>Ga0325411_1004584_pt1 | contig 15462 bp, 9 predicted proteins | sample PopdelMetagenome_13_FD_206181 | JGI IMG/M metagenome (GOLD analysis project Ga0325411, IMG submission 206181) | Populus deltoides microbial communities from Bellville, Georgia, United States - Xylem-PdIQD-R4 | ecosystem: Host-associated > Plants > Phyllosphere > Stem > Wood/Secondary xylem... | reverse complement strand
TTCTCAATTTTTCAGTTTTTTTACCCCTCAAACTCCTTTCAAGATTAGGAGGAAAGGAAAGATCCTAAGATGTTTATGCTTCGTGTCATTTATTGATTCTGTTGTTGGAAACAGTCATCAATGTTCTTGAAGTCTTTGACATTAGCATATTCCTACAAGCTGTTTGTCATTAGCATTAAATTAGTCTTTGAATGTGTTTTAGAAGTCTATTTGATTTTTTTTAAAAAAAAAAATTAAATTATTTTTTAATATATTTTTTATAATTTTAATATATTAATATCAAAAATAAAAAATATATATTTAAAAAATATCATTTATCATAATATCAACCACACGCTTTCAGAAGGAAACCGCCAGCAGGGGACTCGTGGGAAACCTGCTGACTCCGCAATTAAAATCAAACCATTGACTGGTTGGATTAAGAAAGGTCAAACTTCCAGTGTTGAAAATTTGCTCTCACGTCAAAGGTGTAGGAAAATACAAAGAAATAAAATCAAACAGATAAGAGCAGGTCCCACCAGAAGGGTTCCTGTCGTTATAATTCTAGATGAGGAATTCATGGACGGCATTTTCGATTGTAGTGAAATGGGTCTGTCTGGATGGTCTGTAGGCCCCCACCAAATAGACGACATGCGACCATCATGCATAAAGGTGTTATGATATTTCATCTTTTTTTTTTTTTTTGATTTGATACTTCTTGAACCTAATTCCACAGGATAAAGTTTACAATTGATTTAGAAAAACAGAATTTAAAGTGAGAAAACTACAATATAAAATATAATAAAATAAAATAAAATAAATAACCAATTTCAAAGTTTTAAGATTTTTTTTATTTTGGTTCAAAAATTTATTTTATTCATTTTTCAATCATAAAATTAGAAAAAAAAAGAGAAATTCATTAAAAAATTATAAACTTGTTGTTTGCCCACAATTCAACTACTAAAAGGAGAATATTTGTATTAATAGGTTCCTTTTTTCAAAGGAATTTAATGAAGATAGTTTTTTCTTTATGCATGACAGAAAAGGTATACCAGGTTTAATTTTAATTTTTTTTGACTAATTTTTATGTTTGTATTTTTGTAATTTTGGAATGTTTTTAGGTCATTAGATAATTTATATAGGGTTTTGAGTTCTTTTTACATGTGAAAACTAGTAGAAAAATGAATTACCCTTCAACCACCATAATGGTTGTGCGATTCCAGCCAACAACCTAGCATGCTATAGATTATTTTCCGCTGCAAATGACTTGTCGCTCACTTCATTAAAAAAAAAAAAGGCTAGTGACAAGAGGCAAAAATAAAAATAAAAAGTAGGCGTGGGCTTGGGAGTTTTTTTTTATTAATTCAAGAAGTGTGAGCTAGCTTGTTTTTGTTTTTTCTTTTAATTTAATTTATTTTTTTAAAATAATTATTTTAAATATTTTAAATTAATTAAATATATATTTTAGATTAAGTCTTGTCGGGTCCATGATTCTAGTCACGAGTTAGGTATGTCAACTCGGGTAGACCTGAATCGGTAAAAAATATCATTGTTTGGATATTTAAAAATTTTACGTTGTACACATTAAATTTTGAGTTCATAATTAAAATTTTAGGTGCAAATAGAAAATTATATTAGTAATTCGTTAAAAAATAACTTTTAAAAAATCATTAAAATTTTTTTTATCCGATTGTAATGAAGCGTAAACCAATTCCTAGTTTGTACTAATTGGATTAGAAAATTATGCTCACAAATTTGTTTCTTAGAAACTTTTTATTATCTAAATGCCACTAAATCAAATCAGTTACCATCAAAATAAACATTTTAGAAAAATAAATTATTCTGTACACTATGAGTTATAATCCTGTCTCTCATCTTTTCATTTTAGAGAATATATATATATATATGAAGACACAATAATAACCAATATTTATATATAGACATAAAAAATAGAAAGAGAAAATCACTTTCAGTATCATAAAAAAATAATAAGAATTCTTTTCTCTTATTTCTTTCTTCTTCTTATATCAATTTATATCATGATGCTATAATTATTGGTTAGCTTGAATGACATAAATTCCTCCTCCCTCCACTTTTAAAATAAATAAATAAATAAATGATGATGATTAATATTTTCATTAAGCTCATGATGAATCAATCATTTCAGTGTGCAACTTCCAACTTAATGCTAAATCTTATTATTTGATCTTTATGAGATTTTAATTTATTGATTGAATAACAATATTCTTTATTTATTTTTAAGTGATTTTAAAAATCTTTAAAAGAATCTAACTACAAATTCATATCATATACTTATCATAAATATTTATTTGATTAAGTAATTAATTAAAATATTAAAATGAGTTTGATGATATTCTAAAATCCAGGATCCTTAGGACTATAGTTTTTTAGTGGTTAGATTATGGGTTAATTAAATGTTCATTCAATTAAATCCACTCTCCATAATAAAAGAAGATAATATCTTGATAAAAGAATCCTGAATCCTATAAAAAGTCCCCTATGATGATAGAACCCAAGGATGATGAAGATGGAGAGGGATCATTGTCATTGGTGCTTTTGTAGGAGTTGCTTCATGATTTTGAAATATTCTTCTTTATATTTTGTTGAGGCAAGAAAAGAACAAGCATGAGATCTATATGCTAGGAATTTGGACTAAGGATTTGAGTCTATAATCTAAGTAGTTTGGTGTTGCTTTAACCATTCTATGACAACATGTTTGGAACTTTTGGTTTTTACTGCAAAGCAGTCCAGCTATTTTACTTTGTATCTTGTGATGAGGATAAGATATCCATGCTAGGTATTATAGTCAAAATACCATGAATAGATCCAAGGGATAAAAAAATTGAAATAGAAAGAGAGAATTGGTGGGAATTTTTTTCCTCAGTTTCAAAAGGTTTAAAATTTTGTTTGAAGTAAATGTAACCAATTTCAACTAAAGGGTGATGTTTTATTACTTTATAAATACAACTAAAGTAATCCCCACAATTGAAGAAAACAATTGGGTAAATTTAAAGTCTTAATGGAATTATTAAGATAGAATAGCCAAGAGTGGCAACCCTTAGAATTTTGAAGGAAAAAAGGTATTGAACCACACCTGTTGATAATCTGGATAAGAATAAGAATGGACAATGAAATTAGCAAGTTTGACATGGTAACTAATTGGAAATTGGATTGCTTGGTAAAGGGGTTGTTTCCAATCAAAAGGATTAATGATATTTTAAATGATATATGTGGAGTATTATCTCAAGTATTATCAATAGTAAGACTAGAGTTTGATAAATCCTAAGGTTTGAAATACTAGTATGGAGGGAAGACTTTTGTAGTTGCAATGGAAAGGTCAAAATAAAAAAAATTCCTTTTCAATAGCTAAAATATTTCAAAAATTTAGTTTCTCAATCTAATCAGATTTTTCTTTTGAAAGCTTTTGAAATAGTTCAAATGAAGAGTTTGGATTAAAAAAAAAGGTGGGGTTTTTGTGAGGAAAAACCTACTTTTATTTTGAAAATTCGTTTGAAGGATTTACCAATCTACGAAGACTTCTCTTCCTGTGAGGACTTCTGGCTAATAGTTTGTAAAGCCAAAAGTATTTATGGTGAATTAGAAAAGGATTCTATCCAATTTTGTACTTGTGAAGAGTGTTCTGCTTTCTCATCTTCAATTACTATTTCATACCAGGATTTGATTGGTTTTGTATAAGAAATGGTTGAGGCAAAGAGTTTTGTAGGGTTTTGTGAATTTTGAGATTCTGGAGATTTAGGTTTTATCTATGGGATTTTGCCTTTACCTCTAGATTTGGGAGGCATCATGATCTGTTTTGGAGGACCTTAGTTAGGAAATCAAGAATTGAACTTGTATATCCTTTTATATATTCTATATCAAAATAAAAGGTACTTGATATAACTTGCCATCGGGTAAAAATCTATTTTGAAGTAATATTTTGAACATTTTTTTGTAAAATTTCTTTAGCGGATTTGCAATCAATACGTAAAAGAAATTTTTGATTTAATAAATCACTTTGAAATTTTGTAATGCATAATACAATGGAAAGAATTTCTTTTTTTTGATACTGGAATAATTCTTTTAATAATCATTCCAATGTGTAGATGTAAATTGAAAATTTTATTTTTTTTCTTATTTTATACTTGTTTAAAAATAACCTCGTTCCCCAACTCAAAAACATTTTTCTCAACTATTTTTGGAGCTAAGGGATTATCAATATATAAGCAAGAATTTGTTGAACTTGTTTTTTAATCTGTTGAATAATCCTAGTATGTTCATTAGACCATGAAACATGGTTCTTTCTTAACCTATCATATAAGAGTTTCGCTATTCTGCTCATATTATGGTAAAAATCTAAAACATAACTAAGACTTCCTAAAGACTTTTATAGTTGGGTTTCATCTAGAATTTTGTCAGAAAATTTACTAGCAAATGGAAGGGATCTCTCAATAGGTGTAATGGTTACTTAAGAGATATAATGACCAAGAAAATGAATACGAGTTTGGAAAAGAGAAATATTTATTTTTAAAACAACTAACCTATTTTTCTTTGCGACATAAAGAGTGTTTGTAAATGTTTGTAAATGTTGTTCTATTGAATTTGAAAATATAAGAACATTATCAATGTGTATTATTCACAATTTTGAATATGAATTGAAAATATCATTCATGATTCTTTGAAATTTAAAATGAGCATTTTTTAATCAAAATTTCATGACATTCCACTCATGTTGACCAAATAGAACTATAAATGTAGTTTTGTAACGATCTTTTGAATGAATTTGAATTTGCCAAAATCCTGACTTCACATCAAACTTTAAAATTATGAATGCAAAATGTAGTTTTTTAACAAATCTTTTTTGTTTGGAATTGGACATCTAATCCATTTCAAAGTTTTATTCAAAGGTTTATAATTTATGACAAGCCTTTATGTGCCTTGTTCAATCTTAGAATTTTTGTTAATATAAAAGATTGCACATAACCAAGGTAATCTAGACTTTTGTATAAGATTTTTAGATTATAAATCTTTGATTTCGAGTCGAAAATGTTGTTCTAATTCATAATTCATTTGAATACGTCTTGCTATGTAGGAATTTGCTTTTCATTACAACTATTATCATAAAAAAGATCAACAACATGTTGTTTTCTCTTTCAAAAGGTATTTGGTAAATCAAAACAATTTTTTTTTTATCTCGTTTTGAAATTATGAAATTCTTGTTTTTTTTTTTTTGTAAAATAGGATTTTGTAATTGTAAAAAAACATCTTGTAAAAGATGCACGAGATGTGCTTGCTTTCCTCGAATCAATGCATTGATGTGGTAAGTATGAATGGAGTATCCTTTGCTGAAATTTAAATTTCTAGTCTTTGAATTTTCTAGGAAAGAAAAAAAAATTGAAATAATTGATTTTTGAAGTAATGTTTTTGTTGTGACGCGCACGACGTCGATTGACAGGTCTGCTTCCTGAGTGTGTGTTGAAAATGAGGTTTTGAGTTTAATCATAAAATTATGATTATGAAGTTCAAGATTCACCACTTAGTATTATGTTTACTAGGAAAACTATGGTCTGCAAGAGTCCCGGTAAGGGATTGGTTATGCAAGGAGAAGACGTATCACCCTAAGTGCACCCTACCTAAGATAAGTTGCATTGTTGTTTGATTGTTTTTCTAGGTTGTGTTTCTATTCATTGGTTTTTTTATGCAAATCTTGTGATCACGCGGTCACGCAACCCACATACAAAGACACCAATTCCCAGAAAGCCAAGTAAATCAGGTTTGATAGGAGTGTGATATAAAGATAACTTGTACCTAGGCATCAACACTATTAGAAACAGAAACCCCCACCCAACGAATATTGATTCGCGAACAAGAAGTAAAAGGATGAATCCACGAAAACAGTTGTTCTTCGATAAGTTGTTTTTCAGTTTTTTACAAAACCATGGAAGGGAGATTATCTCATCAACACACACACACACACTCACACACAAAGTGCAGCAAATAAGAAGTTTTATTAATCTGAATTGCGTACCCTTACATGTTTGGTTATACCTATATTTATACCGACTCTAAACTTAAAGAAACCCTAATAGACCCCCCCTTTGGTGGACTTATATGAAGCCCACTTACAATTGACTCCAATAAGTAATAATAACCCAAAGACTAAGAAGAAAATAATAAAAATTCAGAAATTACGATCCTAGATATGCTAGAATCAGATTTTTCACCCTTAAGAAGTCCCAAATAAACTAGAAGAAATCTGATTTGGAAAATTTGTGTTGCCTCCCCATGTGATGTCCTTGATTAGCTTGGATTTTCTTGTTTAACTTGGAAAAATAAGAAAATAAATTTCCTCCTTTGTTACTGATTTAATTACTTTCCTTTCTAAGTTAGGGAAAGTATTAAATAATCCTCCCCTTTTTAAGAATAAGATATGGCTAACTTGCTTACTGGATTAGGAGAATAAGTTGTTGACTTTCTTTCCTTGTTGTTGCTAGGATGAATAAGCAATTCTTGTAAGAAAAGGATTTTGAAACATTTATGAATCCTTGCCACACTTGGAAACTATATTGTAGCCCATTAAAGATCCTTGTAGAGTTAGGAGATTCCCAAAACAAACTGTCATATCTTTGTAGGAAAAGGATCCTTACCAAATAGGAAGTCCACAAGTCAAAAGGAAGTAAATAACAAAATTCATACAGCCTTTGTTAACACGTATTGTAATGCCTTCCTAAACTCCGATTCATCTAAAATTTTAACCAAGGTAGGACAATATGTCAGGAGACTCAATGTAAAATTCAGCTCGATCCAATGGTCGGATTGAGAATTATGACTGTTGCCGTAAAACTGGATAATTGCACGTTTTACATCAAAATCCGAATTTGACTTTACCTAAATTGTATCATTTTTTTTCTAAAGTCTAAGGAAGATCTCCCTTTGTAAGGAAGTCTTTACCTTATCGGGTTAAGTTCTAACCATTCTAAGGTCTGAATTTTATCATCGCATTTATTGCTTTGTATCTTTAATACCTGAGTGTATGCTCTATTGTGTAATTTCAAACCCATAAATATTAAATTCTATAGCTAAACCCTAACAGTTTAAAAATAAAGTGAATACAATATTTGGTGAGGGGTTTTTAATATTTTAGCTAAACCTTAACGGATAATCATAAACTAGTCACGATATCCATTTCAGATTTTAAAAAATGAGAAAGAAGCATTTTTATTTTTATAAAAATATACTTGGAAAACTTTTAGGATTTGGTTGTATTCACGAGAACAAAACAATTGTTTTTTGTTTTTTTAAATGAAAACTTATTTTTAAATTTTTTTTTGGAATTTTTAATACCAAATTTGTATATTACAATGTAAGTGATATTATGCAAAGTAATTGAAAAAACATGCGACGGGCCCATAAATATTTTTAAAACCCCTTTTAGAATTGAATTTTTTTCTAATATTTTAATATTATTATATTACTATTAAACATAAATTATTGATTTAACATATTGGGCTGGACTCAGCCCAGCTTGACTCAATTGGGTTAGGTCGACTATCAGCCCAACATCCTTTCTTTTTTTTTTTACATTGGGCTAGACCTGGTGCATCCATATAGGCTAGGTTGGAACGAGTGCAGCCTATCGTTGGTAAAACCAGCAGTTGCAGGAGGTGAATTACTTCACGTCCTGCATGCAAGACATGGGAAAGAAGAAGAAATGGGGCATAAGAGAGAAAGGATAAATGAGTTTACCTGGGATGACGGTGTTGCAGGTTGGAGGTCCGGCTGGTGGCGTATGGTGTTGGCTGGAGATGTTGGTGGAAGTTTGGCTGATGGCACACGTTGTTGGCTGGAGATGTTAGTCGTTGGAAGAGAAGAAGCCTGTAGTGGAAATGAAGAAATTGGCGGTGGCGACGATTGTTACTGTTACCGGTGATAAGATGAGCTGGTGGAAAAGGTTGGGGTATCAATGGTCACATAATGGGTGAGGTTGTAGTGGCTGTGAACATGATGGAGAGAGAGGGAAGAGTATCAATGGTAAGAGAAAATGATTTTTTCTAGGGGTGAGCAAAAAAAACTGAAAAAACCGATTAAACCGAGAAAACCGGAAAAAAATAATTGAAAAAACCAAACCTTGAAAAAAACTGATTAAAATTTTGAAAAAACCGACCGGTTCGGTTTCAATTTTATAAGCCTGAAACCGAAAAAAACAAACTGAATGGAACCTAAACTGAAAACAAACCGAGTCAAACTGGAAAAAACCGATCAAAAATCGAGCCAAACCGAAAAAACCGAGTCAAACCAGTTTGAACTGGTATTTGTCCTAAAAAACCAAATCAAAACAAAACCAGTCAGTTTGAACCGGTTTCGGTTCAGTTTCGGTTTTTTTTTAAATTGTGGTTTGGTTACTTTTTTATGACAAAAACCGAACCGAATAAAAAATGATCACTCCTAACTTTTTCCCAACTTTGACCATTGATTTCTCCTCCCTCAATGCATGGAATCCATCATATTTATGGGGAGTGGAAGAGAGATATTTTGTCTTTTTGAGGACAAATCTTGACCCTTGATTCAGCTTAGAAGGACCTCAACCATTGACTCAAAATAACTATCATGAACTGTCAAATTTTGACGGTTAAAGGCAGTATGAGTTAGCCTCTATGAGGCATCTCTGCAGCAGTTGTGGTGTCAATCAGCCACAAAAAACCATATTGGGATGTAGTCAAATGTCACGCTATCATGGTGGTGTATGGTTTGTCTAATTTAATAGAGAAATGAAACATTAAATTTCGTTGAAAACTAGTTAACCCGGGCAACTTTTCTGACAAAAAAAAAAGAAGATGATGAACAGGAACCATACGACATTTCATCTGGTTCCTTTATCTTTTTTTTTGTTACTATTTGGGTAAAAAATCACGTCGTTTTGGTTAAAATGATGTCGTTTTAGATTACAAGGTTTTAATTTAGGGATTTGGCCAAAGTTCAACTTAGTCCTTTGGTTTTTTATTTCTTTTAATTACACCCCTAACTGGCCTGAAACTTTTAATTTTATGTAATTTTTTCCATGTCAAACTTCAACATCAGCCCTGAATTTCAACGCCTTTTTTTATTGTGGTCCCTGGTTTTAGATTTCTTAAATTTAACTCCTAAATGACCATTAAACTTATAATTTTCTTCAATTTCACCCCTGATTTCAGCCAATTAAATCCCCAGATTGCGGCATCTCTTTTAAAAAGGTCCTTGGCTGTAAATTTTTTTTAATTTAGCCCCTAATTGACCTTAAAATGTTGATTTTCTTGTGATTTTACTCTTGATTTGAATGAATTGACTTTATAAAAATTAAGTTTGGTCCTCTAAAATTTCAATCTTCTCAATTAAGCCCAAATTGAGCTCCTAAACTTAATTTTCATGAATTAAGCCCCTAATAGAAGTATAATTGAGTCCTTAAATTTAATAAAATCCTTTAATTTGACCCAAGTTAATTCTTAAACATAATTAAACTTTTAATTTGGCCCATGATTACATCAAATTGGCTTATTAAAAATCTAATTTTATGTTTGGGCTTAATATTTATGCAAATTCATCCAATAATATTTTAATTTGACCTTGAATCCGCATTGTCTCTTTAATTTTAGGTATAATGAGGTACAATTAGGTTTTCAATGCATTCAAAATTGTAGCTTGATCTTTCTCTATTTTTCAAATTCTCCCAGCTTGTTTTTCTTCCAAATTGCTAGTCTTCTTGTAATTATTATTTATTATTTATTTTAAAGGGAAAAGGGGTGAAATTTAGGGAATAACTCAAAAATAGGTTATGACAGTTGTCCCCTTCTTAACAATGCTTGCGACAAAAAGTCTCTTAAAATACTTTTGATAGTAAGCTTTGTAATGAAGAAAAATGAATGAGAGATAACGGACTGACCAGATCAAGAAATGGTCAATCCTTCTGGAAGTGTTTGAAGTGAGGACTAGAAAGCGCACTTAGAGGAAAAGGAGATAGAGCTAGGAAGCGCACTATCCGGGATAAGGGTACAAAGATGAAAAGAGAGAGATAAGGCTTAGAAAGTGTATTATCCAGTATGCGAGGGCTAGAAAGCGCACTCAGAGGGGGAAAAAAAGATAGGGCTAGAAAGCGCACTATCTGGTATATGAGGGCTGTCATAACCTAATTCTGGTTTATTCCTCAAAAATTCACTTAAAAAAATAAAAATAAAATAATAAAATAAAGGTTAGCAACATGGAGAAAGTGGGCTAGGGAATACAACTGCAATTTTGGAGAAAATTCAAAGCCTAATTATACCCCATTATGACAAAAAATGGAGAAACAATGAAAATTTCAGGTCAAATTAAATATTTATTGGACGTATTTGCAAAACAATTAAGTCCAATGACATAATTAAATTTTAATATGCCAATTGGATTTAATCATGGGCCAAATTAAAATTTAATTTTGTTTAAGAATTAATTTGAGTTCAATTGAATGATTTAATTAAGTACAAGGACTTAATTACACTTTAAATGGGTCAAATTAATTTTATTTTGGGCCTAATTGGTAAAAAAATAAGTTTGGGGGCCCAATTTGGGCTTAATTGAGAAGATTGGAATTTTAAAAGATCAAATTTAATTTTTATCAAGTTAATTAATTGAAATCAGGGGTAAATCGCAAAAAAATTAAAGTTTTTGGGTCAATTAGGGGTCAAATTAAAGATTTTCGCAGTTAAGGACTTGATTGTAAAAGGCATCGAACTCTAAGGGCTTTATTTGTTGAAACCGGGGTGAAATTGAAAAAATTAAAAGTTTAATGGTCAATTAGGAGTTAGATTGCATAAATCTGAGTCCAAGGACCAAAGTGCAAAAGGCACTAAAATTCAGGGTTCAAATTGAGTTCGACAAGGGCTAAATTGCACTAATTCAAAGGTTTAGGGTTAATTAGGGGTGCAATTGAACGAATGCGAAAGTTGAAGGCCTCAATTGAAGTTTGACAAAAATCCCTTATTTTACCCAAAATGGCGTCGTTTTTGCATTTAGAAAAACAAAAAGAGAGAGGACCAGACTACGCGTCGTTTGATCACTGTTCATTGTCTTTCCCGATTTTGCCCGAGACTGCTGCCCGGGTGGCTACTTTTTAGGTGCATTTAATGCCTCATATATCCACCAAAATTGACAACACATGAACCAAAATAGTCATCTAACATCCCTTTATCCTCGAGTATGATCCGTTCAGGCATATTATCATCAAAAAGACCCCGGCACCGGCCTAAATTAACCAACTCAAACAACCTTGAACTATCAGATTTTACAGTTTATGGTGCTTACTTTGAACCAACGGTTGGGATCCTTACCAACCGAATCAAGGGCTGAAATTTTTGCCCTATGAAGACAAGATTACCCTTTTCCACCCCCTATAAATAGGGGTGGGTTTCATGGCCTGAGCAGGAAGAAAATCCTGTCCAAAAATCAGAAAAAATGAGCCTCTTTCTCCTCAGTTTTTTTTCTCTGCAACGAGTTTTCTCTTCTTTCTTCTCTGTCGAGGCTTTCAGCCACCATCATTATCACTGTTGGATTGACCACCATCCTCTCTACCACAAGCAACCGTCTGACTACCTCATGTGGTGGTTACACCAACTCTTTTTCTCCTCTGTAAATTCTTCTTCTTCCTCTACTGGCGGCTAAGACCAGCCACCACCTCTGCCACAGCCTCAGCCACCACCGCACATCGTCCTCCATGGCCAGACCGCCACTATGCCAGGTAGCTTTCTTCTTCTTCTTCTTCACCGCCTCTATTCACAGGTGAAGAATATACGTCAATTATAATTCATGTTTTATTGTTCACGCTTGAATAGTAGGCGTGAATTATAATTCACGGTCATTGTTCATGCAATGAACATCGTGTTGGGCCACTTCTAGCCCAACCCAACTATATGGGCCAGACTCGGCCCGACCCTAAAAGGAAGGGAAAAAATCTATTAGGCCGATATTGGCCCAATCCAACATTCCTGAGCTTGACCCAGCCATGAATGGGTTCATCATGCCCCCTAGTGTCGAGCTTGGGCTTTTTATTTGTTTTCTTCATTTGATTTTGAGCATCATCATCATATTAGCTTTTTTTTGTATGCTCAAACCTTCTAGACTCTTTGGATTCTTTCATTCTCCCAGCTTTGTATGAACACATTTAATCATTGAGGATTTTTGCATATTTCTCGCACTTACCCCCAGTGTGGGGTGTGATTTTAGTCAGGGTTATTTTTTTTAAGAAAAACTTACTAGGTTCAATGGGAACTGCAAAAGGTGTATTTTAGTCTTCTGAAAGGATTTATAAAAAATGGTCTTTTCTCATTTCAAATACATGCATTTAGGATCGGTAAGCTTTGCTTTTTTCATGTGATCGTACGAAATGGTTTCTTATTATTCATTCAGCTAAAACTTAACATTGAAGTCATCTCATGTTGTTTGGGTTGTTTTCATTTTTTCTAGGTGTCTGGTCACCTTTCTAGAAGATCACTTAAATTTCTAGAACATGTCTGCTAGAACAAACACCAATTTGATTTCTATTTTTGTACTAAAACTTTGATTTTTCTAGAAACCTTTAAGAAAACATGAGATTATACATAGTTTTTGAAGAAATGGGAAACACACCAAAGAATTCTTGGTATGGTGAGTTTGTGAATAGATGGAACTTTCAGGATTCCTCAAAGTGTAAGAATGAAGATGATCATGAACATAAGAAACTGCATGATATCATTAAAAAGAAGGGTCTATTTAACAGAAAAAATCTTGTGACATTATGAACCAAGTTGCCAACAAGACTAAAATAGGTTAAACATAACAAAGTCAAAACACTTTTGCATACATGATTAAATAAAGGCAATTACTTTTTGAACACAATAGGAGCAGGTTCCATCTTCTAATTCTACTACACCTTTCTTTCAGTCAGCCTCCTTACGAAAGCTATTGCAGGGATCTCATCTATGGTATGGAAAGAAACTAAGTGTTTACTCGAGTAAGCTAGTGACGCAGGCCTTGTTAACCTTTAGAGACTCCAATCCTTCTTAGAAATGAGCATCATGGTGGACACGCTCTTCACCATAATGGTTGGAATTTGAGCAAGTAGATCATGTGATGTTTACCTTATCAGGCAACGCGTTGTTCGATTTGTTTTCAAGAAAAATTGGGACAAATGACATGTCATCCGCTCCAGTTGCAAACAAAAAAAGTTTAAAGGTCTAATCATGCGAGCCTTGACAAAATAAGCCAAGCGAGCTGGCTTGACCTTTGCTCCTTTTTTTTTCTATTTCTTTTTTAAAATTAATTATTCTTTTTTATGATTTTTTCTCTAATCTTTTTTAATTTATATTTAAATTAGTACCCCTTCACTCTTTCATTTTGTTTGGAGAGCCTCTTTTAAATGACAATTATTTTTTTAATTATGTATTTAAATTTGAAAAAATTTTCTGATTCAAAATAAAAAGAAAATTATTTTCAGATAATATTTCTAATATATGCAGTTTTGCATGATTTTTCCCCCTTTTAATTTTTTTGATCAATTTACTTTGTGTCTCCACTTCTATTATCATTTGCTTAAATAAATAAATTATTTAATAAATAAATTTAGCAAACACAATTGGATAAATGTCTCGTCTTTCAAGATTAAATATCTTGATCTATACATGTCTCTTGATTTTTGAAGTTTTATTTTTAGGTATCGTTGATGATTTTTTATTTATTCATTCGCACACATAGTTCATGATTTATTTAATTACATGTAATCATAAAAAATATTATTTGAACTTAGATTTTTTAAGCTACAAAAATGCGTTGAAAAAATCTTTATATATAATTTTTTTTATAAGAAATAAAAATATTTAACCCGCAGCGAAGCGCGGGTCACATAACTAGTTTTTCACTATTGGTTGTTGGAACTCTTTAAATCAAAGATATAAAACCTGACCCAACCCGACGAGTCAACCCAGGATTCGGGGCGTTGGTCAGGTTTCAAAAGGTCAAAACTCGAGCCTGCAATTAGCCCAATCAAACCCAAGTGACAAGGCTTTTTATATTTTTTTAAAAACTCAAAAAATATAAAATTAATTTGTAAATACTTGACCTCACATATTTTTATATAGTCTGCATCCCTATGAAATGTTCTTAATTTTTTCATGTGAGATAATTATATTTATGAAATATTTCTTAACTTTTACATGTGGGATAACTATATTTATAGCCTATATCCACATGAAATGCTTCTTAACTTTTGCACGTGGGATAGCTATATATATATAGCTTTCATTTACATGAAATGTTGTTGAACATTTTTATGTAGGATAACTTTATATATACTCTCTATTCAAATGGATTTTTTTTGAATTTTTCTTTATGGAATAACTATATATATAGACTACACACACATGAAATGTTTCTTAACTTTTCCATGTGAGATAGTTATATATAGCATATATCCACATGAAATATTTCTTAACCTTTTCATATGCAATATTAAAACTTTGATTTTTTTTTTTTCCAGGTTAAGCTGGGTCAATCCGTGTGACCCAGCCCCTTAACCGAGTCAACTTCAGGCTGGGTTTAATAACTTTGTTGTAAATAGTTCTTAAGATTGTTGTTTCTCTTTACTCTAATGATTTGGTTTTTACAAAAGATAAAATATGTATATAAATCAATAACGAAAAGAAAAATCAATTTACAGTATCTGCTGACAAAAAATAAGCTTGAAGAAATAAATTGATGTAAGAATCAATCATTTGGCCTTAAAATAATTTATTGCTTGCTCTTTCTGGTGGTGGCAGTGTGATTGCAATATCTTACTCAATCTTTTATTCTTGGTAGCACAACAAAAAAATAAATGGTGAACCATATATTATATGGTACTCTCTAAAACTTTTTGACCGAAAGAATGTAAAAGAGTTTTAGAAAAATTAAAAAAAAATCATTATCAAAACCATCTTAGAATTGTTTTTTTTTTTATGAACATAGTTAATTTTCAATTTTCAAGTAACTTTTAAAATAAAAAAAAAATGTAAAGTTGCACAACTTCATTTTAAATAGAGTTTAAAGGTACATAATTTTTCATTCATACCCTAACAATAACAATGGTCGCATCTACAGATAGGATAAAAAGCAATATTTTGTATTGTTTATCGAAACAAATACGAGAGAAGTAAAGTCATTTTTCATGATTTATTTTAGATTCTTCATAAATGGTTTGTTTCTAATCAAATCGGAAAGTATACCTAGAAAACTGTTATAATAATGCCATCTAGTCATATCTTGAAATGAATATTTTGCCTAGGAAATCAATAGGACTGCATATTTTACTGATATAGTATTTTATTATAGTTGTATTTTAATTTTATATTTTCATGAAAGTATAAACTAGATATTCATTTTTTTTGCTTCCAAAATATTTTTTATTTACCTCTGAATTACATTAAGTTTTATTTTCTTTCTTAATCTTAT
>Ga0325411_1004581_pt1 | contig 15467 bp, 8 predicted proteins | sample PopdelMetagenome_13_FD_206181 | JGI IMG/M metagenome (GOLD analysis project Ga0325411, IMG submission 206181) | Populus deltoides microbial communities from Bellville, Georgia, United States - Xylem-PdIQD-R4 | ecosystem: Host-associated > Plants > Phyllosphere > Stem > Wood/Secondary xylem... | reverse complement strand
AAAATCTATTCTATTTTTTACAATACACGTTTAAAGGCAAGAATAAAGTTTTACCCTTAAATCAGGTGATTCCTATAATTTCTCTATTGATCCTATAATTTCTCAAGCTGATGCCAATACTCCCTCTCAAATTGGTGCATGCAAATCTTAGATGTTTAACTTGTTAAGTGAGTTATAGAAATTCTTGCTACAAATAGCTTTTACGAGTAAATCTGTTAATTGGTTTTTAAAATTGACAAACGAAAAACAAATAATTTTGGCTTCAAAATTCTATTTAATTAATAAAATATAAATTTATTTTTATATGTTTTGTCTGATCATGTTGAACTAAATTATATGAGATATCAATAACAACTTTATTATCACAAGAACAAGTTCATTTCACAGTTAGGAGCAAAGCTGATTTCTGTTAACAATCTTTTAAGCAAGAAATGTTCAGAAAGACCCTTAGTCATCCCATAGTCATCTTTTAAGCTGATTTCTCTAGTACCTCACTTTATCTATAGGTAATAGGTTAGTGTATTCTCCAAGTTTATGATTATAAACAATTGGTGCGTCTGCAAGTTTGCACTCTAGTAGTCCAACTTCAAATAGTAATTCTTAAAATATTTTTATTAGGAAAGAAATATACCTAGCTTTGATCTAGAAATCTCAATTTCTAGAAAATATTCCTTCTAGATTCTTCATCTCAAATTTAGTAGCCAACTGCTCCTAAAGTCTTGATATTTATTTTGGATTCTCTCTTGTAATAATCATGTCATCCACGTAGACTATTAGTGCAATCACCTTGCCCTGTTGATGTTTTAGAAATAGCGTATGATTTGAGTTGCTCTGTTGAAAACCATGTTTCTTCATTGCTAAGATAAATCTCCTGAACTATACTCGATGTGATTGTTTTAATTCATACAGTGCTCGCTGTAATTTGCACACTATCTTGGATTCTAGGTTGCCATGTAGCCTGGTGGAATATTTATATAAATTTTCTCCTTAAAATCATCATGGAAGAAAGTATTTTTTAGATCAAATTGATGTAATGGTCAATCAAGATTAGCTGTAAGAGATAACACCACCCTAATTGTGTTCAACTTGATCACTACTGAAAAGGTCTCTTGATAATCAATATTATATGTCTATGTATGGTCTTTTGCTATCAGTCGTGCTTTACATCTCTCAATTCATCCATCTATTATGTGTTTTATAGAAAACATTCATTTGCACCCCCACCAGTTTTTTTCCTTCGAGTAGGGGTACCAAGGTCCAGGTTCCATTTTTAAGCAAAGCATCCATTTCTTCTTTTATAACTTTAGTCCACTTGGGATCAGCCAACGCTTCATGAACACTTGTAGGTACATGACATGAGGAAAATGTGTGTACAATGTTTTTTAGAGATTCAAAAGGCCTTTTAATTAATATATACAAAATTTGCAACTGCCCTGAATGTCCTAGCCCTGAATGTCCTAGCGATCGGCACATAGGGGGTGGTTGCCCGGGTTTCTCGGCCTGGTATCCTGCACCTCGCGTTTATGATTATTCTTTCAAGGTTAACCTGTTAAATCCAAGATCCATATCATAAAAGTCTGATAACTAAATAAAAAAAAATTTAACATTAACAAACTAAATTAAATAAAAAAATTATTAAAAAAATAACGGGTTAACCCGTGAAACCTTGGATATATGTCATGAAAGTCTAAAAACAAATTGCCCAACCTTTTCACCGTGGGTTAATTATAATATTAAAAGAAAAAATTGGAAGAAAAAAACTAATTAAGAAAAAGAAAAAAATCTGAATTAAATAGGTTAACCCACCAAATCAGGTTAACCCGTAAAACCTGGAATTCGTGTCATGAGAGTGTGATAACTAAATAAAAAACTCAATATTAATGAACTAAATTAAAAAAAAAGATTAATTAAAAAGAAAAAAATTTACAGGAAGAAAAAAAACTAATGAAGAAAAAGAAAAAAAACTGAATTAATTGGGTTAACCCATCAAACCTGAGATCCGTGTTATAAAAGTTTGATAACTAAATAGAAAAAAATTTAATATTAACAAACTAAATTTTTTAAAAAAATAATTAAAAAGAAAAGGAAAAGAAAAAAGAAAAAAAATACTAAAAAAAAGATTATTTTAAAAGAAAAAAACAAAGAAAAAAAAACCTACATGAAGAAAAAAACTAATGAAGAAAAAAAATCCGAATTAACTGGCTTAACCCTTCAAACCAGGTTAACCCGTCAAACTTGGGATTCGTGTCATGAAAGTTTGATAACTGAATAGGAAAAAAAATTTACGGGTTAACCTAGAATCAGCCGGGTTAACCCGTCAAACCCAGAATCTGTGTTATGAAAGTTCGATAACTAAATAGAAAAAAAAATTTACATTAACAAACTAAATTAAACAAAAAAAATTAATTAAAAAGAAAAACCAGAAAAAAAAATTTAGGTTAACCCGTCAAACCCGAAATCCGTGCCATGAAAGTTTAATAACTAAATAGAAAAAAAATTAAACAAAAAAAATATTCATTAAAAAAACAAAAAAAAACAGCTTTAAAAAAAAGAAAAAAGAAAAAAAATAGCTTTAAAAAAAACAAAGTAAAATATATATAAAAAAAAATAAATACTAATACGTTTTAATATATCTTACAACAATTATTCGATTTATATATTTGGTTATCACTTGTACAGGCCTTGATGCGCTAAGCCATTTTCAATTAATTATATCTTTTAATTTTTTTTATTTTAATATTTGTACCCATAAAAATTGTTCATTCAAATATTTTTATTAAAATATTGACGTGATAGTTAACTCTTCATTAAGTGTGTCTAGGTTGATATTATTTTATTTTTCATTTTTAAATATAATGTTATATGGAGTACTTATACATTATATTTTTTTTATTTGTTTTTTTATTTAATACTTATATTGATAAATTTTATTCAATTAAATATTTTTATAAGCTTCAGTTACAAATCAATTTATATATCAGTTATCTTTAATACAATACATGGACTCATATGGTCAAAATAATCATCATATATTTTGCTATTTTGAATGTTTTTTATTTCCTGTCAAGAAACAAAAATAACAGAAAATTTAAAAAATAATAATAAAAGTAATTAAGTAGATTAATTTATATTTTTCCTACACATTAGTTAGGATTTGATTTTACATAAAATAGAAACTTAAGAACTCTAACTAATGAGTACCATAAAATTAATAAGTTAATTCTATTAGTTTATATATATATATATATATATATATATATAAATGATAAGTAGATGCACACAAATAAAACAAAGGGTAAATAATTTTATCTATATTATCGAGGTTCATATGAATCCAATAGACTTGAGGAGTAAGCTGATATCTTGAATAATGAGTTAATCTCCTGATTTTAATAATTTGAACTGTTTTTCTTAGTCAAGGTGGCTGGTGAGTAATACCTGATATTTACCAAGGATATCATCTTATGAATTTAGAAACTCTTAAATGAATATCATTTTAGAGAAAATGCAATCATCTTTTAGAAAAGAGTTCTAAAAATAGATATGCAACAAGGAGTGGAGAAAAAAAAAAACTTGCCTTTGAGAGATCTTGGTCTCTTTTATAGCCAATGAGACTTCTCTCTTTCTTAAAAAAAACAAGTTAAAGTGTTAATATCTCTAACTTATCAGGGGGTAAAATATCTCTAATTCCTAGTCTAATCATGGAGCCTAAGAATCTTCTGAGTTAAAAAGAGCATGGGCTCAAAATTATAGATCTGATAGTTCATTAAACCAACATATGTTTGGGCTAGGGGCTCGCCTAAACTTGAAGATGATGTGTCGGGCAGCTCGCTAGACCCATATATGTCCAAGGTTTGAACCTGATGGTGTTAGGTTATTACTATATCTCTAATTACTCTTTTAGAAAAGATGATACATGTAAAAACAAAAAAAAAAATATTGATTCATTAATTATATAATTGAAAAAATCTTAAATATATCTTTATTTTTAGTTGTGTTTATTACAATATCTGATTTTTCAATGTGTCCTTGTATAGATATAACATGTTCCATAAAACGATTGATGCCACCACTTAGGAGGTGTTTGAGAGCGTGATACCAGTTATTTTTTAAAGTATTTTTGACTTAAAAATATATCAAAATATTATTTTTTTATTTTTTAAAATTTATTTTTTACATCAATATATTAAATAGATTCAAAAATACTACAAAAAAATAAATTTAAAGAAAAAAATAAAATTTCCATAAAAAATAGATTAAACCATAACCCCAAACAGTCACTTAATCCAGCAACGTGTCCATATGTCCACGCCCATTGTTTAACTTGTTTATATTTACTTTTTAATTTTTTTTTTTTTTGTAATGAATAGCCTAAAATCACCAAATCATTCTACATGCAAGGGATTTTTTCATAGGTCCATTTCACGAGTACTCTTTTCTTTTTGTAACTTTTTCTTAGCTACACACCCCTTTTTCAGGCCTATTTGGAATTATAGTAGCGATTGCAATTTAAAGTGTTTTTTGCTTAGAAATACATCAAGATAATATTTTTTTATTTTTTTCAAAATTATTTTTTAAATCAACACATCAAAACGATTAGAAAATATAAAAAAATTTTAGTAAAAAACAAAATTAAAATTTAAGAAAACATTGTTTCAACCTTGTTCGCAAATGGTCTCTTCTTATCTTACGAGCAATAATGAAGTATTGAAGTTTCCATTTAGTGAAAAAAATAACTATTAGTTATCAAGATACTTTTTTTCCATCTTTCAAGACAACAATGCCTATTTGATTAATTTTGAATTAAAATCCTTTTAAAATTCTTATAATGTTAAGGGTATGTTTATTTTATATAAAATATTTTACAAAAATATTTTTTAGATTTTTTTATGTTTTTTTCCTGCAAAATAGTTTATAGGAAAATACAAAAATTAGTCAATATAGAATATTTTAAAGACAACTTTCTAACTTAATTCATGAAAAATATTTTCAGCTCATGAATTTTCATAATATATTTTATGAAAAGTAACCAACTTATAATATCATCCAACTATGTATACCACCACCTTCATCTTACAACCACTACCATCCTCTCATACACAATCGATTAACCTCTTTTCTCACCACCACCATGTCTTTTACCATGACTATCATCACCTCACCATCACCATCACGATCATCTCATCACCTCCTATTTTATCACCATCACGACCATCTCACCACAACCACCATCTAACAATCACCGTTATGACCATCTCACCATTATCACCATCACTACCACCACCATCTCTTTGCCGCCGCCACCATCATTAAAAAATATTTTGCATGTAAAATATTTTATAGAAAAATATTTTTAAGTTAAGTATTAAAAAAATATTTTACAAGAAAACATTTTACATGTAAAATATTTTTTATTTCAAAAATATTTTATGCAAAACAAATTAACACTAGAAAATAGAGAAAGATATTAACAAGGGTTTAAGAATCAAAGGAAGATTAAAGCACAACTGTATTTTAAGTTCGTTAACATATATTTTACTTTGAAAGAAAATCAAGTGTCCTTTGAAAATGTTACTCTAATATGTGAGAAAGAGAAGCATCTCTACTTTTAACTAAAAACACAGCTTTTTTTAGTTTAATTTTTTTTAATTAAAAGCATAAATTTAACCTTTGATTATATATATATATATATATATATATATATATATTATTCCTTATTTATTGTTTTATATTTTAAAATCACAAAAATTTAGTTAAACAAATTATCCAAGATTCGAGTGATAAATTGAACAGGTTAACTCAAATCAATCTAAACAATATCGTTTCAAGATTTTTTTAAAAGTTAGAATGATGATTTTTGAAAAAAAAAAATCTCAAATTAGGTTTTAATCTGATGGAATGAATCATACCAAATCAACTCTCATTCAATTTAATTTAAAACACAACCTGCAGATTAACCTGCCAAGAGAGGTCTAGTTTAATAGCATTGATTTAAGTATTTATAAGCATACACAACCAATAATTTTATCCAACACTGGTTTTTTTTAAATACGATGCCGAAGCTATAATTAGTGTCATTTTATAAGTTACATGTTGATACATCAATTAATAAGCCACGCTATCAAATTGGTTAATTTTTTTCTTTTATTCTTTGCAACTCTCACAAGTTGTTTGAATCTAAAATCAATTTTTATGTTAAGAATCTTTTTGAAGGTATGGATTTGAATTCCAAATGAAATTCTAATTATAAAAAATAGTCAAAAACAAATTAGAGAGGAGACCCTTTGATTTCCTACAACAATCCAAATTGAATTTAAATTACATAAAAAATTGAATTTAGTTCTATATTTAATTTGGTTCCAATTAATAAACTGTAGATTTCTCTCTGTATCTGGATCTTTTTTCTTTATCTTTCTCTTCCTTGCATTACCAATCATGAAAGAAAAAAGCACCCGCTTCCAGCAATTTGATGAGCTCTACTAGGGTAGGTGGTTTGATTATCTACTCTTGCCATTCTCTACATGTTATGTTAAGATTATCAAACAAGTCTTAGGGGAAAAAAAAAAAGCAGCAAGGGTGCAAACATAATCATTTTTGTGTCTGCACATTAAGAAATACTTTGTTCCAAAATATCTGCTTAGAAAGAGCAATATAGAGGATGAAACACGATGAGAATTGCAACATGGTTGTGCTAGTGATTTGTCTCATCTTCTCTCTCGTGATAGCAGCATCAAAATTTGTTTGCAATTTTACTAATTACAATTTGTAGATGGGTTCAATATGATTACTAAGAATATTTAAGAAAACCGATCAACTGAGAAAACCAAAAAAATCAAAGAAAAATTAACAGAAAAAATCAAACCGAGATAAAAAACTGATTAAATTGATTTTTAAAATCATAAATTCTAACAGGTCTAATCCGGTTGCAGTTTTAAAACTAAAACTGACAAACCAAACCAGACAAACCAAATAATCCTAAAAGCTTTAAAAATCAAGAGGGTATAAATAGTTAAGTACTGAAGTTAACCTAACCCTAACACAACCCCCCGTCCCCTACCCTCACAAAAAGCCGACACCCAAAGAAGAGAATATTCATCTCATTCTTCCTTTTCCTTTCAAGTTTTCAACTGCTCTGCGTTCTGCAGCCACCTCTTTATCTCAAAACTCAAAAGCTAAGCCACCCACAAGTCTCACATCATCCCTAACTTCTCTTTTCTCTTTACTTCTGGCCGTACATAAACTCACATCTTCATCTCCCTGATTACCACAAGGAAGCTTGCTTGAAATGAAGTGTATTTATACCTTGACCGAACATCTATACAAATAAAATCAGAAAATAAGCAAATTCTACATGTGTGCTTTTAAGAAAAATAGACAGGTCACTATCCCCCTCACTAGCATATATTCCAGAATCATCTTCCAAGGAACATAGTGCATCACCACCAACAAGATGGAGTATGCCACCAGCTTGAGTATGTTTCTCAAGATTCGATAGCCTAAAATAATATCTTGCTTTATTGATCAACTAAAAATGCACAAAAGCCCATTTCAGTGAACCGATTAGGTTTCTAGTTTTATGACAAAAAAAAACTGAATTTCACTGAATCGAACCGATTCGGTTTGAACTGAATTTTGGTCCGGTTCGGTTTATATTTTTCAAAACCAATATAACTCGGTTCAGTTGGTTTTTTTAGTTCAAATCAAACCAAACCATGAATAGATCTAATGATTACAATCAAAACCTGACAAGATTGACAGTACATGAATTGGCATGTTTAATCTGATTATAGGAATATTTGTTTTAATTAGGGTTTAGAAATTACAATTAATGGGTTTAATTCGGTAAAGATTTTTTTGGAAAGAGAGAGGTGGACATGAAGAATGGAATAAGTTGGAGAGAAAAGGCAGTAAATGAGAGAATTCAGAGTTGCATTAAGGAACTAACAGAGAGAGTTTCAAAGAAAAAAGAGAAAGTTAGAGAAAAAAGTGGAGAGAAAGATAATTGAAAGTTGAGAAAATAAAATAAAGTTGATTTTCAAGGGATTGTCGACATGACCAATTTGATGATGTTGTTTATTAATGGATGAATCAAGATGTAACTTATAGAAGTTTTTTTTATATAATTATCTTATTCAATGAATAATAAATAAAATATAAATATCATCAATTTCAATTCAAATATAACCTAAAATATATATTTGTATTATGTAAAACACACACACACACTCTTCAAATACATGTTATTATTTTATTTTATATTGAATAATAAATATCTATTTGAATATTTAAAATTTAATTAATAAAATATTATGTAATATACTAAAAAGACTTAATGCCCCTATTACTGTTTACATAGACACAAAACACTATGAATTGAAGCAGTTTAATGGCTGCCCAGCCCTTGACACAAAACACTAGGGTGTAATGGCAGCAGGGGAGGGATGATGTTGTCTTTTTGCTCGGGTACATTTGGCATTGATGAATGGCTGCAGGCCATGGGGAGCGGGTACCTGGCGCTGGCGCTTCGGCTGCCCGGCCCTTGCGCGAGGCAGACCGAGTGCCACATGGCACATGAGCGGCCCTACCCTTGTGCGGGGCAAACCCGGGCACCACCTGACGCTTAGGCAGCTCAAGTACGCGGGGCAGACCCTAGCGTCACCTGGCGCTAAGGTCTTAGCAAAAGACCCGATTGGCTATGGCTACCCCAGCGCCACGTGGTGCTCGGGCAACTCCAATGCGAGGGGCAAACCCTAGCGCCACCTGGCGTCTATGTAAAACCTGGAAAAAAATTTAATTAAAGTTGCTTAAATTGCAAACTAACGACATGCGAAATAAAAGTGAAAAAATTCATGCATATGGTTAAATAAAAATAGGAATTCATAAATTTTTTAATATAAATTCCTAGCGAAATAATTCGAGACATTATAAATAAACTCGGTAATGTTAAGGGTTGGATTTAATTTAATAGAATAATACACTTAAAGGAAATGAGGCCTAAATGCAAATAAAAAAAATTATAGAGTATAAATACTCTTCTCCTCACCAAAAATCTGCAGCAACCAAAAGGAAAGAAAATAGGGAGTTTTGTATCCATTCTTGCAAAATCAAGAGAGAAACACTAAAATTTCAAGAACTCATCCAAGATTAAGGGCTTATAGATGGAATAAACACTTGTGAGCAAGGGATTAACAAGAAAACTGAACAAGAAGAGAAGAAGGACGCCTGACTGTCATCAGAAAAGAAAGAAGGGAGTTGAAAATCTTCAACTGGTTGAAAATCAAAATCTTAATTCGTACCAGGTAAGGTGTTCTAAACATGATCTTAAAATTCATTTCAAATTCAATAATGAATTGATGCCTTGATATTGAATTATAGGTTAGGGTTCTTAGACATGAATTAATGAAAAGGTATTTGTTGTTAAAATTAAGTTAATTCATGTGAGGTATGTGATAGGGGCGTGAAACCAAAATAATTTACCCAGAAAATATAGTTTGTGAAAGTATTGTGTGAAGGGAAGGGGGTGATGAATCTAGACAGACTTGTCTCCTAACTTTCGGTGAGATTTTGGGTAGGAAGATAAGGGAATTAGGATCGGATTCCTTATAGAAATTATAGTTTTGGATGTTAGCTAACCAAGGAAACTGATCTTGCTCAATTTGGAGCTTTAGAACTCCAGTTATAGGTCACCAACCGAGATTGAGTAGTGACTAACTCTGTAGGGCAGTATGACGAATTAGTTGATGAGCAATTTTGACTATCTTGGAGGCAGAACTGGGTTCTACTTCCTCAGAGTACTTGTAGTCTTATGTCTTAACTTTTTAACGAGATCAATCTCGCCTGAAACAGAGTTTTAGAACTCTAGATATAGTTAAAAATTTGATGAGTGTTCAGACAGTAACAGTTCAATGTCTAGACAGTAACAATTGGACAGTAATAGTTCAATGTCTAGACAGTAACAGTTGGATAGTAAAAGTTAGACAGTAACAGTTCAATGTCTAGACAATAATAGTTGGACAGGAACAGTTCAATGTCTAGACAGTAACGGTTGAACAGTAACAGTTCAAAAGTTAGACAGTAACAGTTAGACTTTCACGTGAATACTATATGTAAGAATATAAAAGAACTAAGTCATGCAACATTTACACTTTAAGATACTAACTCTGAAAATATACATGATATATGTATATATGTTATTATGAGGAAATGAACATGCATAGAAAGTAACTTATGTGTAATGAATGAATATGGATTCTTTATAATAATTGGCTTGAAGGAATCATAACCAAAAAAACTTCCTTGTGATTCAGGAGGAGCGACCAGGATTGGATTTTTTATTAGGGGAGGTCACGAGACAGGCAGAGCAAGTGTGTAATTTTCCCTCCTACTTGCACTTATACAATTTAAAGTTCTTCTAGTGAATGCAATTACAATAAATACCATATTCAATGTAAATAAAGTCTAGCGTATTTACAAGATTAGTTTCAGCTAATGGTATCCGTGATAGGATTGCTGGGAAATGAATTACAAGAATAGCTTGGGCTAGTGATGTCCGCACTAGGACGCCCAAGAACGATTGATAAGACTCGATTTGTAAAGGGTATTCGTGTTTGAATAACCTGAGAAATTGATAAATATAATTGCCTAAAAATATCAAGGTTGGACTTTGCAAAATCATCCAGTTCATGCAAGTAAATAAAAGTATTCAAATTAAGAATATGCAAATAAGTGTTAATTTGGTTTAAATGATTTACAAACAAAATATAAGTTGTATGTTAGAATTCTTATGGATCCGATAGAAATTTATACTTCATTCGTATACATTACATGATCATATATATATATATATATATATATATATATTATCAATATAATGGTATGTTTATTTATGTAACAGATCCATCAAATATCCAGGGAAATCATTAGTTTAGGACTTTACTTTATCAAACTTATATAAATATTTAACTTAAACATAATGGAATTAACGCGTTTATGCAATGTGCTTTTATGTAAACCTTGATGCATTTATAAAAGTTCAGCTTAACATATAGTACTTTAGTTATCTTGTAATTAACCCTTTTGGAATGTTTGAATACTTATTATGTTGTAAATGCTCTCTTTGCATGTTAGTATTCTTTTAACTTTTAAATTTTATGATATGATAAGTGGGCTATGTTCATCCTCATATAATATATATTGTATGAGGTGTTGAATCATGATGATTAAAATAAGGCCCGAAATTATGGGACCTTATGATGATGGGTTGATTGAGTAAATTGATAGTAGTCAATAACTTGAGATGTCCTAAATACAAACGAAACTCTGCCGAATTTTTGGTAGATTTAAAAAAAAATCACCCTTAAACTAAGAACATATGCTGAGATCTTTTAACATTGATCAAGTCGTACAGTCGAGTCTGTTACAGTCTAGGTCTTGGCAAAAGGCAGGATTGACTATGGTAGCCCAATCGCCACGTGACCCAAAGGCAGACCAAGCGCCGCGTGACACTTCCTTTGTTATTATAATATTATTACTTATAATAAAAACAGTATTATTTATACTAAAACTGATAATATTTTTAGTATTCATACTATTAATTATAAATAAAAAATAATATTTATAGCATAAATAATACTATTTTTTATATGAATATTTTAAATTTTAAAAACAATAATAATATTTTTAATGCAAATACTATTCATTATACAAATAAAACTATTTTTGATATCAATAATTTTAATTATAATAAAAATTAAAATATTTATAACAAAAATAATACTATTTTTTATAGTGATACTTTTAATTATAATAAAAATTAAAATATTTAAAATCTTTCATCAAGACCCTTTAGTACTCATACTATTAATTATAAATAAAAAAATATTTATAGCACAAATAATACTATTTTTATGTGAATATTTTAAATTTTAATAACAATAATAATATTTTTTTATCGCAAACACTATTCATTATACAAATAAAAATATTTTTTATATTAATAATTTTAATTATAATAAAAATTAAAATATTTATAACAAAAATAATACTATTTTTTATAGTGATACTTTTAATTATAATAAAAATTAAAATATTTAAAATCTTTCATCAAGACCCTTTAGTACTCATAGTATTTGTCGCACCCGACATCGCGGCGCCCTAAAAAAATATTCTAGATTGTGGAAAAAGAATAGATTTCTGACATCTTGTTCTTTTAGAAAAAAGGTCTTGTTTAAGGAGTCGTCACCTAGTATTATGGTCACTAGGAACCCTAACTGGTCAACAGAGATTCTATAGTACGGGATTGGTTACGTAAAAGGGAAGATATTATCACCCCTTAAACGTTCTGCCTGAGGCAGACTGCATTGCTGATTTTGTCATAAATTGCTAAATATTTATTGGTTTATGCTCTGATGGTTTACTTGCAATATTCCTGACTCTGGCGCTAGTGAATATTCAACTACGAATAATTCTAACTCTGGTGTTGGTAAATATTACGTAGCTATAAAATAAATGTGGATCAATATTTTTATTCCTGACTCTGGCGTCAGTGAATAAACAAATAAAATAAATTTATTTTTACACATGCACATATTTTTTATTTATTTTTTATTTTTTTTATTTTTTCTATTTTTTATTATTTATGTTTTTGGGGGCTGGGCCTAGCTCAGCCCATGTGGGGGTTGGGCTGGACCCAGCCAGCCCGGCCTGGCCACTGGCCCAAGCTAGTGGCCCGGCTGGGCAAAAGAAGAAGAAGCACGCGTGAAGTAAATTCACGCGTGCATGAATAGTGTGAAGGTAATTAAATTACCTTCACACTGCATTTGAAAGTTTTACTGAATGCAGAGAATGAAAACTTACCTGTACAGCGGAGGACGGCGACGAAGACGATGGCGCGGTGGCTGTTTTCTTTTGTTTCCCGGTGTGGCTCCACTACCTTTTGGGTTGTTCTTTTTCTCTGTGTATGATGCTCCGTTGTTCCCCTGTTTTCTGGGTTTTTTTATGGGTTCTGCTCCAGTTCTCTCCTCTGGTTTTCGATCCCAAAAATCCCCTGTCTTCGTCCGTGTCCTGGCTTCCTCCTCTGTCGGTTCACTCCCCAGCTTTTCCTTCCTCAGTTTTTCTTTCCTCTCCTAGTTTTTCTTCGTTTGGTTCGTGCTCTCTGTTTTGCCTTCTCCAGTTCTCCTTTCTTGTTTGTGTCTCTGCCCAGTCCTCTCCGTTCAAGACGAAGACAATGGTGGTAAAAGCACGAGGATTTTCTGTTGGTTGAGGGACCAAAATTTTCCCCGGTTCTGTCTCTCTTCGTCCCCTCTACTGGGTTTTTTTTCGTTTGGGAATTTTAGCCTCTGGGTCCCCCCTTGTGATTCCTCCCCCCCCCCCCCCGGCTCTCTCATCTTCTCTGGCTTTATAGCCAGAGAATACCAACCATTTAAAACGGCTTCAAAGCCATTACTGCCAGAAATGGCTCCTGAGGAAGAAGGCGAAGCAGGCGATGAACAGCTTCTCAAAACGGTGCCGTTTGTGCGATGGAAATGACCATTTTCAATCTGGTCACTGAATTTCTGAAATCGTGCAATCAAGCCCCTTTCTAAATTGTAATTGGACCCCTGTATTTCGGTGCTTTTTACAAGCTAATCCTTGGACTTTAATCTGTTGCAATTTTGCCCCCAATTAACCCCAAACTTTGCTCTTTGTTCAATTAAGTCCCTGATTTCATTAATTTAACTAAATCCAAGTCCAATTAAGTCTCAAAACTTATCCATTCTTCAATTAAACCCTTGACTTGATTAATTAAATTAATTCCAAGCTTAATTAGATTAATTTCAAAGTTTAATTAAACCCTGGAATTTCCAATCATGTTGCCCTTAACCCAAATTTTAATTCATTCTTCATTTATTTCATTTTACTTGTTTTTTCATCATTATTATTTTTTTATCATCATTTTTTTTATCCTTTTCAATAAATAAAATAATAATTAACATTAAAATTAAAATGGTCAAAAATTGAGTTATGACAGTATTAATTATAAATAAAAAAAATTATAGCACAAATAATACTATTTTTTATATGAATATTTTAAATTTTAATAACAATAATAATATTTTTTAATGCAAATACTATTCATTATACAAATAAAACTATTTTTGATATTAATAATTTTAATTATAATAAAAATTAAAATATTGATAACAAAAATAATACTATTTTTTATAGTGATACTTTTAATTATAATAAAAATTAAAATATTTAAAATCTTTCATCAAGACCTCATAGAATTGGGTCACACCAGATCCATTGAGCTAGCTATATGACGTCGCACCCATGACAATCGGGTCCTACCTCAGACCCAAGATAATCAAGCATTTTGCTATGACCCATGCACCACGTGGCGCTTGGGCACACCTGAGCACCACCTGGTGCTGAGGTAGCTCCAATGCGAGGGGCAGACCTAAGCACCACCTAGCGCTTGGGTCTTGGCAAAAGGCTTGATTGCTTATGACAACCCCAAGTTGGGTCCGGATGCATCCGCGCCCAACCTCAAGTTGGGTCCTTGAAATTATTATTCAAAGTGTTCATATTAAAAATATTATTATTTGTGTTATAAATATTATTACTTTTATTATAACATATTGATATAAAAAATATTATTATTTGTATTGTAATCATCCTTAAAATTCTTAATATAATTATTTACATTATAAATATTTTTATTTTTATTATAATTAATAGTGTGAATATTAAAAATATTATTATTTGTGTTATAAATATTATTATAATTGATATTATTAATAAAATAATTAATAAATTTGAAAAAAATATATTATTAATATTAAAAATATATATTATTTGTGTTATAATTAATTTTAATTTTATTATAATTAAAAATATGGGCCCATCCACACCCAACCCTAAGTAAAGCCTCGAGGCGTCCACGCCCAACTCCAAGTGGGGCTGGACACCACCACGCCCACCCCCATGTTGGGTCTGGACGCGTCCGCCCCCAACCACATGTATTAATATAATAATATGTGTTATAAATATTATTTTTTCTCTTATAATTCAAAGTGTTCAGATCAAAAATAGTTTATTGATGTTATAAATATTATTATTTTTATTATAACTCAAAGTATTGATATAAAAAATATTATTATTTGTGTTGTAATTATCTTTAAAATTTTTAATATAATTATTTATGTTATAAATATTATTATTTTTATTATAATTCTAAATATTCATATAAAAAATAGTATTATATGAGTTATAAATATTATTATTTTTATTATATTTAATATTATTAATAGAATAATTAATAAATTTGAAAAAACAATTATTATTAATATTAAAAAAATATTTTTTATATTATAAATTTTTATAATAGTTTTTATAAAAATAGCGCGCTATCCAACTAGTAAATATCTAAATAAAATATAGATATGGAGAAACCTTCGGTCTTTGATAAAATCATCGTACTTCCA
>Ga0325411_1004578_pt1 | contig 15473 bp, 4 predicted proteins | sample PopdelMetagenome_13_FD_206181 | JGI IMG/M metagenome (GOLD analysis project Ga0325411, IMG submission 206181) | Populus deltoides microbial communities from Bellville, Georgia, United States - Xylem-PdIQD-R4 | ecosystem: Host-associated > Plants > Phyllosphere > Stem > Wood/Secondary xylem... | reverse complement strand
ATGGAATCAACACTCAAAAGTTGACTGCTCGTTGCTGGTGGCGTGAATAATATGTGTTGGTATTGTTTCTACTATTCCAGCCACTCTAGTACAGCTCCAACCCACTCCAACAACTCCTAAAGGTTAACCTTGATTCTCCATATGTGATATATTCTTTGTAAAACAATTTGTGATTTGTTTCGTTAATTTTTAACTCGTAAACGTGTATTATTTTGTATGTTGTTTTGCAACTCCTAAACTAGTAAATCCCAAATCACTATTACAGGAATTATTACTTCTAATAAATACAAACATTTAGTTTAGAAAAAATATTAGCATCTATGTATAATATGTATTTTTATTATAAATTAAAAAAAATAACATTGCAATTTATTTTAGATATTTTACAATGATTTTCATCTTTTTTAATATAATCAATCCTCGTACTCAAAAATATCTTAAAAACCAGTTAGGTTTCGATTACAATTATTTGTTTTGAAGGGAAAAGTTGGGTAGGAGATAAAACTAAAATGTTCCAAATGAGATTACAATGATAAACTAATCTGCAAGAAGCAAGATTAGGAGCATTGATTAGATGTTGAATTTTCTATTAGCCAGAGCACGTGAGCCGCATTTCATATTTATGAACCAACATCCATATATATTGCCTTTCTTATAAAGTGGAACATTAATGCATACCTTTTGGTTGGGGTAAAAGGAAGTGTTTTCATGGGTTAATTACTTGCACAAATCACATCCTTGATCGATAAATTTTGAAAAACCCTTTTTCAAAATTTAATAAATAACTAATTATTTGTGAGTTCTTAGCCCCTGTGGCCATGAGAGCATTATATCAGAGTGGTGGATCTGTCACTGTAAAAGCTGAAGTGAGTGTGTTAGTGGGAGACAACCTTCTTCTTCACATATCCACCTTTAAGGACGAGCTGCGGTGATGAAATGTATGCCATGCGTCATGCCACCAAAATCATTAACTTTTCTAGCTAATCTTATTATATATGATAATTGATCTCTCTCTCTCTGTTTCTTTTTAATTGGTTCTACCTTCCATTGCCTTTCTTTTCTTCTTCATCATCAAATAAAGATGCAGACACTTCACATATTCTTAATTTTCCACAGTTGCGAACTTGAGCTTCTTCGCTGCTTTTCAGTACATGTGTGAAGTAATCACCGCATAGCTTGCCTTTATATGGAAGCAAGCGCGAACTCATATCCGAATGTTGTAAGAGTTATTTTTGAAAAAAACTAAAATAGCTCAATTATGTACTATGCTCATGCTCTGTAAGCAGAAATACTTATGGATTGGAGCCGTATATCCTTCTCTCTCTTTTTCAGTCACTTAATTTTTTTTTTTAATTTGATTCTTTTGCACTAGATTAATTTAGAATTGGACTCGATTATTTGTTTTGTTTGGCTTGGAATTGACTATTCATAGTGTCACAGAAGAAAACCGACTCTTAGATGATACTCAATTTGAAAAAAATTAAATAATATAAAATTGTGTCAAAACAATTAAGGAAATATAAACTGAATTTGAACACTGAACAATTATTAAGTCCCTTTTCTAGTCAACATCAGGGACTAAATTGCACATGCAAGGGAGATATCCAACCCCTTTTTTGTCCCTCAATGTTTTCTTTTTCAATTTAATCCTTTCATATTTTTTTTTTTTTAGATTAGACTTGATAGTTGTTATCCGTTACCTATATATGAGGATTCCAAGATGTGATGGAATAATTCTGACATGTATTTGATTCCTGGTATTGCATAATAAAATTGTATTCATCTAAAACAATTGAGATTTGACGGATCCAATTTGACACCAAAACAATTACAGGAACTGAAAAGTTTGGGCAAGACAACTTTGAAGGCATGTGCAGGTGTGAGGCTTTGTTCGAAGGCGTAACACTGCTTCCCACAATTGGTTTCAAAGCAGTGCACCGAGATCTTTTTTATGGTCGTACGTGTGTCAACAACTGATTCGCAAGTTAACTCCGTTGAACTTTTCTTTTTTTTTTTCTAATTCTTTTTTCTTTTCTCTCCTTGAGATTCGTATTAGCCTACCAAAATTAAAACGTGTCTTGTTATTTTTTTATCAATTTTAGTTTTTATTTTTTTATTTTTTATTTATTTGTTTTGAATTATTTGTTTAATTTTATCCCTCAACATTTGATTTTATTTTTTTATATCAAATTTTATCATTATTCTTTTGATTGCTATTTGTTTTGTTTTGGATTTTTTTTATTGAATTTCTTTTTAAATTTCAACCCTTAGTATTTGGTTGATTGAGAATTTGACTTTGTAATTTTTTTTGGGTTTGTCTTCTGTCGCACCTGACATGATGTTTGGACCTCCTAAATCAAAGGAAAAAATAGAAATAACAGAGTCACCACCTAATAACTAAAGCAAACTACGAATCTTAAAGTATGCATTAGTTTTAAAGATTCAGATAAGGGGTTGATTGTACTTAAAAGACATCACCCTTACCGTATTTTTTCAAATAAAAGGTTACGTTTTTCATGTTTTTTTTCCAAAATATTATTATTTATGTCGTTAGCTATCTAAATTGTTTTATTAGATTATTTGCAATTTATTTTAATTTATTTCTAATGATTTGCAAGAAAATTCGATGTTCATCCTTAGAAATAGAAAACTCGTTTATTAAGTTATTTGCAAAAACAAATTGGCATCCGTCCCTAAAAATAAAAGACTCATTGATTGAGTCATTCATAAAAGAAAAATAACGTCCAAACTAAAAATAGAAAACTCGTCAATTAGGCCATTCAAAAAAATTGATGTATGTCATAAAAAATAGAAGACTCATTAATTATGTTATTCACGATCCCTAAAATCAGTAGACTCTTTAATTAGGCTATTCATGAAAAAATTGATGTCCACCCCTAAAATTAGGATACTCATTGATTAGGCCATTAACAGAAATTCGATGTCCGTTCCTAAAAATAAAAGACTTGTTGTTTGGGTTATCGAGGAAAAAAAATTAAACATCCATCCCTAAAAATAGATAACTCATTGAATTGATCATTTCTATATATATAAAAAAAAAAAAGACGTTGGACCTATAGGAATTGTAAAAATTAAGATTTGACCCCATTCTTTTGAATATGTATATTTACAAATAAAAATGACATAAAGAACATTATAGTTTTTGTTTTTGTTTTTATTTTTAAATCATATGTTGTTACTTTGAGAGTGACATCACTAGTAGGATAGTGGTTTATTGTATGATGCAAAAAGTAAATTGAGAGGATATTGTCAAAAACTCCTTTCAACTCACTAATTCATATTCATATTTAACAAAATCACAATTCATCAAAATAGCATGCAATTATTTTTTATATTTTTTATGTTTTTTCCTTTTTGTTTGATGTGAAAAAATGCTCCTACTATAAAAAGTAAATTATTTTTTTATTTTGACTTTTTTTTTAAAAAATATGTTAACAAGAGAAAAATAGTGAAAAAAATAATGAAATGGGCTTATGAATGGCTGAATGCATTGAAAAGATTTTTTTTTTTAATTTTTGGAAAATATTTTAGAAATTGAGGTCGAAATTGGGCCATGACATCTTCTATAGGGTAATCTCAACCTCATGACCTAGTCACGAGTTTGAAAGATTAGTCCAAGCTCACTTCGGTCTTTTTTAGGTTCTATTTTAAAATTGATTTTTTTTTCAATTTATCCTTCAACATTGGATTGATTAGAATTTTGCTTCGTGATTTTTTTTCTATTTTTTTATAAGATTATCCTGATCTCATGTCCAGGTTGCGAACTTAGCAGGTTAACTTAAGTTGACTTAGGTCTTTTGTTTTTTTTTTAAATATAGTTTTTTTTCTAGATTTGTCCTTCAACATGAAGTTGGTTTGAGAATTGAGTTTCCTAGTTTTATTCAATTTCCTTTCAACGGGATTATCTCGATCTCACCATCAGGTCACAGGTTTAGCAAGTTAACTTGGTGGACCTGGGTCCTTTTTTATCCTTTTTTAAACTGATTTTTTTTTTACTTTGTCCTTCAACATTTGATTTACTTGGAATTGAACTTTGAATTTTTTTTTGTATTTTTCTTTTTATAGAGTTATCTCGTTCTCATTTAATTTTTTCTTTGTTATCAAAATAAGATCATGAAGATCTTTTTATGAATATTGAGAGAATATCTTTCTATAATATTGGCACACGGCTCATTTTTTTTTGTTAATCATTGTTCATTGTATTGTTTAGGTCAATTTATTTACTATCAACTTCATATTTGATAGTTGTATTATGTTTAAATTTTACAAAATCATTCTTTAGGCTTATATGTTTAAGAAGATCGGCTATCTATAACTAGTCGAGATCTAAAAAGATTGTATATAAATTAGATTTACAAGATGTTATTTTTGTTGTTTTAATTATTTTTCTAGTTTATTTTAAATTTTAATTAATTTTCCTTTTTTATTTTAGATTCTTTTGGTTATGTGAGTTCTTACTTCCATATTAACAATTAATATGTTATTTTATCAAATTACAATTTTTTCAGAAATATCAGAGTTTTATCTGATTATTGCGTTATTCTTCAATGCATGTATCCTTTCTATAAGTGTGTGTGTGTGTATTTTATTATACTCGCTGGATATAAGTAATTAAACTTATAAATAATGAGTCAGATAATTCTAGGAAAATTCCTATAATAAAGCCTTGTTACGGTCCCAAGCTGCCATGCATGTTTTGGCATGGTCCCAAATATGAGGCCAGTGACCCACCATGGAATTCAGGGCTCAATGCTATGTGAGGAAAAGTGTGAGGTGATGCCAAAAGCAAAAAGGTGGGAGGAATGCTGGATTGGCAATCTTTGATGTAAAATTGAGGGAAAAGGGCAAACACAGCCACCTGCAAAGAAAGGCTCTATATTCTTACATTTTGATAAAAAAAAATTAAATAAAAAAAGAGAAGAAGAAGAAGAAGAAGAAGAAGAAAGGCTCTATGATCCCTCCTTAAACTTCTCCACTCATTGGTATAAAGCACACTCTCGTAGCATTTATTCTATCCAGGGGCTTGTTATTTGCGATTGGTATAAAGTATTTGTCTTTACAATATCTGAAATTCTTTATATTTTTATACCAATATGGAAAAATAAATTTTCAAGCATCACACCATAACCAGAAGACTAAAAAATATACAGACTAGTAGTTGTACGTAATTAATGGCTTTGTTGTGAAATAGATTTGAGTTCCAACAGTTATGTTTCCATCAATCATAGTACATACAAGAGAGGCTACCTTTGTTATGTAAGTCGAATTTTTTAAGCTTGACGACAAGGAAGAGAATAAGTATCTAAAGGAAGTAAAAATATTAAATTAAAATAATGTTCCTATATTTCCATCAAATTCTCAGGTATATAACCTGGTTTTAAGGGCATCATATTCAGCATGTCAATTAACTTAATATTAATACACAATTGCAAACACAGCCTCTATAAGTTGAAACCCCAGCATGTATAAGTTGCTCAATTTCTATATGTTTGTTGGATTTCCTAAAATACATAAATACAATAATTTTAAAAAAAAATTTTGGGAGTCCCAAGATCTCATTAGATAATCTAAGCTAGTTTAGGGTTTGACTGAAGATTACTTGAAAATCAATTATTATTTTTTTGAAGTTTGATTAACTTTTCAAAGTTAAGTTGTTGCAAACAACAAATTATCTAATTGTTTGACCTTTAATAATAATTCACATGAACTACTAGTGATAAATATTCTAAAACTTTTTTAGAAGAAAGGGAATGCTATGCCTTGAGTGCTAGTGTGTGTGTGTGTGTATTTGGTGTTTTCATGTGTATTTGATCACATAAGATTTTTCATTTATCAGGTCATTAGAAAAATATAAGACATAACATTTTATTTATAGAAAATACATGATGACCTTGTAAATGGTAAACTATCACTTTTTCCTATAAAAATATCACATTTAGAAATCTATTCAATCAAGTCCTTACTTGATTTTTATAAGTCTAGAATTGTAATCTCTCGTTTAAATTATATTTTAGACCACAATTCTAAAGTTTATTTTCAATCAAATCACACTTAATTAATCATCATAGTTTAATTTCTTACTAATGATTCTTGATGTGTGTGACTCATTAGGTTCTTTAATATTTTGGCCCAAATAAAAATCATAACCCTAAACAATATAAGATTAAATAAGTTAAATAATTCAACTTATTACCAATTCAAAAATTAATTGATTTATATTTGAATATCAAGTGCAATGTCTAACAACATGTTACGATCCTTCAAATTTTAGAGAATGCATAAGTGATTCGAATTAATCTTTCAATAACTAATTTCTTAGTTTAACTATTATTCATTCATCAAGAATGTTTCGATTTATATATTGAAGATGTCATAATCTAATTTTTAAATTTCCACAAAAATAAAAAATGAATGAATAAAAAATAATTTGAGAATTAGGTCAAGACCATACAAATTAAAGGTTCGAGGACTAATAAGGAGAAAATTATAAATTTGGAAGTCAATTTAGCCAAAAAGTGGAAGAATTGATAATTTAGGGACTAAATTAAATTTTGATTTAGTTTAATTAATGAAATCAGGGGTTTTGATTGAAGAAATATCAAAATTCAGGGCTGATTTGGGTCAAAATGGCCAGAAATTAAAGTCCAAGGACCAAAGAGAATAGACAGAGATACTATGGGGAGGTAATTGATTTTTTTAGGAGTAATTTTGAAAGAATTAAAAGTTGAGGAGTCAATTAAAGACTAAATTAATTAAATTGAAAACCAAGAACTGTTTTGTAAATGACACTAAAATTCAGGGGTCCAATTGCATTTGATCTAGGGGTGAAATTAAAAAAAAAAGATTTCCATGAATAAAGGCCCCATTGCTAAATGTCAAAATTTCAGGGGGCAAATTAAAAATAGCCATTTTGGTCGAGACAACGGCATCGTTTCAAACCCACTGTTCATCCCCTTTTTCTTCTAGAACAGAGGAAGCCACCTACAAAAAAAAAAACAAAACACTGGTCTGCCAAGATCTCATCATCTCAATCCAGGCAGAATATAGACCAAATGGTCTACCATAAATCCCGAGTCAATCCAATCTCCTTCATCCCACAACACGTCTCTGGTGTCCGGGTTAAAACCCATCACCAACAGTCCAACCATGGCAGGACTGTTGGTGTCCTAATCCCAGCAAAAAACTAACACTCCCCAGTCACGTTTATCCTCCTTTTAGGAGAGAAGAGACGTTTGTTGAGGAACAACCAGGGGTTTGGTGCTAAAAAAGCCAGATGAAAGACCACCATGAAAAAAAATGAACGAAAATAAAGAGAGACAAGGGAGAGGGGCTGTAGAATTTCCTTTAAAACTCTAGTAACAATAATCAGGGGATCACCTCTAAACATAAACCACGCCAACCACACAACCCTTCCCTGATGTTTCATTGTCATCTTGGTTGCCCCCTAAACAGCAAATTACTAGGATCAACCAAACACAAAAATGAAAAAAATAGAAGAGAGACGGACACATAGAGAGATAGAGGGACTAGAACAGAGACCGGAGAGAAAAAAGAAACATAAAAGAACAAAAGAAAAGACAGCGGAGAGTCGTTCAGAAAGTTGCTCAACCATCAGTGGCCACCATCACTCCCAAGCTTTGTCCTTATCTCCCACAGCAACCAAACCAGGTAAGTCTCGTTTCCCTCCCTTTGAATTTTAATTACATTTCTACTACACATGCACATGTGAATTAATTCACACATGCTCGCTGACAATGGCCAGCCAGGTCAGTGGTTTGGGCCAGTGACCAGGCTGGGCCGACTGGATCCAGCCCGTATAGTTAGGCCAGATCCAGCCCAAAAAAATAGATTTTTTCTTTCAATCTAAATTTTACTGATTTATTCACTAGAACCAGAGTTAGAAATACCACTTTTTTTTTGTTATGTAATATTTGTGAACGCCAGAATTGGAAGTATTTGCAGTCGAATATTCATTGGCGCCAGAATCAGGAATATTATAAGAAGACCATCAAAAACAAAACAAAACAAACCCTTAGCAATTTAAAACAAAATCAGCAATGCATCCTACCTCAAGTAGGAGGCTTAAGGGGTGATAATATATTCTCTTTCGTATAACCAGTCTTGTACCATAAAATGTCTGTTGACCACTTAAGGTTCCTAGTGACCATAATAATAGGTGGTGACTCCTTAAACAAGACTTTTTTCCTTTTAAAGAACAAAATGTCAGATATCAGTTTTTTTTCATAAAAAAATTTGAAGGTCGTCGCGATGTTGAGTGTGACAAAAGTACAGAGTATATCTGCTCTATCAAATCATTTTTTTTACAACATCATAGTCATTGATTCTTTTAATAAGATTTAAATTCCTAGAGATTGTGATGTTTGTTTTTGTTTGTATTTGTGTTTAATGAAGAATTTAAGAATGCTAGAAAGTATATATTGTGTTCTACCTTACCTAATGGTTCATGGACATTTATATATATATATATATATATATATATATATATATATATATATATATATGAACCACGCCAACTTGCATAGTGATAAAGGAAATAGGGAGAAAAAGGTGTGACACCTGATTTAATTTCAATCAATTAGGTTTATAGACCTTAATGGTTGATGGTGTACTGTTGAGTGAAAAGGATATTGTGATGGTCGTCCTCCAACTAGGCATAAGTGTTGTCGTGTAATGCACAACATTGAATGACGGGTTTTTCTTATGGATCAAGAAGGTTTTGGAAGTGTTAGGAATTAATCATAAAGATATGATTAATAGGGTTTATGAGTCACCACCTAGTACGTATTATAGTCACCAAGAAACCTAATTGTCCACAAGAATTTGGGTAAAGGGATTAGTTGTGCATAAGAAAGACGCATCACCCTCAGTACACCCTACTTGTGATAACCTGATTATATTTTGATTTTTTTTTCTAAGATTGTGTTTCTATTCGTTGATCTATCCAAGGTTCAAAAAAGTCCACCTTAGTAAAGAGTTTTTTTTATCTTATCAAACAAAAACCTAACAATTCCAAAGCCCTGAAAAATCATGTAAAATACATATCATAAAAATTAAATAAAATGATTGATTTTTGTGGTATTTTTGAAATTTTGGTTAAATCCTAATAGATAATCATAAATTTGTTATGACTATTAACTATTTTTTTAATTTTTGAAATTATGATAAAAATATATTTTTATTTTTTTGGTATAAAATATGCATGAAATTTTTTAGAACTTGGTTGTATGAACAACAATAAAGACATGTTTTTTTTTTGTTTTTTTCAAATAAGGAGTTTTTTATTTTTTTTTGTATTTTTCTGAAATTTTGCAGAAAAATATAGGTATATTTAATGTCAGGTCAGTATGTTGCAGTGTAATTTTACAACCCAAATATTAAATAAAATTCATTGAAAAGCATGTGAGGGACCCACAAATAAATTAAAAATGGTCATTGAATTTTTTTTATATTTTTTTAAAATTATTTAAGGTCTGTTTAACAAAAGAAAAAAATAAGCATTGTTGTAAAATCAGTATGGCGTGTTTGTCAAACATGCTCTACACTATAAATCATAGGCTTAAAAAATATTTAATATCTTTAAGTCGTGTTTGGCAAACACGTTTTAAGAACAAAATATTATGTTTTTTCCTTTGAGAATTTTAAATCTACCAAACACAGTCTTAACCACATGGGCTATGCTTCTTAGCCCAAAAACACAGTCCAAAATCATATATTAAATATTAAAAATCAAATGAGGTTTTTTGGCTTAAAATTGACAATGAACACGAAGAACCCAATGATGAAACCTAAAAACATGGATTTGATTATAGACTAAATTAAGTCAAACTAAAGGCATAGGGATATGTAAAATATCATTCAAACAAGATCTTGAGATTAAATTAGTATAATAATCAACTTAATATCATGATTATTTAATTTTATACAAAATATAAAATAAAAAAACAGAATATTAAATGCCAACATTGAAATATTTTTTAAGTCATTAGGACTCTAGACTAATGATCAACAAACTTATACACATATGCAAGAACTAACAATTGATTAAAAAAAAAAAAAACAAGCAAATCATGGACCAATGCAATCTTCAACAAATGAACATGAAATTTAGAAACCTAGAATCTACCAAAATGCAAAAAATAAAACAAAACCCAGAATATAGGCCTAAAACCTATTCAAATGCATCACATACACTTATGTATATATACTTAAGTCTTTAGAAACAACAATAAACATGTAAATATTAAAATGCATAGGATTCAAAACCTATAACCTACTGTCAATATACAAACATGCATATATGATGTTCTTATCAGTTCAAAAACTCATTCAACATCAAAAGCAACATTAAAATGTCTTATATGAACTATCAAATTTAACAAAAACACCTGAATAGGCAAGCATTGCTATATATCTCGTTTTTACATATAATCATCAAATCATAACATACACTTTTCATTCATAAAAAACAAGTATTCAAGCATCCAAAGCATATCAGTAATCATCCATTAAACATCATAAAACACATGATTAACAACAAAACAATCATATATATAACAAACTTGTATTCAAAAAACATTGAAATTATATGCAAAAACAAACCAGTCAAATCATATCATAAACATCATGAACAATACTTGAATGAAAGAAAATCAAAGCTTACAATGCAGGAAAAAAAAAAGGGTATTCTTAATAAGTTCTACCTAACCATCAAGTTGAATATCTTACCTTTAAAAGATTATTACAACTGGTTTTTATCCCTTTGGCTTGATTTAAGCATATTCCAGTAACCCTTTTCTAAACAGATTTTAACCTTCTTATCTATAATATCTTTTTTCTTTTAATTTTTTTCTTTTTTTCTTCTTTTTTTACTGTTGAATTGGTTTCTTTCTCAAGATTTCTTCTTTCCTTCATGGCTTTTCTCTCTTAGATTCCCCCCTTATTTCTTTATGATTTCTTCTCTTTTTATAGCCCCCGGATGGTAGGTGGTTGTGAAATCATTTGTGGGTTTAAAGGTGGTTTTTCAGAACTAGGTCATAAGGAATTATTTCCTATTTTTTGCCTCTGATCTATTAGGAGACCATTCTTCTCTTTTTTTCTTATGTTTTCCTAAACTCTTGTAACTTCTTATCATGTCTCTCACACCTAAATAGAGGGAAAAGGCTTTCACCGAATGGTGAATACACACTTAAACACATTCAAACTTTAATTTGTACTGGAAAAAATAGTGAAAGTCTCTTGAAAATCATGGATGTATTATTCAAATATCGTGCTCTTCACTAATATGTTATCAATATAGGTTTTTATGTTCCTACATAGTTAGTCCTTAAAAACCCGAATCACTTTTTTTTGATAGGTGACTCTTACATTTCTAAACCCAAAAACCATGGCCTTTTTAACAAAATGTTCATTTATCTGTCATAAATGATGACTTTTCATCATCTTTAGATTGTTTGAAGATCTGATGGTAACCTAAGTTCACATCCAGTAACCTTAAAAATCTGAACCTATTCATAAAGTCTCTAACATGTCTATCTTTGGTAAGGAGAAGTATGTCCTTTAACCATGCTTTGTTGAGGTCAGTAAAGTCCACATATATTTTTCACTTCTTATTGGCTTTCTTCATCATCATCATATAGATCAATCATTTTAGGTTAATTACCTCCCAAATAAGGCCTACATGTAAAATTTTATCCATTTCCTAATATATGGCTTTTTATCTTCTTCCCATAAAACTTCTTTTATTTTAGTGGACAAGAGGGAAAGATGGATTCATATTCAATATATAGATGACCATGTTGAGCTAATGCTAAGCATGTCTAAGAGCCCTAAGGTAAAGTTATTTTTTGGATAATGAGGAGCTTTATCAATGTTTGTTCATATCAATAATCTAAGATAAAAACCTATATTGGTGGTAGTACTTGTATTTGTCTAATTAAATTTGACCTTTTTATAAATTTTATATAGCCATAGTACATCTCCTTCGGTTTTTTTTAATGATCCTATTTAGGCCCAGATCACCCACCCATTTATCAAAGCCTTTGTGGTAACTTATTATAACAAGTTCTCTACCTTAACATCTTTTCATTGAATCTACTCAAGTTAGCCTTAGTGCTCTTATTCACCTCATATGTAATGGGGAACAACTTGATCAAAATTTTCTTGGTTGGAATACTTGTGTTAAAGCAAATTATGAGCTTTACACAAAGATCCTTAAAACCAAGATTGGATCCTAGATCTAAATTATGATACCATGTTTGAATTGACTTTTGGAACATAGTTAGGAGAATCTTGCATATAATATTTGTGTCTTGCATGATCAACTCTAGATTACTATGCATATTATATACATGTTTTATTAGGTTTATGAGCTCATCTAAGTTATCTAGTTTCATCTTAATAGAGATGAACTCTCTAAAGTGATGTGTGTCCAATATATATTTGGCTAATAGAGAACCTTTTGCCTAGTAAGGTTGTATACCTCTATATATAAAACCCATATCACCATGGACTAATTTTTTTTTTCTTTTTTCTATCTAGGATGTCCAAAACAGACCTAAATATAAGGTAATGGTGATGGCAATGGTTATTTTAGTGGTTATATGTTGACTTCTCATTTGAGTCTTTTTTTCCATATTTGAAACATATATTAAAGAATGTTTATGATAGTGTAAGCAACTTTTATATGGACTAAGAGAATGGTGGAACTCTTTTGCAACTCTTTTTAGCTTTTCTTCTCTTCAAATTGGAGTTATTTGCATGCACTAGTTATATGAGGTAGAGTTGATGGAGGAGCCACTTGTTATGAAAGAGGTAAGGCTCTCAAACATTTTTATATGGACAAGAGAGCCTTTATAAGCATTTTTTACTTGCTTGGTAAGCTAGTAAAGATCTAAAACAAACATACAAAAAACTTACAGATAGGTTGAGATGGTGCAACTAGACTAATTTCTTAGGATCACAAACACTTACAAAACAAGTTCTTTGTTGGACTTAAGGAATCATTCGTGTTTAAGTTAGCAAGGTTGTAGAAGAAACATGACCTTAAAGGTTGAGTTGTGCATTTTTATTTTTGCTTATGTTTGTAGAGAATAATAATGAAGATAAGAATGTTTGAAAGTGAAAAAAATTGTGTTCTGTTTTACTCATGGTTCATGGACATTTATATATTCATGAACTAGCCAACTTGTATAATGATAAGGGCAAAGGGGAGAAAAGACTATAATATTTGATTTAATAACAATCATTTAGGTTTATAAACCCTAATAATGAGTGTTATACTGTTAAGAAAAATTTTGACATGATGGGCCACACATTAGGCATAAATGTGTCTAATGCCATTTTATGGGTCTAGTTATGGCAAAAAGATGCAAGCATTTAATATTGGATACCAACTATAAAGAGGGTAGGTGGATATACTCGAAGTTAGCATGTTATGTCCGACCTTAAGTGTTCTTAGGGCAAGTGTACCTAGATACGTGCCTTCAATTTCTTAAGGGGATCTCAAACCCATACCAAACCAATCAAGAAGTTTAATGGTTTATAGACTAACTAGGTCAATTGAACTTTTTGAAAGTTGTGACACCCCAACTGGACTTGTAAGTAGTCGTGATATCCTATCTAAATCCAGTGATGTGTTAGTTCATGCAACGTAATGGGCCTAAAAATAAAGGTGAATCACATCCAAATTTGATGTGCTTGGATGCATACCTTAATCCATTAACTTACAGGCTAGGGTTGTGCCTCACACGTTATAATATGGGTGTAAATGTTAGACCCATCAATACTATTTGATTGTTGTATCTTTGTAGTTTTGTATCTTTATTAGCAATTATAATGAGCAAGCATATATTGATCCGAGATCTTATAAGGACAAACCTCTCATATGAAATGATTAGTTATTAGAATTATTGTTTTCATAAATTTAATTGTTGAAAGTCAATTTGAACTGGGGTCATTTGAAATTGTATTTTAAACATCTTTTTAAAAAAATTAAAATTATTTTTGTTTAAAATTATTTTTTATATATTTTTTAATTATTTTAATATGTTAATATAAAAATAATTTAAAAAGATAATTTAAAAAAACAATCATGACACAATTCACATTTAATATTAAAGAATTTTTACCGAATCCCGTCAGTTCATTAAATTACCGAGTCCCATCAGTTCATTAAAAGATGTCAATCTTGAAAGAATTACTTGATGGATTATGCACTATTGAGACCCCGTTTGTTTGCTGGAAAGTAGTTTCCTTTTGGAAAGTGAATTCTGGGAAAGTGAATTATTTTCTGATGTTTGGTAGTGTAATGGAAAATAAGTTGGAAAACACTTTCCAGTGTTTGGTTATGTCATGGAAAATGAGCTGGAAAATAACTTATTAATATTTTATTTTTCTCAGGTTTATTAAAATAATGAGGAACAAATCTTACAAATTAAAAAGTTGAATGAGAATGAAATTGAAAAAAAATATAATTCATAAATTATCTCGAATAAAATAAATAATAATCAAAATAATAGAGATCAAATCTAAAAAAAATTGAAAGATGAAGAAATTAAAATAATAATAGTTAACATTTCATAAATTATTTCAAATAAAATAAGTAACAATCAAAAGAATGATGATCAAATTTGATACAGAAAAAATTTCAATAAAAAAATAATAAGGGAAAAACAAATAACAATTATAAAAATGAGGACGAAAGTTAATATAAAAATTAAATTTTAAGAGATGAAATTGAAAAATAAATATTCAAAACAAAATATATATATAACAATCAAAAATTTGAGGATCAAATTTAATATAATCAGCAAATAATATGATATTTTTAAATTTTTCACAATTTCCAGAAAATGTTTTCCGCTTAAATTTTTCAGGAAAATACTTTTCTGGAAACCAAGTTAAATTTTTTTTGACTGGAAAATGTTGTTTGTTAATTAATTTTTTTAATAATAAACAAACACGTGAAAATTTAAAAAATGATTTTCTGAAAAGGAATAGCCCAAGTTGTATTTTGTACATAAAGTTACCTTCTTCTCGCCGCATACAATTGTTAGGATATGAAAGGTGCCCAAGAAAAAAGCCCGTTTAGAACGATTAGTCACAGTCATGACTTTCTGTAGATGTGGTCCAATAGAGACAAAAGAAATCGGACCACTTCTATAGGCTCCCCTTCTTTTAAGCCCTTCTAGCATGAGTAATAACATACAGATAGGTTCCAGCAATTTATTTTTTAAGCTAATAATAATAAATAAATAAAAGAGGAAGGATTGTACTGAATGGTATAGCCCCGTGACATAAAATGAGCGCATGAGACCATAACCAACTGATGATGACAAGAAGATTGGATTCTGCTGTCTGTTTAGCAAGGTCACTGTCTTGTTTCCATTCGTTTTTCCAGCTATTTTTTAAAGAAAAATTTGGTCCCGTCAAGC
>Ga0325411_1004576_pt1 | contig 15477 bp, 3 predicted proteins | sample PopdelMetagenome_13_FD_206181 | JGI IMG/M metagenome (GOLD analysis project Ga0325411, IMG submission 206181) | Populus deltoides microbial communities from Bellville, Georgia, United States - Xylem-PdIQD-R4 | ecosystem: Host-associated > Plants > Phyllosphere > Stem > Wood/Secondary xylem... | reverse complement strand
CAAGTCCGGCTCGTAGTATTCCTCCAAAAAATTAAACTGCTGACCAAAAAGACCATCTCTGTTGTGCAGGACACATTCTTCTGGATTAACCCACTTACCGTTCTCGTGTCCATCAGGAATCCAAATCTTTCTGGTTGCATCACTTTCTGGCATCCACTCATTTCTGCTCAAAAATTTGAATATTCGAACAATAGTGGAAAAATCAGAATGGTGATATAAGTTACTGGCTAGCAATGGGCATGCCTCTTCCACTTCAACAGTAACTCCTATAGAGCTCAGCTCTTCCCTGTATGATGTGATGTTAGATCCATAAAAGACTTCATCAATGAAAGGTCCGTCAGTGCTCTTCAAATCCAAACCCCATTTGGAATCAAACAAGCAACAGTTGTCTGGAGTGCTGTAGCCAACATGGGTTTTTAACCACTCTCGACGAACATTTTTTAGAAAAGTGTTAGGAAAGGAATAATCCTTCTCTTGCAATAAGATTCGGATGCACTCCAGCAAAGAGAGCACATTCTCAGAAGTTATGTGACAAGGATACAGAGGAAAATAAAGACCCGCAGCCACAAATTTCACACCAGCTTTAAATTCAACAACAACTCCCATCTTCTTCAGCTCCTTTTCATATTCACGAATACCCTTCCCGTAGAACTTGATATAACGTAAAAATGAAAAGTTTGAAGATTAAATTTGATATAATATCAAATAATATGATATTTTTATAATTTTTATAATTTCTGAAAGGTATTTTCCTCTTAAAATAAAAGGAAAACACTTTCCTAAAAACTAAAAAAAAGATTAATTGAAAAGAAAAAAATAACAAAGCAGAGCACTATTCCAATGAATAGTGCTTTGCGAGGATGTGCACAACAAAATCCTCTCATGAGATCATAATAATCTAATAAAAAGTAAACAAAACAAATTATAAAGTTTAATTTTTAATCAAATCGATATTAAAAGATGAAATTAGAAGAAAAAAACTACTTAAGAAAAAGCAAAAAAATTGAATTACTGATTTAACTTGTCAAATCAGGTTAACCCATTAAACTTGGAATATATGTCATGAGAATATGATAACTAAATAAAAAAAATTTAATATTAACAAACTCAATTAAACAAAAAAAATATTAATTAAAAAAATCAAAGAAAAAAGCAACAAAAAAAATCTATAACTAAAAGGTATCTACCTTTTACTGTGGATTTGCATAGTGCAATCCACAGTGAAAGGTTGATCTCTTTTGATTATACTTATAATATTAAAAGATGAAATTAGAAGAAAAAATACTAAAAAAGAAAAAGAAAAAAATCGGAATCAACTGGGTTAACCCGCCAAATCAGGTTAACCCATCAAACTTGAGATTCGTGTCATGAGAGTGCGATAACTAAATAGAAGAAAAAAATTAATATTAATGAACTAAATTAAACAAAAAAATAATTAAAATAAAAAAACACATAAAAAAGAACTATAGGAAGAAAAAAACTAATGAAGAAAAAGAAAAAAAATCTAAATTAACTGGGTTAACCCGTCAAACCTGAGATCCGTGTCATGAAAGTCAGATAACTAAATAGAAAGAAATTTAATATCAACAAACTAAATTAAAAAAATAATTAAAAATGGAAAAACAAAGAAGAAAAAACCTATACGAAGAAAAAAAGTAATGAAGAAAAAGGAAAAAACAAATCTGAATTAACTGGGCTAACCTGCTAAATCTGAGATCCGTGTCATTAAAGTCTTATAATTAAATAGAAAAAAATTTAATATTAACAAACCAAATTAAAACAAAAAAAATCAATTAAAAAAAACATAAACAAACAAAAGGCATCAGCATTTTCACTATGAACTGCATTTTATAGTCCACTGTCAAATGTATAAAAATGGCAAAAAAGCATCAGCCAATAACTAAATAAGAAAAAATTTAATATTAATGAACTAAATTAAACAAAAAAATATTAATTAAAAATAAAAAATAAAAGAAAAAAAACCTATAAGAAGAAAAAAAAACTAATGAAGAAAAAAAATCTAAATTAACTGGGTTAACCCGTCAAACTTGAGATCCGTGTTATGAAAGTCTAATAACTAAATAGAAAAAAATTTAATATCAACAAATTAAATTAAAAAATTAATTAAAAAGAAAAAAAAAAGGCATCAGCCCTTGCACCGTGGACTGCACTGCACAGTCCACAGTGAGAGGCATAAAAAGAAAAAAAAACTAAAGACATCAGTCTTTTTACTGTGGACAGCATACAATATTGAAAGATGAAATTGAAAGAAAAAAACTAATGAAAAAAAAGAAAAAAATCTAAATCAACTGGGTTAACCCATCAAATCCGATTAACCCGTCAAACCTGAGATTCGTGTCATGAGAGTGTGATAACAAAATAGAAAAAAATTAATGTTAATGAACTAAATTAAAAAAAAAGATTAATTAAAAAGGAAAAAACAAAGAGAAAAAAACCTACATAAAGAAAAAAACTAATGAAGAAAAAGAAAAAAATATGAATCAACTGATTAACCCGTCAAATCTAGGATCCGTGTCATGAAAGTCTGATAATTAAATAGAAAAAATTTAATATTAACAAACTAAATTTAAAAAAAATAAAAAAAGCCAAAAAAAATTAAAGACATCAGCCTTTTGACTGTGTACTGCACTGTGCAGTCCACAGTAAAAAGGTTAAAAAGAAAAAAACAAAGAAAAAAGAAAAAAAGAAACAAAAGCATATGCCGTGGGTTAATTATTATTTTTTTCATAAAAAATATCAAAAATGATTAATATCTAAGAGTGTTAGGTCTTTCTGCAAAGATATATACAAGAGCTTTGGGTCTAATTACAACGTTTGACCCAAGAGTAATATTTATAATATTAATAATAATATTAAACTTTCATGACTCAAGTTTAAAGTGGGTTTGACTACAACACCAGACCTAAGAGCCTTGGATGTGAGTCTAGCTGTAAGGTCGTGTAAAAAAAGTATGATAATTAAATAGATTAATTAAAAAAAACAAAGAAAAGAAACCAATAAGAAGAAAAAAACTACTGAAGAATAAAAAATATGAATTAACTGAGTTAATCCTTCAAACCAGGTTAACCCGTCAAACCTGAGATTCGTGTCATGAAAGTTTGATAACTAAATAGAAAACAAATTTGACGAGTTAACCCAAAATTAACTCTGTTAACCCATCAAATCCGGGACCCATATAAAAAAAATTCCAGGTTAAGTGTCAAACTCAGAATCTATATTATGAAAGTTTGATAACTAAATAGAAAAAAAATTAATCATTAAAATAAAAAAAAAACAAAAAACATTAGCTCTTTAATATATATATTGCATAGAAAAAAAAAAATAGTTCAGTGTTTCTGTGCAGCCCACGTTACAACAATGAACTTTGACGAAATCTTATCCACCGTGCAGTTTACAGTTAGTATAGTTGATAATAATGATAGATGGGACTTACACTGCTCCTAGATTCTGGCACACACCTCACATCAACCATACAAAAATCTATTCCTCAAACAATGAACTTTGACGAAATCTTGTAAAATTAATAATAATTAAGGATGCTATAATAAATTAAAATATCATTTGATTTTATGTTTTAAAAATATTTTAAAAAAATTAAAATTTTTTTATTTTATTTTTATGTTGTGTTTCTAAATTATTTTAATACATTAATAGCAAAAATATTATTTTTTAAATATTATTTCAATATATTTATAAATAAAAAATACTTAAAACAACAATTACTACAGTACTAAATACGCGTGAGGAGAGGTTCTGTTCCATTCCGCCGTACGAGACTTCGGTACCCATTTCTTTATACCATGGAAGTGCTTTCACTCTCTCGAAGCCTTCTTTATCAATTCATCAAGACAAAGGCACTGGAATCACATACTATTCACCGGCACTGCGTAGATAAACCACAAAATCAAATCAAAGTTGCCTTAGATCATCTGTAATTGCTGGATTCTGATCGATATTTGGAGCAATAATTAAAGCTTCCAAAGCATGCTAGATGTGAGGAACAAGGGAACATTTTTCCAGGTGCCTTCGCTTTTCATTCAAAAGATGTACAGGCAAGCCTGAGGCTGGTTCAACAAGAAAATATGTAAAAGTTGGTACTTATTTTAATGTAGTGATTAAGAATCCTTTTATTGAGAATATTGTCTTTGTTACTTGGGATACAAGAAACTGATATTTGCAGGTTTTGGTTCACAAGCAGGGGACTGCTGGAGGGAGGTCTCTAGACCCAACAAAGTTTAATGGCTACAATGAATTGACAACAAAATTGGATCAGATTCTTGAATTCAATAGTAAATTACTGATATGATACTCGTAGGAGATTATCCCTGGCAGTAAGAACTCAAACCCTAGGTCCTATTTTTCTGTTTGAACACAAATTGATCGGCAAATCTCATTCACTCTTTCCGTCCTTGAATGATATAAGATTATCCCCGGCAGTAAAAGTTTTGATTAAAACTGTGATTTAGAATAATGGTTGTGTTAAAATAGTGATTTGAAATAGCAGTTATATTAAACTATGTTATTTACTTCATATTCTTTTAAACAGTGTCATTTCCTTAAAATTTTATTTTATTTTTCAAAAAAAGTTCTAAAAATAAGCTTAAGAACTGCCAATTGCCTAAACAATTTTGATTTTGACAAAATGGCATAAGAACATATATATAACTCTCAGGTAGAAAAATTAAATCAACGTAGCTTAAGAACTCTCGTGATTCTGATCATTCATACATGGTCCTGTCACAAATGGGCTCCGATCATCGTAGTTTTAATTTTAAAACCCAGCTGTTGATCTGACCAAGTAACTGGATGCAGGTTACCTGTAACCCACTTCAACTGCTCTTCTTACATCCCTTCATCAATAAAAGAAAGAGATGTGCACACACACCAGGTGCTACTCTTTATCTTTTGTGTATCCATTTCACTTCTTCGTCTTCATCTTCATTCAATTCATGGATTTTATTTTTTATTCCAATATTCATCTTAATTCCTCCCTTTTCTTCTGTTTGTTTTAAAACATAGATCCAGATGCAAGGACTGTATCTCTATGTTTATGATATGTTCGTGAGATCTGCAACCAAAGAAAGACACCACAACCTATAAATACACTGGAAATGGCACAAGATGGCATGGAACTTACTGGAAAAGAGACACACGAAGTTGATCCATTATTTAAAAAAGGTTGGGTTTCACCCAAGTTACACTGGATCATCCGGGTTTTAGCTAGGTTGACATAGTAGATCACCTGGTTTATTTTAAAACATAGATCATCCTGGTTTAACTAAGCCAATTACAACTTTGGTTTTTTATGTGTAAAACTCGGTCAAAACCCTGAATTGATTGGGTCCTAAGTTAACTTGTCGGGTCAAGCTGAGTTTTAAGATGATATCTCAAGTGAACCTGTCGAGCTGAATTTTAGAACCATGGCATGGATAACATTGTATAGATTTTTATGGATTGATATTAAAACTCTATTGACAAAGACTAGCTGAATCAGCTTAATAACTGATCCTCTCTTACATTGATCCAATAGCTCAGACAATTATAGGTTTTTAACAGAACAAAATTCGCTTAGCTAGGCAGATGAAGCAATGGAAAAAAACAAAAGGCTGCAATCTTGGAATTATTACCTAGAGAGAAGGGAAGGGATGGCTGCAGTAAGGAACTCCGCATCCTCTAGAAAAGCTCCTGTGCTTCATAACAGTCCCCCCACATGCACAGCACCCATCATGTGTCAATGGATGTCCTAAACTTCTCCATTCCTTCCAAAGCTTACAGTAATCATCAAATGAAGGGTTTTATTTAACACTAACTTCATTGGAGGGCGGGAGAGAGAGAGAGAGAGAGAGAGAGAGAGGGAGGGAGGGAGGGAGGGAGAGGGAGAGGTCTGGTAGAGGAGGGAAGAAATGGGAGGGAGAAACATCACCCCTGTCAGGCAAAAAGCTTGTTTCTACTGTGGGATCTTTTCCAAATTTCCCACGCACTAAACTCTTTGGCTATGAGCTCTCTGCAGATAGCATTGATAAAAGATAAGTGTCAAGGTTAAAACGTAAAATTAGTTGTAATCCAGTTCATCTAGCTACCAAGTAGAAGGATAAAATCAAATAAAGTTCATTGCAGCAGGGCAAAAATTTACGGAGTGAGGGTTCCTCACAGGCAAGAAAATCCAAAACTCTCACACAAAGAACAATGGCTTCTCTATTGCTCCAGAGTATTATCATTCATTTTCACTCTTTCTAAGAATACTAACCATGCCACAATTTAAATGCCAAGAACAAGCACTTTAAACAAATATACAGAGTAAATCTCAAGACAGTGTCAAAATCAAACAAATATCATAATTTTAAAAGTTGAACTTGGAGAAGAGAGAGATACTGCAACAACATTAACCCAAATTAGTTCAAACCATAGCTTGAACCCTCATTTACCCAGAAACCCAAATTAGAAGGAAGTGTATTGCCCACACTGGCTTCTAATATGAAAGACACAAAAATATAATCAAAATATTACAAAGGAAAACATACATAACTGATCAATAAGGATTGTTTTCTAGTAGTAGTGTCATCAAAGAGCTTAGAACATACCAGCCATGGGATGAAAGATTATGCAAGCTCAACGATAAGGTTATCTAACTTTTAAGAATAAGACAAGTAAATATTAATAGACTTTTTAATAATAGCTTGAAATACTTAATTGTTTTTTTGTTTTTAAAGCCTTCATCACCAAATATAAAAATTACTTTTCAATCTTTAATTCAATTGATATTAAGAAATTAATTAGAGGTTTTTTATAATTCATTTGATTTTTTTCAATTTTCATTGCTTAAAAGAATTTAAGTATTTACTTAAATTAAAAGAATATTTATTTTACTTCGATAATCAATCTAATTTGTTGAATGAACAATCCATTTGAACTGAGTATAAATACATTGAATTATCTTTTATAAGATTGTTTTTTAATATCTTATAAATATATATAAATAATTTTTTTATGTACGATGATAAATTAAGTAAATAATGTATTTTCATTTGCTTAAGTAAAATCAATTTCACAATTTAAACACTATTTTTAAAAAAAAATTAATTAGTGAATCAAATCAATTTAATCTACTTAAATAGTAGATTAGTGACAAACTTTTTGAAGTTATTCAATCCTTAAGCCTCTTTATATCTTTCTCAACATGACCGTAACGATAAACTACTGATACATATACCGGAACTTTCTCTGATACGCAATCACAAACTGAATTTAGATGAGCATACAGATCAAGTTTTTATTGCTTCTTCTTTCATTGAAAAAAAGCTTATATTTTCTTCTTTTTTCTCCTTCAACTCTCGGGGAGCTTTGGAAAGAAGGGAAAGAAAGGGAGAAGATTCAGGGCGTTCCTAAAGGAAAGAATCAGCTGAAAGTTAAAATCATGCTACTGTCCAACTTGCACAGGCGGCCATCACAAAGCTCGTCTTCTTATCCATTACGAAGTTTGCTAGAAAGATTGAAGGAAGCCCTTACACCTTTTTCGGTTTTCCCTTTGCTGCTTTCGTAGTCACGAGTCATGTTCTTTGCAATGATGGGAAATTTCTTTTATCAAGTGTTCTGTTTCATATTAGCAATTCAGCCATGAATATTATGCTATATAGATGTGAAATACTGTGTTCTAGGCAACCATTTTCCTTGCTCAATCCACCAATTATCTGACGAAATTTGGATAAATCTGATGCTGGTGTTCAATTGAAAGTGACATTGTACGGAAGCGGAATACGAATCGACCTTTTGGAGCTCCAAATGATGTTTGGCTCTTTCGATAGAAGATTCACAAGATATTGAAGTTCCGAAGGACTGCTGTGCAATTTGGATGAGTTTTGCAAAACCCATCATCCCGAGTGACAAATATTCAGATTCTTGGGCTTCAACAGAAACCTGAGCGTTCACTTGGTGAATTCCAGCAACTGAGCCAATTGATCAGCTCAGAAGGTGCCCTTATCCGATGCTTTCCATAATACTACTCCAAATATTATCCTTCAGCAAAATGTGACAGAAATTCGATAGGACACAGTTCCACCGCTCTCCATACCTGCCACTTTCGTAAGAGGCCTCACTCTATCCCTAATATATTGTGTTTTGCTCAGTCTTGCATTCACTTTTTCCCCTGAAGATAGACCCATACTATAGCTTTACAATAACTGGTTTCATTTCAAGGACTGTGAACCTAACTAAAAAACTTTTATCTGCGGGTATGGCAGAAAACGTTGATGGTGGTGATTATGCTTCATGGTTTTCTCCAAAATATTCAATTGCTACTAACCACCTTGTTAGGAGGCCAGACACTCATTACTGGGGTGATTAAACTCCACCGAGTTCATTGCATGCATGACAGTCGGATGCCTGCTGATAAAACACGATCATGTATAGGAATATCGAGCTCCACTTTTGTCCTGCAATGCAGTTTTGTTGGGCCTCTATGCCTCTAAATCTTATAATATTTCTTAGCACAAACATGAGTTCCGCGCACACAGGGGCAGGGGAAGAACACTTCCATCAAACATATTTAAGTACACACCATTTTATAATTCAAAATGACCATGCATACAGGTGCAAAGCAAACAAAGCTGAAAAACACCCACCCAAGTCCACTAGATAGTAGAATGACTGAATCAGCTTAACCGCTGATCCCCCTAAAATATTTGATCCAATAGTTCAGACCATCATACATATTAACAAAATAATACTTGCTTAGATAAATGGTGCTGGAAGAAGCAAAGGACAAAAACAGAAGCTTGCGAACTTGTAACTATTAAGGGGTTGACACGTACCTAAACAGAAGGGAAGGCAGCATTAAGCAACTCCTCGTCCTCCAGAAAAGTTTGAAGATTATTAGATTTCATCAAGAATTGAACAGCTTGTTCATCAAAATTCAGGAGGAAAGCCAACTTGATCAGTTCAGAGAGTGCTTTTATTTGATCTTCTTTATCCCATAACACCCCCCGAGCTATTACTTCAGAGAAAGAGGTTGCATATTCAATAATATGTTTGAGCCTTGAATGCACTTTACATACCACTCACTGCTTACCGGTCTCACCCCCAAGAAATCCAGTATGTGATCATACTCTGGCTTATCAAATGAAGAATTCAGAACATAGCAACCATAGGATGAAAGTTTGTGCAAGCTCACTCCTCGCTCCCTTGTTTTCTTCAGTACATTCCAGAAAGCAGGCATTAATCGGCCAACTTCACGTGGTTTATGAAAGAACTGTTGTGCTGTGTATGACTCACTTGGAATTATATCCTTTTCAGCCAGCTTCGCTTTAATTGATTCCCTCACTGAATTCAACTTTTCAATGGGGGGTTTATCGACCGGCAAGAACTTGAACATTCGAAGCAAACTAGATACTGGTGCGCCATCCACTGTTTTGACTAATGAGACTAATGCTTCGATAAAAGCAAAGGGAACACAATCAAGAATTCCCTGGTTCCATACATTGTCCCATCGTATTGTTTCCCTTGATGATGCTAGAATAAAATCTGCTTGAATTATGAAGGGAAAGCCGGTCACCATCTCGGTTGGAAGAAATGCATATATTCCAGGGGAATACTTCATTCCCCTATGGAGGCGCTCTCCATTAGGAAAAGCCAAAGTGATCACCCAATCCTCCACTCCCATTCTCATGTCGACTCTGTTTTCCTGCCTGACAGGAAATTTCTGCTTCCACAAGTAGTAGCTGCATTCTTTTTCAAATTCATCACCGTTTTCCTCTGCAGACAGATGGAGTGTGTAGGACTCGGCATCCATGTTTTTCCTTTGCACGAAATTTGTCACTTTGGTAATAGCTACTGCACTAACAGTGTTGAGCCTGGGATCCTCATTTTCTTCCCTGACAGAAAGGCATTTTATCTTTGAAAGGAACAGCAGGATTTCAGGATGAATAGTCGACAACTGCTGCTTCACGGGGTTCACCTTACCAGGCTTCAGAGGCAAAATCAGTGTAGTAGTTGGGAGGGTAGAAGCGGAACCATAAATCTGTTTTATGTCAGAAAGAGATGGGCTATCATCAACCCATTCAGGAACTATGTATCCAAGATTGCAGTGTGGACAGGGCTTTTCATTGAATCGTATCTGATAACCATTGCTGAATATGTAAGGCTGAGCAGCAATAAGAAACACACTCTTGAATCCAATTCCTGCAAGCCAAACCGAAACAAAGTTTATTAGAATTGAATTGAAGATAAATAAGAGGTGCTGACAGGTTACGCAAGTCTCACTAATGGGTTACTAAATGGTACAGTTGCAAACCCTATCCACCTCTATCATGATTTATTAGCCAGCTCATGGTCATTCCATGAGCTCTCCATTAGTCCAGTATGGTTAATGCAGTAGTAACCTGTGTTCCCAAGTTGAAAAGATCTTCTGTTCATATCTTTTCATTCTTCTTTTTCCAGCCCTTAATTTTTACTTTTTTTAAGTAAACTGATCTCTCCTGAACTACCTTTCTTGAATGCATCATGTTACAACCCATACTGCCATACATATGCTTTGCATGTTTGTGTTGTGCTTCGCTCAACGCCTTGGCAATGCAATGTTTAAGCAGACATGTTTACTAGGTTCAATTAGTTGAGTTTCCATACAAAACGACAGGGGTTTACCAGTTTCTAATATGCTTGGTTGCAAGTTTTTCATTTGTCGTTGAAGCAAATATAGACTAAAAAACAAAAATGTACTAAAACACATTCAGAATCAGGATCCCTGATCCAGCAGAAGCTACAAGACTCTAGCCAGTCACACAACCGAGAAACAACACGACACAAGCAATAAGCCGGCAGCTCGGAAGTGCGCACAACTTATAAAATACACTGTTGCACAAGAAATTGAGCAAGGAAAAATACCTTTCTCCCCAATATAGCCACGCTTCCGGTTGCGCACCAGTGTTTGTTATATCTCAAGATGTTATGACAAACTCAAGTGAAGGATCCACCCTTTCCAAGTATTCATTATCTTCAGCATTCTGTGAAAGGAAAATTCACCTTGGAATCAAAGGATAGTAAACTATGCATATTATATCAGATCAAAATAACTGCTACAAAAATTAAAATATCCAAAATTTAACATGAAAGATGCACAATTGTTTTTATCAAATTCAACAAATTATGATGATAGCAATCCATTCCTTCTTCATTTTTATTAACTGTTAAAGACCTTGAATGATCAAAATTAGGTAGCTTGATGACTTCATTTCAACTAGAAAAACAACAAGAACCCATTTTTTCACCGAAAGCCACAGCAAAAAAAAAAAAAAACAGTCATTGACTCAACTTGACTCTTAGCTTTTCAATTCAGTCAAACAAAAAACAACAGAAATTTGCAGCTTCCAATTTTAATCACTAGCAAAGCAATCAGCGACTACAAAATTAAAAGAGAAAGAATGGATCAAGGGCAAATAAAACATATAAAGTAAAACATGCAACATTAAACATACTAAACAACATTGTCTGGTCACATTGATAAAAAAGAAAGAAAACCTGAATGAGTTCCATAAGAAAGTGGACATCTTTAGCGTAGAGTTCAGCAGAAAGATACTTGACAGCCTGATCAAGCATAGGAGCCAAAGGGTTCTTTTCTCCTCCTATTGAGAATGTAGTTTTTCTTACGTGCTCTATGTGTTGTTTTGGAGTTGCCATTGTTGCTCTTGAAAACAGAAAAGAAAAAACACCCAGAAACCAAAAAAGAAAAACACGAAGTTGAGTAGTTACAGTCTTACAGAGAGAAGAAAGAAGAGGTTTTGAAGGAAACAAAGAAAGCTCGAAAAGAGGAGAAGGTAGCGGTAGCGGTAGTAGTGAGTAGTGAAGTGAAGATTAGAAACTAAGAAGACTCCTTCATAGGGAAGGAAACTTGTACAGGTAGGAGTGGCGGAAAAAAGAGAAAAGGCATTGACTTGAAAAAAAAGAAAAGAAAAGGCATAGAAATGTTTAAATAATAATGGAAAGAAACTAAAAAATATGTTTTTTCTTATCAATAAAAATTTATTTTTATATCAGCATATTAAAATTTTTTAAAATAAATTACAAAAATTAAAAAAAAAACAAAAATAATTTACTTCCTTTTACATAATGAAAAAGTAAAGTCATCCACGAGAAGTTATCATAATATACTTAACCCCTAAGGCATATGGTTAAGGATTATAAAAGAGAGAGAGTACTGATCCCACCAAGGTTTCCATGAATCCAAGTTTGTAACTGTTGGAGCTATGCTATCAAACGAAGGATGTGATTCAAAAATTAAAATTAGTTGTTATAATCATAAACAATGCTTTATTTTACAGAAACTATTCATGGTATTGTTTCATACTTCTTTTTCTTGAGAAGAGCTTTATGCTTGTTCTAACAAGATGAGGGAAATCTTCCCCTCCAAAGCTTTATTATACAGAAACTATTCATGGAATCTTTCTTAGTGTTGTAATGGTTGTTTTTCGAAGTAAAATAAGTTTTGCTCACTCTCTTTAAGCATAAATAGGAAAAGGCTCGAAGGAAAAGAGAAAAGAACTCGGAGCAGTGGAAGAGGGGAAAACTTGCTCGAGAAGTAGTGTAAAGGTGGAAGCCGAAGCTAGACAAAAAGAAAAGGGCTATCAAATTTAAAACATGGAAAAGTGAACTCAAATATTCGTTTTTCACTGTGCGGAAAAACTTTAATAATAATTGAATGATCCTCTATGATTCGACCGCACAAGTCTACGAGTATGAGTGAGTTTCGTCGGGTGATTTAATATCTTTAAAAAAAAATTAAAAAAATATTATTTAAAATTATTTTTTATGTTTTTGAACCGTTTTGATTAAATAAAAAATAATTTTAAAAAAATAAAAATATATATTATTTTAATATATTTTTAAATTAAAAATAATTTAAAAAACAACTATTACCGTGCTCTAAAACACTTCCTTCTTTGGGTCTTCGAAGCATGAAGACAAAGGATACAGCAAACAGATGATTAGTATTGAGAAAGATACATAAGGATACTGCTACAATTAGACTATACCCTACATGTATTAGATAAATGCATGTCAAGATACAGTGAAAATGTTTTATTGTTTGTAGTAGCGATTATTTTTTAAAATATTTTTTAGTTAAAAATATATTAAAATAATATTTTTTAAATTTAATTTTTAATATTAAAACGATGTGAAAATATTAAAAATAATTAATTTGAAAGATTTTTTTTTAAAAAAATATTTTTAAAATATAAAAACAAACAGTATCTAATTATTAACGCATATATAAAGACAGGCCATACAGAATCACTAGATCATTGCCCTGCAGGCCAGGTCAATTTTTCCTAACACTAAAAAAAATATCCAAGCTTGTTCAGATATAGTAGCTGGCTGGTGGACTACAATTCGACTGTAGTTCAATTCAGTTCTAGGTTTAATGGGGTATTTTGGATAATGGTAATAATAGCTTTTTAAATTGATTTTTATTTAAAAATACATTAAAATAATTTATTTTTTATTTTTTTAAATTTATTTTTTATATTAAAAAATCAAAATGATCTAAAAACATTAAAAAAATAATTTAGAGCAAACAAAATTGAGAATATTATATTTTGGATCGTTTTGATGTGCTGATTTAAATAATGAATTTAAAAAAATATATATATTATTTTGATATATTTTCAAATGAAAAAAACTTTGAACAAGAATCGCTATTACAATGTATATTGTAGTTGTAATTTGAAAAAAATAGATTTAAAAAAATCTCTTTTAATTGTGATTAATTGATATAAAATATATATTTGGTTAAAATTATAGTTGAAATTATTGTTGAATAAAAAATAATTTAAAAAAATTTTGTTCAAATAGCTTTTGAAAGCTATATTGATAATAAAATGACTAAATACGACTTATATCACTTTTGTAGTTTTGAATTTCATTATTATGCATTGGATTATTAATACATTATAAATACAATAATAGGACATTAAAGTTTTATTTTTATTGTTTTATTAAACTAGTTGTAATCCTATTATAAATATAATTTATTCAAAAAGACGTTTGATATTCATGATTTTATAAACATGAAACAATATCAGTTAAAAAATAATCAAAACTAAAATAATTATGGTGCATCTTGTTTGTGTTCTACATGTTGGAATTTATTTATTGATTGATCCTCCCAATTCTGCCACTATTTTTTTAATTTTTTGTTAACTAACACTAAAAAACATGTGGTGCATTCTATATACTATGCCCCTGATACCAAGGTTTGTTAAAATTTAATTTTTTTATTTAAAATTATTTTAAGGCACTAGTATTAAAAATGATTTTTTTAAAATAAAAAATATATTATCATAATATATTTAAAAAAAAACTTTAAAAAACAATGTTATGATAATTTTAAACACCCTGTGTAGTTCAACCGCACAAGTCTTCGAAGTAAGAAGACAAAGGATACGGCAGAGAGACTTTTAGTTCTGAGAAAAATACACAAGTCGACTGATGCAATTAGACTACCGTACGTGTATTAAATAGATGCATGTGAAGACATGGAATCGTTAGCCACAGCTTATGTAGAGACAGACCATACAGAGTGTGTGTTTGGTATTGCGGTAGTGGTTGTGGTTGTGGTTTAAAAAAATAGTTTTATAAAAAGTATTTTTAATTGAGGTTGGTTTGAAAAAATAGGTGTTTAGTTAAAACTGTGGTTGAAATTGAGGTTGAAAAAAAGTAGTTTAATGTGTTTGGGTAAAAATATTTTTGAAATTGAGGTTATAAAATAATTTTAAAAAATATATATTAATATTGATAGTTTTAAATTTAAATATTATAGAATTAATTACTCATATTACATTATGAAATAAATAATACTTTATATAAAATATTTTTTATTATTCTATTAAACTATTTAATAATACAATTAAATAAAATATTATCATGTATAAAATTGATATTACAGTGCGAGTAAATTTAATTTACTTTATACTAGTTTTTCGGTAAAAATATATTGTTCATATCACAGTGCAAATAAATTTAATTTACTTTAAACTATTTTTTAAAAAAAATATTAAAAAAAAAAAACTGTTTTAACATTGCAAGTGAATTGCACTGTTCACTTGAACAGTGTACCGTGTATACTGTGCATGTTAATTGCACTGTTCAGTGAACAGTGCAATTAGCATGCACAGTAAATAGAAAGCATGATTTTCCTGCTTTTTATTTTTAACGTTTCAGCCGCAAAAAACACGTGGGATCCAGGCACAATAAATTAAGTTTTTTCATTACCAAACGGCTGTCAACTGCGTTTTAATTAAAACGCAGCCGCAGCCGCGTAAACAAACGGACCCAAAATATCATTGACCCGCAGGTCGGATCACATTTTCTTAACGTTAAAAAGAATATCCAAGCTTGATCAGATATTAGTAGCTGGTGGACTAGAATTCTATTGCAGTTCAGTTCAGTTCTAGTCTGAATTTTTGACAC
>Ga0325411_1004573_pt1 | contig 15484 bp, 6 predicted proteins | sample PopdelMetagenome_13_FD_206181 | JGI IMG/M metagenome (GOLD analysis project Ga0325411, IMG submission 206181) | Populus deltoides microbial communities from Bellville, Georgia, United States - Xylem-PdIQD-R4 | ecosystem: Host-associated > Plants > Phyllosphere > Stem > Wood/Secondary xylem... | reverse complement strand
TTTCATGTTTAGATATAATTAAAACACCATACCAATATAAATAAGTCATCCGATAGCCGGAAATGATAGTTAGGCTCACTTATACAATTTATTTACCTTCAATTCAATTTAAGTTAGCTTTCTTTCAACATTTATAATTTTATTTCCTTTCTTTTTTTTTTTTTTTTTTTTTTTTATATATATATATATATATATATATATATATATATATATATATATATATATATCTTTCATTCACCTACTTTTTAGGGTGTGTGATTTTTTACGAAATGAAAATACCTTGCTTAGGATTCAATATCTTAATTCCCTACATTTCACTTGATTTTACAAGGATACTACTTGTCTTTGCTCAAGATTTAGTTTATAGTTGTAATTTATTTTTATATGAAGGAAGAAACAAAAAGCAAGAAGAAAATATTTTACTTGATCAACAAATTGACATATAAGATTCAATATCTATTTTATTAACTAGAAAATATGCCACAAAAAAAAAAAAGAATACAAGTAAACAACAAAATTTTTGGTGAAACAATCCATTTGTGCTCAATGTATACTCAACCAATCCATACCTAATATTACATCAAAGTCATATAAACTCAAAGACATCAAGTTTATCCTCAATTATAATCTCCATATATAAAATCTATAACCCTTTTATATACATCATCAACATCTATGTTTTCTCCTATTACTCTCATATCCATTCTATTAGACAATACATACAAGTTATTTACAATTTGATGTGTCATGTGGTACACTCGGCCCTAGGTCTTCTCCTCTTGATTTTTAGGTTGACTTCTATTAGCACTTACCATAGATTGGGCAAGCTTCATAGGTATATCAATACTGACTAACTACTATCGACTCTGTATAGCAATCCTCTAACCCTGAGTAGTTGCTGCAGATTAACAATGACATTATTTCTTCATATGGTTTATCTCTCCATAGTAATAGCAACCTCTACCGAAATACTAGTAGTCACCCCACCTGTGTCCTTCTCCAATATAGATGTAACACCTCCCTAATGTAGATGAACAGTCTCTAGGGTGTCTCTGATTGCACCTAGCACGTAGTGGATATATGGGCCCTTTTTATTCAATAAACCCTTCTGTAGTAGTTGCCCCTTGACGAGCTTGTCCATCAGAGGATCCTCCTTCACTAATTTATATGAACCCTTTTGAACTCTCTCATAGGGTGAAACTCCCTCTCCTCTTTTAGAACTAACTAGATGATTACCTATTTTTCCCCTTCTTTAGGAGGGGAGGCCTATTAGTGGAGAATACAAAGTCCTTTATATTCGCTCATGTCACTTGTCCTCGTTTAGCTTCCTTCTTTTGTTAATCTCTAGTGACTCTCTCTATAGCATAAGCAAATCATACTAACTCTCACACTATCTAAAACTACATGACTACTAATATTCTTTTCAAATTCGATTTGAGTCCATTCTATAATCTCTCTATCTAGTGTTGCTCAATACAGAGGTATGTAGATGAAAAAACATATGGGTCTTAGAACCTCCTCTTATACTCCAGGATGGCCATATCTCCTTACTTCAAATTTAAGAGCTCTTGTTCATTGTTTTTCTTATATTGTTAGGAGTAATGTTGCTCCTCAAATTCTACTATGAAATCCTACAAAGTCAATACCACTCTAGACTTCTTCTCTCTAATAGTCTCTCACCAAGAGTGAGCACTCTCTAATAACAATTAGGTCACACAATCAACTTACAACTCCTTTGGCATCGAAATCTAATTAATCACCCTTTCCATTTTCTCAGCCAATATCCTATAATCTCAACATCTTCCTTTCTTGAATATGTTACACACCCCAATCCTTTTCATGCATTTCACCTAATGTACCGGAGTGACAAGTTTCTCTCCTCTATGTGTAGTACTAGAAGCTTCAACTAGTCCCGTTGACACAAATTTAATTATATGTTCCAAAAAGACAGGGTCTAAATATGGTGTAGGCACAATAGTTGGCGCCTTCGGTGGAGGCCTATTTGTCTGCCCTTGTTCATCTGATACCAGAAGCAGTGATGCCTCTAATTGTCAAGAAGTAGAATCATCATAGCGCCCAGCTGATTCATCCCTCTTAGAGTGTACTGAAGCCACAGGTACATGAGAGGCAATATCTATCAATAGATCTCTCCCCTAGTCATCGTCATCACGATGCATATTGTACTCTCTTCTCCTAACCGGGGATGGATCAGTCTATGTTTTTTGTCTAATCCGAACCATTCTGAAAACATATTTGATTTGCCAAACAAGCTCTAAATAAATTTTCAAAAATTATGAAAAAATTCAGAGAGCATTTTAAAATTATTTATGGGCCTCTCGTGTATTTTTCCAACCATTTCACTTAATATCAAAGCTGTAAACATACACTGTAAGATACTAGCTCGATATTAAAAATGACTTCTTTTCTTCAAAAAATTTAAAAATACAAAAAAATAAAAAAGATTCCTTATTCAAGAAAAATAAAAAAAATTTTATTCGTGTGCATACATACAAATTCTAAAAGTTTTTCATGCATATTTTATAAGAAAACAAAAATTTCATTTTTATCATGCTTTGAAAAAAAATATAAAAATGGGTATCATAACTAGTTTATGATTATCTATTAGGATTTGACCAAAATTTTAAAAAAATACCATAAAAATTAATTTTTTTAATTAACATTTGGGATATGAATTTTACAATGTAATGCATATTCCCAATATTAAATTAAATGAATTAAAAAAATAAAATATTAGGAATTAACTGTAGAGTTTAATATTTGGGGTATAAAGTTACATTATAAATTATATCTTTAGGTATTAAAAATACAAAGTAAGAAGAAAAACGACATTAAATTTAGGTTATAAAATGGTTAGGATTTAGCCTAATAAGACAAAGACCTTCTTATTAAGAATTATCTATCTTGAACCTTAGATATACTAATGAATAGAAATGTAACTTATAAAGAAAACAATCAATCAACAATGTTGCTTACCATAGGTAGGGTGCATTAAAGATGATGTGTTTTTTCCATGCACAACTAGTTTTCTTATCTAAACTCTCATAGATCAGTAGATTTCTTAATGACCATGATACTAGGTGCGACTCCTTCAAAATCATAATTAATCCCAATAGACCCAAAACTCCCCTTGATCCAGAAGGTAGATTTGCCATTCGACATAGTACATGCCATGACAAGTTGTATTATAAAATAAACATTAAAATTGCATAAGTTTAACTTGCATTCTATGCCAGAAAAAAAGTAGTTAAAAACCTAGCTATGGATGGTTTCTTAGCTGATTACCTATACATTAACATCAGTTATCAGATGGAACAAGATATAAATATTATCATAACATAACCTATTTTATGGTAGTTATAGTTTGATGGATCAAAAACTAAAAACAAGGTTGGAGAAGGGATAATATCCCTAGTAGGTCATTAAATTACCTTTTTTTAGCTTAATTTTTCTTTTACAAATAATCATGCTAAATATAAAGCCTTAATATAAAGTATTGAAAGACTAATAGAATTAGGGGTATAGTCAGTTACAATGATGAGAGATTCATTGTTTATTATCAACTAGCTAGTTGGTGAATATAAATGTGAACATCTTACCTTAACTCTATATATGAAGTGGCTATAAACCTTATTAAAAGGTTTTTTAATCCTTTTTTTTTTGCAATAAGAAAATACAATATAAAAGCCAACGACTTAGCTCAATGTAGATTAGGATATAAAGTGGCATTTGATTATCATGGTATCATCCCAATATCTCTATAAGGATTGTCAATCAATCAATTATTACTAATATCAAATAGGGTAGTAAAAATGACCAAAAAAACATAGGTTCCATGGTTGAAATGTGCAAGACATTAGCACTAAAACCATTACTAAGATGTTTTCCAAGTACAAAAAGAGTGTTTTAATAAAACAAATGTTGATTGAAGAAAGAAGATTAAAACATTTTTGCAGAACCGTTCCTAAAATGTTTTTAGATCGTTTAGAATGAAAGCGATTAACTATGTTCTCTTAGTTAATATATTAGCTAGATTCATAAAATTAAACCTATGTTTTTAGATTGTTTGGATTCTTAAGATAAAAAAAGTTGTATTAGTCATATTCGAGGTTTATGAAAGACTCTAAGATCCCATCAATCTAGAATCAAGATAAGATAGCTTACCATGAACCATGACTTTCATTTACTAAGTATAACTAAGGATTGTATTAGTTATACAAAAAGATGTCAAGAATGTCAGTTGTTTGTTCCAATTGAACATATACCATCAAACAAACTCAATATAATGATCAAACTTGTACATGAAAAAAAACACAAGAAATTAGTAATCTTGATGAAGTTTAATAGTACATGTTGGATTATTTATTTTTTGGTACATGTTGGATTATATTGGTAGGTGATCCGGTGAGAAAGGTCATACCACCAATTGGCTATAAGAATCCAAAGTTTGGGAAATGGTCCCCAAACAAGGAGGGTCTATATTTTGTTCCTAAAGTTATTACATGAGGTGATATCATCTAGTTAATCAAGATGGGGTGTTACATTCTTTATTAATCAATGGTTGATATTGGAAAAAAATACTAACTCTACATGAAAAAAATACTAGAAGTTAATACCCCTAAAAAAGTTAGAAAATAAGTCTAGAGATCACAAGTCTAACACTTTTATAAATATGTATTATTTGTAATTTAGGCCTCGTTTCATAAAATAACTTAGGTTTTCTATTTTCCATTTATAACAAATTAGTTCTTATCCAAGTACAATTAATAATAAAGATTGGAATGAATATTAGTATTCAAAAAGTTAAAGAACATACCAAAATATATAAAATTGAATTTTATAAATATTAAATTTAGTACATATAATGAAATATTAGGATTGTTTACTGAGGGAAACTGCTACTTATTCTAGCTTTAATGGTTTCTAAGGTGGAGCTAACACTATAAAAATCATTTAAGGATTTCTTCCTTTTTAGATTCTACTATTTGAGAAGTATTAACATGTTGTTTATTGACTCCTAAATAATTATAATTTTCTTTATATGACTTCTAGCCTTGATTTCTATAAAAGGTCAAATTAGTTTTAGTCTTATTAAGCTTTTCTTTAACATTGACCAACTTTTTCCTAAAACAAAGTACCTTAGTTTCTTAGGATTAGAATTGTGTTGAGACATCTCTAAAGGATAAATAGTTCAATATTTAGTGTCCCAAGACTACCTTTAGATTTTTAAAAATTATTAAGAAGCTTCATAATCATGTATCACCTTTATTGTAGAGTACTTAGTGTTATTAAGCTCCTCTTTAGCCATAGTCAACTCTTCTTTCATAACCTTAGTTTTTTGGAATTAGATTTATGTTAAGGCGTCCCTAAATGGAAAGTAGTCAAATATTTAGTATCCTAAAATTGCCTTTAAATTTTTTAAAATTATTAAGAAGCTTTATAATCATATATCATATTTATGATAGACTACTCAATATTAGTAAGAGGATTAATACTCTTCTACAATTGTACTAAGGACTCGTATGTGTTATGATATATTAAACCATGAGGCTTTTGAGAAATCTAAAAGTTGTTGCAGGTGATTAATTGAGGCTTGATTGACTAAAATATTGTCTTCCAGGGTATGTATGGATACTAAAAATTACTTTTGATTGGATGTCTCCATCAAGCTTCAACTTAGAAGAACAAATCTTTATTGGTTTAAAGGATAATATTTTATAAAGAAGATCATTAACATTTCCTGGTTAAATAAGAGGAAAGGTTTCTATTAGTATCCATACACAAAAAGATTGAAAAATCAATAACAAAAACTTACACTTTTGCTTGAAAATAGGATTGTCATCATTAATATAACTTAGAGCTCGATTTATTCATTCCTAATAATAAAAAAATGTGGTGTTCCTATTATTTTAGACTTTTATAGTAATGATAGGAGATAAATGTTCATATTCTATAAAATTCATAGGAGCATTAACTAATAATGCCTAACTAGTAAAATAAGACTTAATAGATGGTATGATTTTTCCCTTTAAAGTGCCTTTTACTCTATTTCCTACTATATTCGCTTCATACCATAGTAATATGAGGACATTTCCAATCTTATATTCATGAAGTAGGGGGACTTCTTGGACATCAATTGCAGTTGTACTCGTGTACTCATTTCCCCTTTATATTTACCACACTTCTCTAATAAGAAAGAAGTTTATAGTAACGCAATATCCACCTTTATAAAGGTGGATTCTAATGGTCTACAACCACCTTTTACATGGAGTGTATATATTTTTATTGGTTTTATCTTTGAGGGCACAAAAAAGGTAGCTTTATATACTAGTGGTTAACTTTTTTTGATAACAATGAAGGGGTATCACCTTGGTCAACAAAAGAAGTAGTCGTGTTTGAAGTAGCTGTGATAAGAGTAATAATTAATTATTAGAAAGCTCTAAATCTAAAAGGATGGATAAAAGTTTTCAATATCATCTCTATAGCAGGAATTAAAGGTAGAGGAGTAATTTTAGGAGTTAATACCTAAAGAATGCAGGAGAAGTAGGATAAGATAAGTAAAAGAAAAAACAACAAATGCATCATGTTACAGTTACAATTTATCTTAGGCGTAGACCTTAAACCAATAATTGGAGTCTCGTCATCATTATTATCTTCTTCTTCTATTATATAAGGGTTTTAAGGTTTAAGAAGGTTGAATGTTGCTGGTGAATCACTGATATTTTAAGGAGTTAAATAAAGAAGAATTCTCTAAAATATCAGATAGGGTTAAAAAAGATACAAAAAAAAAAAAACAATTCTTACTAGAAGCATATTGAACACATCTTTTGCTTGACCTTCTATAAGACTTTCAAAGGTTTTTCTTTTATTTCCTTTATAAGAGGAATTCTTATAGAAAATGAATTTCTCTACCATCTTTTTTAAGAAATTGGTGTGAATAAGGTCTATTTATTTTCTTATATAATAACAAAAACCATGGTCGATAGCCTACAAAGTGAATAGTTTTCTATGTCTAAGCAAACAAAGTGTTGCTTTGCTATTTCAGTTACTTCCTCTATATTTTTTAGGTTTTTAAAATTTATTATGTCGAGACCAACTTTATTCACAACATAATATATTAAAAAAAATCTTGATTGTATAGCTATAAAATGAGACTTATAGGGCTCATAAAAACAATAGTTATTCCTTGACATTATATCTATCACTAACATAAAGTGCAGATCCCTAAAGGTAATGATACTTCTCTAAACTATATTACTTTCCTTTCTCTCATAGTCTTATCTTTAATACTAAGAAAGTAGTACCTATAGAGGTCATTCTCTTATAGATGTAAAAAGAGACATAAAAACATCAATCCTTTTTATAATGAATAAGAAGCTTTTGACATGCCTTTCGAGAAAAAAAAAGTCTTCAAAAAAGGATATAAATAGGCTCTCCCCTAAGAAAATAAAGTCTAGGTTAAGGATTGCCCTCGTATTGATGAATTTCTTAAAGTATAAGTAACCCCTGCATGTGTGTACTATAAAACTCCATAAACACTACCTTTCATCACAAAATGATGATCTTTATATCTTGTTTGGTATTTGCCTAATGTATTATAGATGTGGCTAAATATAAATGGTCTTAAGACAACTATCCTATATTTAGTCAAAGTTACTACTATTTTAAAATATGCTTTATTTGGACTTTTAGAATTAGAATATATAAGGTATTTGCATATCTAATATAGCAAAAAAGCCACATGTTCTTATTGAGAGGGAAAATCTATTTTTTCTTTTCCTCTTTTTATCAACATACTAAATTCTAGTATACCCAACAACAAATCTTTGAAAAGACTTAGAAATTTGCATGGAAGCACAAATCTCATTACCTATAAGGTATAAGCTTTCTATTAAGACCAATTCATTCAAAGTAATAGTTTGCATTATGTATCTAAAAAAACGATGTTAGATTTTGACCAAAATAGGGAAAAAATGGTCAATAGATGCCTATTAAGTTTGGTGGTGATTCTAGACAGCTAAATAACATTGAAGATCTTTTGACATTTCCATTATTCATTAAAGTTTTGTGAAGCCATTCTGTCACACTCGACAAGCTTCATTGCATCTTACCCAATCATCTGATATAATCTACGAGGGTGATGTTTAGCCATATTAGGATTCATTTCTTTCATGTATTAATATTTACATGGTCATCATGAAGATAAGTTTTTTATTTCTCAATATCCTAAGCCAAATGGCGATTTTATTCTTCTTGTGTATGTTTTCATAAAATAGACCAATACATTCTCTATTCATATTTTCTAGTGCATCACTTACTATAAACTAGTTCATATGGGTAAGCAATCTTAAGTGAGAGATGAGTTTGACTTTTGATAATGACATGTTAGGAATTAAAGAGAAATAAATGAGGTTTAAGGTTCTCAATTAATTTTCTCTTTTTGAAAACATTTAAGGATAATGGTGTTTTATTTTTGTCAAACATGAAGAGTTGAATTGTAATATAATAGCTAGGATAAGAATCTAGCTATGATTTGTTGAAATCTAACATCAAGTTTAAAGACTAGAGCACATGTAACATTTAAAAAATAATAAATTGGCCAACAGGTCCGACACATTTAAGAACATGATAGAAATTTTTGAATGAATAATGTCACTTTTCACGTCATTAATGGTCAATTTCATGGATTAATTTTAATACAAATATGAAGAGGAATTATTCTTTCGTTTAAAAAATAAAGGAACATAGGGGACATTGTTATATAAAAAATAAATATTCACGTGATAATAAAATAAGAATAATAATTGCTCATGTCTAAACAAGGAAAAAAAGTTAAAATTAATTATGAGCACTAATCAACCAACCTTAAAAAGTACTAATTGATTAAGAAAAATATAAAGCAATTAACTAGGTGATTAAGAGTCACAATTAACCAAGGAAAAATAGTTGATCTTGGAGTTTGAATTCATATAAATGACCAAAAGGCTCAATCATACTCAAAATAAGAAGTTTAGTTTATATTAGAATTTAATGTACCTCCCAATTTACTTAATAAAATTAGAATTACATGTTTAAATGTAATTGAAATAATGTCTTGATATAAATAGGTCATCTGATAGTTGGAAATGATGACAGGCTTTATATTTGAAAATTTTCCTTCAATTCAATTCAATTCAATTCAAGTTATCTTTCTTGTAGTATTTACAACTTTATTTTTTTGCTTTATTTACATTCTTTCTTTTACAACTTTGTTCTCCTTTTGTTTTAATTCTAATACTCTTTGAATTACTTGCAATTCCTCTCTCTCATTCACCTAGTCTCTCTTAGATGTGTGATTCTCGTTGGAATGAATATACTTGACTTAAGGTTTGATATCTTGGTGTCTTTATATTTGTTTTTGATTTTATAAGGTTGCTATCTATCTTTACTTAGAATTTTATTCATAATTGTAGTTTCATCTTATTAGAAGGAAGAAACGAAGAATAGGTTATGTAAGTGATATAGAAATATTTGACTTCATCGATTATTTTAAAGAGATTATGTTTTAATTATATAAAAATAAATATTAAAGAATATAGAAACTTAAATATAAATTTTATGCTATTTTTGAGTAAGGAGTCTTTTCAATATTATTATAGTTTGATAAAAAAAAAATATATAAATCCTTTCTTTCAAAGGAGTCAAAGATAAAACAAGGCAATAACCAATAATATTTTAATAATTTTCTCAATTTTGATGTAATTTATAATATTTTAATTGAATTATATATGAGGTGAATATAAATTAAGAGTTTAGCCATAGATTAATTTTTAATGGTTTTGTTTAAAGTAAATTTTAATTTTAGTAGTCATTTGTAAAAAGTAATAAAATATAACAAATTGTAATTAATAATAGTTTTTTAATTTTTGATTCTTATTACTTGTATTTAATAATATAATTAAAAAAATCTTGAAAATTCACTAAGAAAAATAAAACATGATTATTGTATCATAGATACAAAAATATATGAAATTAAAATACAATCTCCTCCAAAAAAAATTATTAATATTTTAGAATATTTACTAATGAAAGGAGTCCTATTTCAAAATAAAATCTATATTTAACACAAAAATATAAGGTGAATGTTATGAATAAAAATCTTAGTTAAGACTTCATTAACTTTAATATGATAACATTAGTGTTATATGTTTTTCAAAACCATTTATTTTCCAATTAACCTTTAGTTAATCTTCAAATTATTCATCTGAAATATTTGGAAATGCAAATAAATTAATTAATAATTTTTGTTATTGATTATTAGGTCAGAGAACCATCTCAACTTAATAACTTCAACTATTTGATGAAGTCTCAAGATATTATTTAATTATTCTCTAACAAAATCTCTTAAGTAAAAGCCTTTTGAGTTTGAAACTTGCATATATTCATACTATCCTATACTTAATTTTTATCAAATAAATAACAATGATACAATTCAAATTCATGACTGTTTAATCATCAAAACTCTAATATAATGTTAAAGAACTATTTCAACTCAATAGCTTAAATTGTTAGTAAGAGATTTCAAGATATGATTTATATTATTTTTAACAAGAACAATTAGGTAAATAAATGGCATTTTTTTAAATGAAAAGAAAATAAAAAAGGTAGATTTTACAAATGAAAAACCCTAAGCTCTATATTCCCAATTCTAAACCAGTCCGTTGCCAAATTAATTTTGGTATCACTAAGGTTGATTAGAATTTGTTTGATATTGTTATTTTGTGGTTTGCTTTTATTGCTATTTAATATTGTGTTGCGAGATGAAAATAGCATTAGCAAAGCAATATTTGACAATAAAAGTCTTATGTGTTTTTTTAAAATGTATTTTATTTTAAAAAATAATAGACTTTACAATAAATCTAGAACCTAATTAATTAAATTATACCTCTAAAAATTAGAAACACAACAATACTTACTAAGTACTTAAGAGTTTCTACTTTATTAAATCACCACGATAACCGAAAATTAAGATAATTCATAACTTAAATTTTATTATTATTACAATTTGCTTTGTTTTTGTTCCTGATAAAGCTCTTTACTATGTGTAATTTTAAAAAAGAACATCGTTGTTGTCATCTTTTTAATATTGGGTTTGCATTTTAATTTTCGACTGAGGATTTTCAAACAGTTGTATAAGCAAGATATGGAGGCAAATGTGGTTTGCAAAAGGAGATAAATTACTAATTAATTAATATATAGTAATAGAATTTAAGGATCTTAAACACCATGACTCTCTCTCTCTCTCGTCTCCCTAAAATAATAGACAAGAATGGAAAGTCTAATTCATTATATTGACTAATTAATTGTATTACTAATTGTTAGGCTGAGAAAGGGTTTTTCTCATAGACTTGTACTTGTAGCGGCTTGCCCAGAAGAGATAATGAGACAAGTTTAATCCACTTAGTATGCACATCAACCAGTAAAACCTCTCCAGGCGATACTTGTTCAAGTTGCTACCAAAGAGCCATGGCGTGTCTCGGTACCTACTTGTGATTGTGTTGATCAGAGATACAAGCACAGAACTGAGGTAGTAGCCCATGGCTAGTGAGGCCCATGATAGAGATGTGGCCAAAGATCTCATGCTTTTTGGGGCCTCTGTGAAGAAGAATTCCATCATGCCCGCTAATGTGAAAAGATCAGCTGATCCCAGGAACAAGTACTGCAATGCGATCCAAAGGAATGTGATGGGTAGAGGTTTTGTTGAATTTACTAATCCAGAATTGGCTGCTATTCTCTTTCGCTTCATTTCCACCAGGGCTGCCACTGCCATTGCCACGACGGATAGGACTAGCCCTGTCCCAATTCTTTGCAAATGAGTTATCCCCATTTCGGATTTTGTCACTTTCCTCGCAAATGGAATGATGATGTGGTTATAGATTGGTGCCAGGATCATGATGAATATAACAGGGAAAACAGGAAGAGATGCTGGTGGGACTTTTAAGGAGCCAAGATTGGTATTCATGGTCGATGCTTGCTGGACAGAAAATGTGGAAAGCTGAGCCAGGCAACAGTTTAGCATTATAGTAGACATGAAGATGGGGAGGATTCTTAGCACTATCTTAACTTCTTCCACCTGCTCAGCTGTACATTCTAGCATTGGATTGACTGTCTTGTTCTTGACTGCTCTGTTAACAAACTCGAGGCTTTCTGTTGGAGTTTGACTTGGTTCCTTTCGTTTCGTATTTCTATCTTCTCCCTCACTGGTTTCTGTGGTATAGGATGTCCTGCTTGTGTCCATTTCAATGGCAGAATTGCTAGAATCCCTGAATTTGTAGGTGCTGTAAACCGCTGCAGCGAGAACCTACGGGGAGAAAGGGGAAAAAGGTTAAGATTGCCTAGCTCTTATTTTGCAGCATGAAAGGGTTTTATACTGTGTTCTATGTGGATTTTTACCTTGAATATAGTTGTGATGGGACTTCCTATAGGAACTTTGGTCCTATAAACAGGGGAGCCGATGAGGAAGATTGGGATAGAGAGAAGTATTGTTGCAGTGGAAACCCCAAATCCCCATTGCCATCCTTTGTTGTCCTCAACCCATACCACTAGAGTCACTGCAATCAAAGCTCCACAGGAAAGGCAGAATACATAGTAGTTAAAGAATGCAGATCTCTGCTTTCTTCCTTGAAGAGTATTCTCATCAAACTGCTCAGCGCCATGTGGGGGAAGAGAACCCTTTATCCCTCCAACACCGAGTGCCACCAGGTAGAGGCCTGCGAACAACATCAATGCTTTCCTGCCATCAACTTGCTCGCATGAGATACTGGTGCTCGCTGAAAAGCATGGTGGTGGTTTCAACGAGGTTACACGAGCTTGAATTGTAAGCACTAACATACCCTGTTCCGCATATCGTAGTTAGTTAAAGATCTTGAATTGTTGTGGAAATCTTTAAACGCACTCACGAGTGAGGATTGATAAGAAAAGAAAAACTAGCAAGGCTACAAAAAGATTGTCTGCAGTCTGGCTATGTTTGTTGCTGTGACACTGAATTTGAACAACTTGTAGGCTGAAGTTGAGGAGATTGAGGGCTTATTTTCACTAGGTCTTACAATTTACTATATTGAAGAAGAGAGTGTTAGGATCATTGATTACGTCTTTTCTTTTCTAACAATCAGATTATCACACAATATTACATACGTGCGTCAAACTGTCACTTATCTTATTGTCATTTCCGAAGTGTTCGTTTCTGTTCTAGAAATCAATCAAACTTTACTAGGGTACAAGTTGCCATTTTGCCTTGTTGTTTTAAGTGCATGATTGGAAGATTCTAGCTTTCTTGTGCCCTTACAGTCGTCGGCAGTATCAAGTTCTTCAAAGAAACATGGACATTTTTTCAACGGTGGGTCAGGACATTTATTATCCGGTAGGGCATAGATTTGTTCCAGTACCATCTATAAAGTTAACAACATTGAAGCAATACGATTGGCAGTGGCACATGTTTGGGCATGGTCAGGTCGTTTTATGGCCTATCCTTGAAAAACTCAGGAGATATTCTTCTGCCTGACCCTCCACTAAATGGTACTCTTGAAAGGGAAATGACAGGCAAATTGATAGATGCTCTCTCAACCAGTTCCCTACTTGCGACGCCACTCATTGGTAGCCAAAATGTTGACTGTTAATATAGTTTCCATTGATAACATTTATGTTGCATAATGGATGGCAGAAACTAGCTAGTTTCTATTGAAAAATGAAACTATGCAGGGAAATTCAATACAAATATAAACAGCTAAAACTTTTTAAGAATCTTACCAGGGATTCTATTGAAGCACTGATCAAATAGATGTAATAGGTGGTAAAAAGAGCATCTGCTAGAAAGCCACCAAGTAGAGCAAGGAGAAAGGCTGTGCCCATGAAATTGGTAACAACGTTGGCCGAGCTGGATGGGGAAAAATGCATGAACTTGGAGAGGTAAAGAACAAGGTTGCTTGCATTGGCCAGGAATGCTAGATTCTCCAGAACCTCCACAACTGTGATTTTCAATACAAGAAATTATATATATATATATATATATATATATATATATATATATATATATATATATATATATATATATATATTACTGGTTATTCATCTATAAGTGCAGACTGTAAGTCGTGTTTTTATTAGTTCACTTGAGGTTCTCAAATAGTTACAGTAACAAAAAGAAGCATGAGGTAATTGAGTGACTACCCAAGACAAAGGAGGCAGCAAGTATTCCACCATGCCGACCTCTCACGGCAGGTCTGTTCCTCCAGTCTACGTAACCTTCACAAGTATTCAACATGTGTGCTTCATCCTACAACAATGGGTAAAAGGAATTAATAACCCTGGTGAACTGAGCAGTGAAGCTAAGACGAAAAGGAAGAGAGAGTAGAGTTATACGAAATCTTACCATCTCTATTTTCAAATTTTTGCAGCTATGAGAAGCTTTATATAGGCTGTATGGTGTCCTTGGCTAAAGAAATACTTTTGGTGTATGGTGTTCTTTTATAGGCTGAGAAAATGGTGGTCCAACACAAGGAGAAAGGTCTGGACTCGATGAAAATGATTCTTCATTTTCCGTTTACGTTGTTGATGTCGACGTTTTCATCCCATATCAAAGAGAAGGAAGAAAGGGAGGGAAGGTTTGCTTTTCTCAGGATCACTTATCCTCCTAATAAGTTTATAATGGGACGGTGTCACTATTTGAAGGTAAAAGTCAGAGTCCATTTCTGATGTCCCACATCCCACAATCATATAATCTGGTAATGGTAGTACAAGAGATGAAGATTTAACCCTAAATCGTTGGATTTTTAACCTAAACTAATTTAAATGAATAAGTTTTTTTTATATTAATAAAATCTAAATATTAGAAAACTTAACTCTAGATATATATTTATATATCTCAATGTTGAATGTTATATATATATATATATATATATATATATTGAATTAAAAAATATAAATATTCTACTATATATATTATTTTTTATTGAATAATAAATAAAATTAAAGTCATACAATGAATATTCATATAATAGCCGAAACCTAATGAATAAAATATAAATATCTAAATTTTTCACTCGATAGATAATTAATGGATAATATATGATTAGAAAAAACCCGATCGGTAAATACCCATTACTATTCCTATATAAGACCACTAAGTTATTTAAGTTGTGTTATCCACGCTCTAAGCTATTCCAATGTCATTGGTTAGTATAAAGACTTAAATTGTCTTATTAAATTATTCTTTATTTTTTTTCAAACCTTAACGATAACAAATTTAAAATGGATTTAAAAAATGAATATACAAATAAAAAAGTAGATTATGCATGATTTTATTTTTCAAAAATACAAGTCAGATAATATTTTTCACACGAACTTAATATTAAATTAACACATATTACAAATCTTAGAAGTTACTCAATAAATCACAATCCTAAATTATTTGAGTATCAAAAACCATACA
>Ga0325411_1004571_pt1 | contig 15489 bp, 7 predicted proteins | sample PopdelMetagenome_13_FD_206181 | JGI IMG/M metagenome (GOLD analysis project Ga0325411, IMG submission 206181) | Populus deltoides microbial communities from Bellville, Georgia, United States - Xylem-PdIQD-R4 | ecosystem: Host-associated > Plants > Phyllosphere > Stem > Wood/Secondary xylem... | reverse complement strand
AAACTCATCATTTGAGTCGTGAAGAAACATGTCAGATTCCCTGCAGCATTTGATCAAAATGACTCAGAGATAAGGGGAAAAATAGCTTGACATTTGATTCTCTTGTCTCTGTTTTTTCTTTTCCCTTGATTTTTTTTTTTGCAATTTTATTTTTAATATTAAGTTTGATTGAATAAAATTTTTATTTTTAATTTAAATTTCATTCTTTATTATTTGATTAATTTTTTATTTTTTTATATTTTATTTTAGTTTGTTATTTATACAGCAATCTTCGTCTTAAATAAACATCATGATATTTTATTTGTACAGTATTTATTTTAGTTTGTTATTGAATAAATTTACTGTGAATTGCACTGTTCTGCACTATAGCATTAGTACTATAGATTATAAGTAATTTCAATATGAACTGTATTATTGATGGGAACATATAAAAGAACTACAACTTGCAGGACCCAAGCATTAGGCTAGAGATCATGCATAAGTAACGCTTGGGATGCCTGCCTGGAAGCTGAGCACCCACAGCGCATACATGCGCTTGTTTATATCCAAACCTAAAATAATTGAGATGTTCCTTTCCACTTCTTTATTTTAAAGCAACTCAAACCCATCAAATCTCTTAACTTGAAAAATCTTAAATGCAAATAATTGAGAAATCCCTTGGAAAAGATTTTTAAAAAAAAAGTAGAGAGCAGGGAGTAAGCCAGCTGCATAAATCTTAACATGAAGAGTTTAGTACCTTTGTCGTATCTTTCAAAGGGACAAATCTAGCTTACACACACAAAAGAAAAAAGAATAAAAAACAAAAAACATGCACAAACCATGGCTTAAAACGCGTGGAAAGACAGCGACTTCTCCTCGAAGTTCTCTGACACCTCAGATCAGAAGAACCCTCCTGGATAAGAATAATGGCCCCTTTGAAACCTGCATCAGTTTTTTTAGGTCTGCGCACACAACTGCCGACGATGCAATTCCTTTTCCTTGACAAGTTTCCGTACTTGGAAATCTACACTAAGATATGGATAAAGGGAATATCGTTGGTCGGTGATTATAAACACTCCACGTGATCATATATTCCTTCTCCTTCTATTCCATTACCATCAAATATCCGAACTTGATGAAGTCTAGGTTAACATTCCCAGTTCTGTTTGGTTTCTACTCTTAAAAATAACCCAATTGCTCTTTTTAGAATAAGAATCAAAACAAACTAGAAAAAACCAATAAGCATTGAATACTTCAAACTTATTGATATAGGTTCGACTCGATTTGGTTTATTTTGTAAAAATACCAGCAAAACCATACAATAGGGTTAGTTTTGGTTTTGATTTAGGGTTAGAATAGGGATCGACGAGAGATGGCGGAAATGTTTGGAGAGGTTTGGTTGCTTGTGGGGATATGTGATTGGTTTTATTAGGGTGTGTTTGAGATTGTAGTAGTGGTTGCGGTTTAAAGTATTTTTCGCTTACAAATATATCAAAATGATATATTTTTTTTTATTTTTTAAAAATTATTTTTTATATCAGAACATCAAAACAATCTGAAAATATAAAAAAATAATTTTTAGCAAAAACAAAATTCAAAATTTAAGGGAACGCGGTTTGCACCGTATTTACAAACAGACCCTTAGAGTCAGAAGAAATATTATTATTTATACTTGTTTTTAAAGTAAGTTAACTACTGAGTGAACCGGTTTAGTTCAATCATGCTCAATCAGCTTTAGTTTTTTTAAATTAAAACTAATCTAGACGAGAATTTTTTAAGGTTTTTTAGTTGGTTAATTGAATTTTTCTTTTTGATTTGATTTATTCAATTATTTTTATTTTATTTCATCTTTTAATCAGTTTTTGGAGTTTTTTTACTCATCAATGCACATAGTACATGCTGGTATTTAATTAATTAAAGACTATTTTCTTACTTCAACAATGTTAAAGTACATTTTTAAAAATATTTAATGCATTGTTTTGAATTATCTACGTACAAAACAATATATAGGTTTTCTAGTTATTCTATTCAATACTTTTTAAATTATGAATAATTCATATAAAATTTGAAAACTTATAGTTAATAACTTTCCTTGATTTTCTATGTTTAATAGATATTAGGTAGCAAAGAACTATTAGAAATAATAATCACTAAATTTATACTAATTATTTTGAACTTTTGTTAGAAACTGAAATAATACTTTTTGCATTATATATGCCACTGTAAGAAATACTCGTTTCCCTAAAAGATAAAAATTAATATTAGTTTAATTATATGATTAAATAAAAATTATTAAATATTAAAATATAATATGATATACTAGAAGTTATCATGGTTATGTGTTATATAGCATCGAAATATATTGCAATAACCTATCTTTGACCATCATCTTTTTAATATATTTTCAAAAAAAAAAACTTTAAAATATAAAAATTTCAAAAACTATATTTGTGATGCAATTCAGCCAGTTTACATCTATTTTTTCGATTCCTTTCACATATCTTCTTTATATTTTGAAGTGATGAATTTTATATATAAAAAAAAGAATAGTGAGTGACATTATAAGTAATAAAAAAAAAAAGGAATATCTAAATAAACATCAAAGTCTCTCCAATTAAGTAACTCAAAGTTTATAAGATAGGAAGGATTAAAAAAAAATCAGAAATAAAAATTAAAGGAAATAATGGAAGATAATATAAGATAAGGAAAGCTTAAATAAGAAAGTAAATAAATAATAAAAATGAGTTATTTTTTTTTTCAAAAAAGAGGAGTAATTTCTTTTGCTTTTTCTATGTTGCGAATTAACTATTTTGTTATCCATAAATCAATTCAAGATAAATAAATACTAGTATGTTGCCAAATGGGTAATAAAATGTTTTAATACACGATTTTATTTCTTTTTGTGTGTAAAATATTTTCAAGCTACCATATTTTTTCAATCACAAGAATTTTTTTTGTTACATATTAATTGTTTTTGTTGTCCATAAATCAATATAAAATAAATGAATACCATCACTATGCATTATTCTTGGGTGTTGCTGAGTGGGCAATAGAATTGTGTAATTTTTCATTACACGTAAAATATTTGTATGGCTACCATAATTTTTCCAACTTTGAATTTCATTTTTTTTACTTTGCATATTAATTGTTTTATTATCCTTACATCAAACCATATTGAATGAATGAATGAATTCTGCCATTGGGCATTATCCTCGACATTGTAATTGTATGGTGTGTAATAGAATTAATTAATACAAAATTATATGATTTTTTTTAAAAAAAAAGGTTTTTAAAATGTGAATCTAGACTTGTGGATTTGAGGTGTCTATAAACCAGATCTAAAATTTCTAAACTAGTGTTAAATAATGTAATATTTAACAACAAAAAAAAGGTTATATACTAAAATGAAAAAAATATTATTATGATTAGGCGTGAAAGTTTCCAGTAAATTAGTTTAAGAATCTTGGATGAAATAAAGTAATAATTTGGTATTTAAAAAGTAATGATGGTTGGGTAATTAACAGAAAACAAATAAACCTCATGATAAATCACTTAAATCCCAACTAGAAAATAATAAAATTTCCATGATTAATGGTGAAAATTCTCGGTGAATTGGAGTAAAACCCTGAATGAATTAAAGTATGAATTTATACGCAAACAATATCGACAATCGGTGTAAACTCTCACTTAACAGCGTGGATAATAAAATTCAGAGAAGTTTTATTATGTCTAGTGACAAAAATTTTCAGGTAAGTTAGCTTGAAACTTAGATGAAATTAAAAAAAAAAAATTGTACCTAAAAAATATCATCGGAATACTCATAAGACATAAGTGAGTGGCATTATCATAACTATGGAGAAACAAATCCTCCCTTTTAAATAACAACCAGCCATTGTAGGAAAGGGAACTTGAAAATTTATTCATTTCTTGTTCTTCTTCCTTTCTTTCTTGAATTATATGCCATAGTTTAAGGGTTTTCACCTGAAAATCAAATCCATATTAGTCAACTTTAGGGAGAGAGTGTGAGAGAGATATTGGAGGTTTGGAAGCTAGAAAGAGAAGACACTTCATTGGAGGAGAAAGAAAATTTTTAAAGAATTGTCCATTAAAACTCATTAAATTGAGTTGGTCATGAAAGGTAAGAACTTTAATTACAACAAATTTTATTATTTTAAGCAAGGAAATGAAAATTTTTAAATTTGAATTTGTTAGGGTTTATGCTTTATTTTTTTAAAATGATAATTTCAATGGTTCTTTGTTAGCTTATGATGTGATGATAAGTTTGTAATCAAATTGAAGGAATTTTGGTCAATTATAGGGTTTTATTATGAATGGCCAAATTGTTAATTTTGAAAATTAGGGGAATTAAAAAAAAATAGCTTTGATTTAGCTTGTTTTGGGTTTGTTTGTGGCTTTGTGATGATTTATGTGTTTAATTGTGATTATAATAGGGGTGGTATTGGTTTTTTGTGTGTTTGATTATAGATGATGATATTTTGAAAAAATATTAGGATGAAAATTTTCTATGTTGAAATTAAAAAGGGTTGCTTTGGTTAATCCTTTGGTGGTTTAATGTGGGAATGGTATTATAAGTAACAAATTGAAGAAAAAAAATAGAAAACCAATTATGAAAACTTAGATAATTAGTGGTCAGCCATTTATAGGGATTTTGAGGATTTGAAAATGTAACTAAATTTGGTAGGTTGTGATGTTTTAAAGATGTTAAGGAATGTTTGATGTTGGTGTTGGACATTCTATTGTGGATTGCTAAGAGTTTCATTATTTTTGTTATATGTTGGAATTCGGCTAAATTTGGTGGATTTTTGGTGTTTTGAATAATTTTATGATGCTTAAACTTGATTGGTATGATGATGTTAATGTGTATAATTTTGATGGAAATTCATGTAAAATAATTTTTTTAGTATTGGTTATGTGAGTAAATTGTGGGGAAATGGAAGTATAGAAATGGTAGAATTATGTATATTTTGATGTCTTAATAATGTTAGGGATGCTTAAATTGATTATAATCATTATAAATTGGTTTTTGATGTGTGAACTATGACTATTATGTTTTGGAAAAGTTATGTAAATGTTTATGTAAAGAATGAGCTAGTTAAATTCACATTAAGTGTTTAAGAACATATAGGAATGTTTGTAAATTTAATTATGATGAGTAAGACATGATTGTTATGTTTTGGGGAAATTGAGTAATTGAAAACTAATTATGGTAATGGGAACTCTAGAGTGACCAGCGATGGTAGGGAATATTGGGAGATCTGGGAAATTTGATTTAAATTATGTTAATTTTAGGTGTTATAACATGATTTGGATCCCTTAAAATTATCATTTTATTTTATAAAAAAATTTTAAAAAAGAAGTTCTTTTAAAAAAATAGATGTAAGAGGGAAAATGACTTAGTTGGCAAGAACAGGCTGAAAAGGAATCTAAATACATAAATGAAAGATGAAATGACCAAACTGGATCTTTGAAAATATTGGAAACCCAATTGCACCCTTGAAAGACATAAATGTGAAAGACAATACAAATTTAAGGCTAACTTAAGTGAATATTGGATAAATTTGCATAAAAAATAGGTTTGAGGACTTAATTACATTTTTAATAGGCTGATTTGATTTAATCATGGGGCTAATTAAAGACTTAATTAAGTTTAAAAATAAATTTAGGTCAAAATTAAAAAATATAATTAAATGAAATGACCTAATTAAACTTTTAATATGTCAAATTAATTTTATTAAAGATTTAATTGATGAAAAATTGAGTTTGGAAGCCTAATTTGGGCTTAATTAAGAAAATTAAAATTTTAAAGGGCCAATTTATTTTTTACAAGCTTAATCAAATGAAATCAGGAGTGAAATTGCTACAAAATCAAAGTTCAAGGGTCAATTAAGGGTGAAATTAAAGAAATTAAAGACTAAGGACCTTTCTGTAAAAGGCGCTCAATTTTTGGGGCTATATCGAATTTTTTCATAGACTAAATTGAAGAAATCAAAGATTAAAGCTTAATTAAGGGGCTAAATTGAACAAATTGGAAACCAATGACATCTTTGAAAAAGATACCAGACTTAAAAGGTCTCAATTGATGTTCAACAGAGGTTTAATTGCATAAAATTAATCAATTTTATCTCAATTGAGGACATTTAAGCTTAAATTAAAAGACCAGGGACTAAATTAGAGATTGCCTAATCCTAATTAATAAAACCCTAATTTTAAGGGTTTAAGGAAAACAACATTGTTTTGGTCAGGGTTTTTCTATTTTGGTTGATCGTGAACCACTCTTCTAAGTAATAATCAAGGTAACTCCAGCCACCGCTGGATGAACAGTGACCACCATTCGACAAAAAAGCTTCCCCTATACAAGGCTATGTCGACCTTTTTTCGATGTTTTGGCCTCACTTGCCACATCAAAGCCCTCAACATCTTCTCTCAAGGCAACCTTGTCTGGTTCAATAAAATTTAATAGTGTTACACTTAACTTTGGATTGATGGTGGGAAGGCTACATGCCACCAAATAAAGTATGATTTGATCCTAGTATTTGCCACGATTAATTCATGGAAGGTGCACCTCTAATCAGCTATTTTCAATCAAGTTTCAGCTATAAACTTCCCAACTTTTTCTAGAAGTTCCAAGAGTTTGTTAGACATATAGGAAGAGGGAAAACAAAAAAAAAAGAAGAGAGGAGGGTGGTCCCCTAATAGATCATAGGCAAAATGAGAAAACAAATCTCCTATGATCTAGTTTTGAAAAACCACCTTCAGACCTATAAATGGTTTCATAACCACCTGCCTTTTAAGGCTATAGAAAGGGTGTCTTTTGAAGCTTAAAAGGGACTGGAGAGGTGAGAAAAGGCCATGAAAAAGAGAAGAAACATTGAGAGAAAACCAATCAAATAGTATAAAAAAAGAGAAAAAAAGAGAGAGAAAAAGAAAGAAAGAAGATATTGTGAAGAAGACAATAAAAAAATTGCTTGGAATGGGCTACTAGAATCTGTTCAAATCAAGAAAAAAAGACAGAAACTAGTTGCAATCATCTCTTGAATTTATATTACTCAACTTGATGGAGAGGTAGAACTCATTGAGAATATCTCTCACCTCTTCATCTTAAGCTTTGATTCATTTATTCAAGTGTTGTTCATGATATTTTTGAATTGATTCAACCATGTTTAAGTTATTTTTGCATATATGTTTAAGGTGCTTTAAATGAAAGTTGTAATATGATTGTTTGTTCTTATTATTAATATGATGTTTTATGATGTTTAATAAATTATTAATGATATGCTTTTGATGTTTGAATACTTGTTCTTGATGCATGGAAAGTATATGTTATAGTTTGATGATTATATACAAAAAAATAGGACATATAACAATGCTTGGTCATTCTAGTGTTTTTGTTTAGTTTTGGAAGTTCATATAGGTGATTTTGATGTTGTTAATGATGCTCAATGAGCTTTAGGATTGATAAAAACAATATATGTACATGTTTGTATGTTGAGCAAGGGTTATATACTTTCTGAGATTCTTAAAGTGTTTAAACAATGGGTAATCAAACATTCATGTTAATATTCCTTTCTTAAGAGTTTATGAAGTTTGTGGTTGGTGGTAGAAGATCTAACACCTGCAAAACAATCCCTTTTGATAGGGTTTTGGGACCATCCGATGATAAAATTATTGACTTTTAATAAAAGATTGTAATAAATGAGAGAATAAGCTTTAAATTCTAAGAACAATAATGTTTGTTTTTGTTTTTGTGTTTTTTTTTATGATAAATGCTTTGAAAATAAGAGTATGAATACATAGAGAATAGAAAATTATGAACCCTTTATCGAGGTAGTTTAAAGGGTATATATAGCCTCTGAACCTTGTCATGTTGTTTGAATGAAGGGGTTGGAGTGTTATTTTTTTTTGGGTAGCATTACTGAGGGATAAATATCCTTTACACAATATTAACGAGGGATAGATATCTCTTACACAATATTAATGAATGATAAATATCTCTTACACAATATTAATATTGATGGAAATATAGTAGGCTCTTGGGAGACTTTTATACACTTAGAATGTAGAGAAATGATTATTCATTGCTTTTAATATTTTATGTTAAGAGTAATAAGAATAAACAAGCAATGCCTCGTGACCCAACATGAGGCCTATAATGATTAACAGTTTCAAACGCATTTGGACATAGAATGAACCTAAACCTAAGGGTGATGGGTTTGGTAACTTGTCAGACACATATACACTCGGGCTTAGCATGTAGCTGAATCTGTTTGGCAACGTGACTGGCCACGTGTTTGTCAAAAAATTGACAAAAAAATTAGAATTAATTTCTTTGTGTTTTTTAATCATTTTGATGTGCTAATATTGAAAATATATATATATTATTTCCATGCATTTTCAAGTATAAAGCACTTTGAAAAGCAATCATTACCACAATATCAAACACTACCTTGTTATAGAAGCGGAATAAAGCCATTGTTTAACCTATTTTCAAGTAAAAACACCTAATTAAAATCTTTAGTACCTCAATAAACTCATTTATCAACACAAACACCTTTAAATGAATATAAAAATACAAAATTAAACCCGAAAAAGCTTTCTCAACCCTGATATACTTTTTCCAATAAGATAAGGGCTGAAAATCACCTTGAAGATACTCATCTCATCAAATGGAATCATTGACGCAAAGGTTATTATTTTTTGTTGTCGTAATATGGTCAACCTATAAATTTATCTCTTTCACTATTTTCTAGTTATTTTATCTTTCCTTTTTCATACTTAAAGACTAAAAAAATTAATAAAATTAAGTTTTAAACTAAAATGTAAAAGTTTCAAACCAAAGTGACTGAAAAGACAAATGAAAAAAATCTAAAGGCAGAAATCTTTCAAAAGACATTAAATGAATAGTGGCAAAAAAATAAAAAAGCATGAATATGTCTCTTTGTCAATTTTGGTCCTTGGATTTTAAATTATTTTAAAGTAAAGAAACCAATTTTTTATTTTCAAAACCAAGCTTCAATTCGATATCTTTGACACCACAATATACACAGAAAGAAAATTGAAATAAATTATCAAGCCTAATACCCAGTTAATCTAATGTATAAGGACAAAATAAAAAAAAAATCGATGATTGAATATGAAAAAACTTCAAATGCCAAAAAAAACATAAAAACATTGTTACAATCCATGTTTCTCCTCGCAATGTATAGTAAAAATGCCTTCTCTTTTTAAGGTTTTTTTTTTTAATTTGATGTCACTTATAATTGGTGTTATAGAATGAAAGAAAACATAACAGTGATGTGAATGAGGGATTGAAAATAAAAAAACGAAGAAGAAAATTGAGGTTGATGATATTTTTTGAATTTGATCAAAACATATAAAACATCTGCTTTAATTCTATTATTTTAAAATGTTAATAACATGCTGAATGTTGTAAAGAACATAAAAAAAGACATGAAATGAAAAGCTTTTTTTAACATTAGCAACCAACATGTGTAAGCATAAATAATATTTTTCAGTGGAAACAACAATTAAATGGTTTTTTGGGTGTGTAATTCAATTTGATTGAAATGTAAAAGTATAAGAAATGTAGCCCTTAATTGACCAATTGAAGTACAAATAGGAATGTAAGTTGAGCAAGCAGAATGCATCATATTAACAATAGATTTTTAAGAACGAAAAAAATTATATTGTGAAAGAGAAAATTTGTTGTAAGTTGATATATTAATGATTTGATTGATGGGTTTATGGTGATTAAACAATACAAGTGAATAGTTAAGGGATTTAATAGGAAAAAAAAGAGTGAAACAAAGTTACAACCAAGCTTTGTTCAAAGATGATGCAAATGATGACATACTTGTGGATATGGTTGGGTTGGGGAGATGTTATGAAGTTGTGAACAAAAGAGATAACACGGGTTTATGTTGATAAAGGTGGTGAAGAAGGAAGGAAAACATGAAAATGATATTGATGGGTTTTTTTTAATAGTTTTGTCATTTTTTGAGAAGGTGGAGACACATTTCTTAAAGAGGTTGTAGAAGTGGTTGTCTCTCTTGTTTTTGAAGTTGATTTTGTGGAAGTTGTGCTTTTGGTAAGAGAAGAAGTTTTTTTAAACAACGAATGAGAAATTTTTGTTGCGAAGGAAAAGTGAAAGAAGTAGAGGATAATAGGCATATGTAATGTATAATCTATTTATCATAAGAGCAATTCATATTAAAAATGTTAAGAAAAAGTGGGAAAAAAAAAAGCAATAAACAATATTTTTTTGAAACAAAATAATTGAAAAAAGAGTGAAATCTAAAATGAACAAACATGAAGGAAAAAGTGAATGTGAAAATAAAATAAAAATACTTAAAAAAATGGCAAGCATGGAAATCATGAAGAATATAAAGTGAACTAAAATCACTTAGAAAACGGGGCTATCAAAGGAGTGATAGTTACGTAATGAAAACCAAGAAAAACAACAGTTGCTAAGTGAAGCAACAATGGAAAGAAACATCAGCACTAAAATCAAAATTATGCATTACCAATACCTTTTTCTTTATAATCAATCTTACCAAACCCAACTTGCAGAGGAAAGAACTAGTTGCACCTACTCTAACAACAATAACTTGCAAACGAAAGGAACTAGAGAGATCCAAGAATTACAAGTGCATATGTGCACACGTACACGAGACAAAGACACACAAAATATATTTTTATATTAATTTTATATTTTTTCATGATAAATATATATTTAAAAAATATATAAAAACAAAAACTATTGTCCTTCGAAACTGGTAATTAGTCTCTGGTCCCTATAACACACAAGCTAGCCACTCCTTATTGTAAGGAAAAAAAACAGCATCTAGGATGAAATGTTTTGGATATTAATTCTAAGATTTAAACTTAAAAAGTAGATGAAAAAAATGTATTTGAATTAGATTCCCTTCTAAAAAGAAAAAAAAAGAAAAAAAAATCAATCCAGCAAATTCCTAGAAACCAATTCATAATCATGCAATATCTCAAAGATTCCTTTCAAATAGGGTAAAACAGGAGTATTATTGTGAATTATGCACCCAACATGCTCCGGTATCTTTATCATTCTCAATTATGTACCAGAAAGGCTCTGGACATGCTCCAGTCTCACAGTTAATATAGGTTTCTTTTCTTAACAATCACACCCTATAACCAAGTGTTAGATAAATGACAGCAAATTCTTCTACTAGCGGGAATCATGTATCTTGTAAATGCAACTCTCAATTTTTTCTGCAAATCTTCAACGTTAGCTCCTAACAACCCCCCCTCAACATACACAAAACACACGCACACAGAAACAAAAGTGAAGAGAAAACAATACAAATACATATCCAACCTATCTTCAGACCTTGAAAATATATGAGCCAGTTGACTTGAGGTGATACACTATATTCATATTCGCCTCCTAGGAAAATTCATCCTATTTCAAGGCGTAAAACTTGAAACCATAGAGCCAATCAACTCCAGATATATTACATTCACGTTTCTCCTCCTAGGCAACTAGGTTCTACAACAAGATTATATTCAGAAAACCTTCAGTTTTATTTAACAAAAAAAAAGTTGCCCAAATATTCCAAAAGCCTAATTCGCACTAAAACACAATGAAAGACACATAAAATTAGAGTTTCATATGCAATGTTGATGCCATAAGCTTCCCATAGGCACCAATCTCAACATACATCAATGAACAGCTAGTCGTAGACCTATATCAAAACCCTTAGACGCAAAACCAAATCTACATAATCATTAAACAGGTCTTGCAGTAAGACACAATTAAGATTGGTACTAAATTAGATGAAAGTGAAAAGGTTGCAATAGCCTTGCAGGTTGACAGTGAAGAGGAAACAGGTTAGATGTAGCAGAATGTCGATTTTCGAAGATTGAAGGTCAGTATTGAGTGGTAGCAGCGCAATGTCGAGTATTGGAGCAGATTAGCAAGGTGTTGGCTAACATTGAATGATTTATTAATCTGTGATCGGTGGCCGCTAGGGAAGGGTTTTAAAGATTTGTTTCTTTTCATTCAAAACGGCGTACTTTCAAGCGTTTTAATCTTTTGTTTTAATAACCTAGCTTTTGACTCAGCCGGGTTCGAAATAGGTTTGGTGGCATTAACTAAGATGCTAGTTGGGTCAGTCCAAAGCTGGGCAAATCATATGGTTTACTTGGGTCAATTATGAGTTCGGTTTAATAACAAACCTGATCGTTTCGAAAGATTCTCTTTTTTGTTTCGCTTTCAGACCTGTTTGTTTTTGTATTTTGAAGGCGTTTAGAAAAAAAATTAAATTTTTTTTCTTTACTTTAAATTAATATTTTCTTGTTGTTTTCAAATTATTTTCATGTGTTGATGTTAAAATAATTTTTTAAAAATAAAAAAAAAAATATTATTTTAATATATTTCTAAACAAAAAAACTATTTTAAAAAACAACAGCTAACATTTTATTAAGTACCCTCTTCATCCAAAACTTTCTCAAGATCCAAAAACACAAGTATATTTTAAAGTTATTAAATTTAAATTGACCTATAATCCACCTTAAAGCTCTAATCATGTATTATATACTAAATAAATCCAAATCAATATAAAACAATACTATTTTAAGAATTTTTCATGAAAAAAAGCTGAAATTTGTCGGTTCAACTTCCCTTTCTAGTAAAGGCAACACCGAGTTTGCCAATCAAATTAAGTAAAGTTTAGTAAAACTGCTACAAATCAACAAAAATGAAGCATCTAACGAAAACCAGAAAAGAAAATCTCAAATAAACCTAACAACAATCCTCCTACAGATCAACCTCAGAGGCATTACAACGAGTTGGGAATGTTGTGAAGGTCTATGGAAAATAGCAACAACTCTAAGGATTCAAATCTCAAATCATTTATGAGGGAAAACAGTAGACAGTGTTTAAAACACTCCCTATGATCACTGTGGGTCCATGCATTTCTCAGGTCATTAAAGGTGATACCTGAAAACCTAACAACACAACAAGGAAAGTAAAGAGATTCTTTTTAGGAGTGTTTGACACTCGGTTGGAAAGTACTTTAAAAAAATTTGAATTTTTTATTATTTTAAATTAATATGTTTTTGATATTTTCATATTATTTTGATGTGCTGATGTCAAAAATAATTTTTAAAAAATAAAAAATATATATATTTTATTGTGTTTTGGAATGAAAATCATTTTAAAAAGCAACCGCTACCACACTCTCAAATACCTTCCAAGCCTGAATTGAGTTTTGGATCCAATTGGAGGATGAGTGTTGATAGCGTGACCATATTTATACAACAAGATCAAATGCGCACCTTAATCTTCTTTTGATTTCTTGCAGCAAAACACACATGCATTATAGACTATTTACTAGATGACTAGCACGTGCTATGTTGTGGATCAAGTTAAATTTTTCTTGAATGTAAAAAAATATTCAAATGTTGCTGATGTTTTTTTCTAGAGGAAAAAAAATATGTAAGGGTTTACCCGATGTAATCCGGCTGACTTTACTAATCCAAAACAACCTATACAGCTCGTGAAAACAATATTTGATTAAATAAAATTTCAAGATGATATATTTCTTAATATTAAAATAACAAAATATTGGATTGACCTGGGAAAACCCGGGTTATGAGACTATAATAATTTTATAGAAATCAAATCAAAATAAATTATGAAGCTTAATTCTTAATCAACTCAATATTGAAGGATGAAATTGAAAAAAAATTAAAAAAAAAAAAAACCTAAAAAAATGACCCGAGTTAACATGTCAAACTTGCAACCTGAGTTATAAGACTGAGATAACCCCATGAAAAACAAATTAAAACAAATTATGAATTTCAATCCTCAACTAGCCCAATATTAAAAGATAAAATTAAAAAAATATCAATTAAAAAAATATAAAAAATAACCTGAGTCAATCCACAAAACCCATGACCTGGGTTATCAGACCGAGATAATCTTATAAAAAAAATTAAAAAATGACATGATTTAACCTGGGTTAACCTGTTAAATCCCCAACTTTGGTTTTGAGTATAAGAAAGTCAAAACAAATTATAAAACTTGATTCTCAATCGTCATGTCAGATCTAATATTAAATTATGAAATTTATAAAAATCTTAATTAAAAAAATTAAGACAAGTCAACCCGAGTTAACCATTAAGCGTTATTTCTAGGTCATGAGACTGTGATAACCTAATGAAAAACAAATCGAAACAAATCATGAAGTCTAATTCTCAACTAAATACAATATTAATTGATAAAATTAGGGTAAAAGAGTCAATTAAAAAAAGAGAGAGAAAAAATGAGTCAATTAAGTTAACTCGTCAAATTCGCGAACTGAGTCATGAGATGAGGATAACTCAATAAAAAAGAAGTCCAATGTTAAAAGACCCGTGACCCGAGTCATGAGACCGATATAACCTCTTAGAGAGAAAATTATAAAAAATACAACATGATTTAACCGGAATTAAAATGCCAAAACTAGTGACCTTGATCGTGAAACTAAGATATTCTCATAAAAAAATTAAAACAGATTATGAAGATCAATTCTCAACCAATCCAATATTGAATTTTAAAATTAAAAAAAATTAATTAAATAAAAGACATAAAAAACAACCAAAGTTAATCCGGGTTAACATATTAAGCATTATTCTCGGGTCATGAGACTAGGATAACCTAATAAACAATTATATAAAAAAACAGTGTTGGTGTGTATTGTTCACCTATCGGATAACTAGTCAAGATTACGGGGCTTCTTTGCACCCGTAAACTAAGGCAGGGGGCGCATAGATATGCCTGCGTGCATGACTCAGTCCTTTTCCTTTTGGTGTCGGCCATGTCTATCACCTCCGCCAAAGCTGAGAGATTAAAGGCTGGGAAGTGCCTGCTGTGTTGAATTTTTCAAGGTTGTTGATGTTTTTTTTCTTCTTTTCCTCATTCTAGTGGTGTTTCTTTTTCTTTCTATTCTTATCTTCTCTTTACTAGGTGCTTTGTTTGGCTAGACTTTTTACAAGAGTCTCTCATTTAACCTATACGTTTGTCATTCTTTTTGTTACTCTTCCTCTATTTATATTGTTTAGGATCCTCTACAAAATAGAAAAAACTAAACTTAGCAAAAATATTGTTAAAAATTTATATTGCTTTCTTTTTTTTATTGTGAATTTCTAATTAGTTAAATTTTCTCTTTTTAAAGAACCTCTTTCAATTTTTTCTAATTTTGTTTAATTCTTCTACTTGTTTTTTTTTTTCTTTTGCATAGTCTTCCATTATTTTTTAGTCCCTAATCATATCAGTCCCTTGTTCTCCTTTTCTTTTTATTTCACCCCTTAAAATGTCTTTTTTATCTTTTATTTTTTTAATTGCCAACAAATAAATTGGAATGAAAGTATAATTTTTAAAACATAAAAAAATTAAAGGTCCAAATGAGTTACAACACTAAATTATTTCACAAGTACTATAACTACATATATTCAAGAATCATGAAAACGACATCA
>Ga0325411_1004570_pt1 | contig 15491 bp, 10 predicted proteins | sample PopdelMetagenome_13_FD_206181 | JGI IMG/M metagenome (GOLD analysis project Ga0325411, IMG submission 206181) | Populus deltoides microbial communities from Bellville, Georgia, United States - Xylem-PdIQD-R4 | ecosystem: Host-associated > Plants > Phyllosphere > Stem > Wood/Secondary xylem... | reverse complement strand
TTTTCTGCAGTTGGTTTGCATGCTTTGTAGCTACTGATTGGGTTTGGTATAAACCCTGTCGTGGGGTCTTATTGTTTGCTACTATTTATTGCTATTTGGCTCTTTGTTGTCCAGATATGCTTGTGGCCTTGCTGGCTGGGTTGGTTTGACGCTGCTTTGCTCTTTTGCTCCAGAATAGGAGGCTGTTTTTCAGATCCTGATGTGCCCTGCTGAGGGGCTTTGGCTGCTTACTGCATTTCTAGATAGGCTTAGTAGGGGCATGTTTCCCTAGGTTTTTCTCTTCTCTGCCCTGCATGAGGGCTGTTCATGCTTTTGTATATGGGATCCTTCGGGAGCCTGTTCCCTCTAGTGAGGCTTGGATGCCCTTTGTTGTTGGTTGGACATCTGTGGGTCTAGGCTGTCTTTTTTTTGCTCTGCATGAAGGTTGTTCATGCTTTTATATATGGGCTATTGGTTGGTCATCTGTGGGTCCAAGCTGTCTTCGTGCTGGCTTCTTGCGCTCGTCCTGCTGATTGCTTCGCTGCTGGTTGTAGATGTCATATGCATGGCTCATGAAAATTGGCTTCATATGACTCTTTTTGCTACAGGGCCCTCCTGCTAGGCCCTCTCTTCCCTTGGAAGGTTTTCCTCTGCATGAGGGATGTTCATGCTATTTGACTATGGGATCCTGTTCCCTTTCTTTCGGGAGCATGTTCCCTTCGGCTATTTAGCTTTGCTTTTATGCCTACTATGGTTTGTTCAAGGGAGTCTGTTCCCTTTACTGGTGTATGTATTGTTCTGCTGGTTTCCAGCTTGTCTTGCTCTTTTTGATCTATACAATTCTTACATTTGATCAAAAAAAAAAACAAATCAAGTTCCTTTCATAACTCAGGTGTCGGTTATACCATACAGTATGGGCTATGAAAGTATCAAGTATTCGTTGTACCAAATGTTATACAACATAAATCTAGATTAACCATTTAACAAGCAAAGTATTAAAGGTGAACAAGATAACAAATATAAAGCATGTTAGTATCCAACATTAAGGTCCATGTTAAGTTTATATTATACTCATTCTTACACCATTAGTGTACCCTTTTCACCTTGACATAATTAACCTAGCTAGACATACTGAAAGAAAGAAACATAAATAAACAAGGAAAGGAAATGAAAAGCATAAGCCAGAGATTAATATAAGCAAAACTTAAGCATTACAAAATATAAAGAGAGAGCAAGAGCATGATCTTGATCTAAACACTAAGATGCCTAAATATATGGCAAATACCTCCTTTTATAGGCTAAAATTCAGAACTATTGACTTGTTGACTAATTGATGAATAGGTAGCCACATCTTGACCTGGTGACAATTCTTATCTTCTTGTCTGCCAAAAACGTCATTGATAATGTCATAATTTGAACAGACTTCAATCATGAAAGTTCTAGGAAATTGTCTCATCTTTCTAGGGTAAAAATTTGAGATCATTTGAATTTTTAGAACTCGAGATATGGGCTAAACACTGAATAGTGTCTAGGCTGCATGACAGATTCGGACTTCTTCGTTGTTGCTATAATTTGGACTTGAAAACGGCCTTGTTAAATCTTGGGCTCCTATGAAAGTTGTAGGCCTATGTCTTACCTTTCCATCCATATAAAGTAGACCTAAATCCGAGATCTACAACTCCAGATATGACCCGATTACCGAACAATGTTCTAGTTTGGACTGCACCAAAATCTCTTTTCTAAGTTTGGCCATCAATTTGTCCTTTCAATTTCAGTAATTTAACTCATCAATCAATTCTTTCATTTATGTGATAGGCCTACATTTAAGATGAATATTTACCATAAATTAAAGGTATCTTATATTATTAGATATGTTATTATTAAACATGCTTTAGTTAAAGAGTTATTGATACTTCAAGTGCAAAATGATGATATAAAACCTTGATAAAAATGCACTTTTAAATACTAATGAATTAACAAATAATGCAAAAGCATATGACCAGAAAATCAGACCCAAGGTATTCAGGAAGGAGATATTACCTCTACGTAGTGAAGATTAGAGTAAGTGGACACTTAACTATGAAGGCTCATATATAGTGAAGAAAGCCTTCTCCAGGGGAGCTTTACTATTGATAAGAATGGATAAAGGCGACTTGCCTAGACTTGTGAACTCTGACTCTGTAAAGAAATATTATGTGTAATGTACTCATGTTTCTTAAATCAATAAAGTTTAGTTACTTATTCTCGTTACATCTTGTGCATTTCACAAATGATCTTAAAAGGCTAAAAAAAAAAAACCTTTTTCAAAAATCATTTTCTCTCAAACAAAGGTTTTCAAGATTTGACTTTTGCTAACAATTTAAAAAAAAAATCAATAATCTGTCAATGACAACAATTCACCTAGCAACTCCGTAAGAGATGACTAAATACCTAGATGAACAATCCAACCATCAAAGTTTATTATGCAAAAGCTACATGAAATGAAAGTGATGAAGTTTTCATGAGTCATGAACTCGCAAAACAATTCTGTGCAAATTGCTACGGTAATGAGGTTAAAATTTATTAATCCTGACCAATCTTGCTTAAAATGAGGAAAGATCATTTTTTATATCCCTTAGAGATAAATTGGACTTTACACTCCAATTCAAAAATAGTCTTACATAAAAAAAATTTCTATATCGAGATCTACTTGCACTTTTCCTTAGTCAGTAGATCAGGTTGCAGGTATAATAGTCAAGAAAACTCTGATAAACTAAAAGTAAAGCAATCACAAGAGAGATTTAAAGTAGTGAAAATATATGAAAATCCAATGCTAAAACACAAAAAAAATGCCAAAAAACTCTAGAAAACAATGGAATTTAGCCTAATTCTACTAAGAATTTCAATTTGTATAGTGTGAACAATAACTTTTTTTTTTGTTGTGTTTTTTTAATGAAATAAAGAACAATCACAGCACAAGAATCAATTTGAATTACTTCCCTGACAACGGCGTCAAATTTTGTTGCAATGTCGCAATCACACAAATTAATTACCCTAGCTTAAACAAATAAGATAGTATAGAGCAAGTAAATGGTCAATCCCACGAGGAAGATCTAGTTTAGGTCTTTATGCTGAATGATTCAAGTTATGGGGGTTGAGATTATCTAAGCTATGTTAGGGTAAACAAAATAAAGTAATCGAACCAAATTAAATAAACCAAAACTTATTAAGAGAAAAACCTTGGTTTTACATAAACATCCATCGATGGAAATCAAAATTGATAATTGAAATGATACATTAATTTATATTCTTAATATTTATATTTTCTTAATGTTAGTCAGTTAATTGATTCGCAGCATAACTGACCCTAACCATTAAAAAATAACGGCATCCGCACTAGTAATTTAATTCAATGGTACCCTTAAGAACTAGATAGGTTGATAAATTTAGACAATATAACTGTCGATAGTCTATGTTTAATTTAACTGAATGTTTTCCTTAAGATTAACAATATAGATCTTCCAAATTTATAAAATTTAGTTGCTTCACAAATTAAATATCACAACTTTGGTTTTGATAGAAAACTTAGCAATAGATTAGTTAGAATAATAACTTAAAGTGCGCTCTAACAATCAAACTAAACAATTATAGAAAATAAGTACATAAAAAATTCATACTCGTCATATAAACTGAAAAGAAAAGATAAAATTGATCTCACAAATTTTGAAATTTGAAGGCTTCTGCATCCTTTCAACCAAGAAAAATAACCGAGCCTTGCATAACTAAAAAAAAAAACTAAGGAAAAGGAAAGATGAAAATATAATTTCGAGTGTAGAAAAAAGGTGAAAGTATCTTTTTTCTTTCTGGTCGCCACACTCTTTTCCTCTCTCTTTTATATTATCTGATGGAAAACCCTACTCCTAAGATTCCTACTTGTCCATTTGTATCCTTAAAAAAAAATATAGGAGTCCTTTCCAAAATAGGCAATCTATATTTAAGTAGTACAATAATTATTTTCTATAAAGAAGGAAAAATAGTCTTGTATAAAATCTTCAAACTTTGACTTTGGACTTAATGAAGTTAATTTGCCTAAATAAAGACCTTTTCCATATAAAGAAACAATTTCCATATCAGTTTGGATGTTTAAGAAGTAAGTTGGACTTGTTTCTTCACAAAACCTATCTGTTGATAAAATTTATAGGTTGTCTTAGAAAAATCATATCTCTCTCATATGAGATCTTCTTCTGCCGAGATTCGGTAGGTTGATAGGTCTTTAAGTCATAAATCCAAAAACATTAAGTTTGTATCAAATTGGCTTCTCTAACTCAAGACATTCAAATTGGGATGTTCGAAGGTCAAAACTAGCAAAATACAAGACTTGTCTTTGAAGGTTGCGATTCTATGTTTTTTTTTTGTTTCCATATATGTATAGAAATGTATGGATGTTATCTTTCTAATGCCACTGAAATCACTTCATTTTGACCTTTACAGCTCCAGTTATGAGTAAAACATCAATTGAAAGTCAAATCTGTCAATATTCAATATATTTAAAGATCAAATACAATATCTAACAACCTGTTATAATCTCTCAAATATCAGAAAAATCATAAGTGGTTTAACTTAACCTTTCAGTGACCATTTTCTCAATGTAATTATTATCTATTTGTCAAGAATGTTTTGATTTAGACATTATAGCTTGAAGTATATTTGCTTTGTTAAATCATTTTTGTTCTCAACAATATAGTCATTAATTATTTGAATAAGATTTAAAACTCTTTTCAAATCTCATTCTACCTTGGCTAAGGATTTCATAATCAAATACTATGTTATAACCAGTATCTGATCATTTATTACCCTTGATGTGGACAACATATAATCAAGATCAAAGCATAACACTCCCTATATAATATAACTTTGTGATCTTAAGTCTAATGATCACTTACACAATTATCATGTGAGTCTTTTAATAAATATAAGTGATCTCTGTATATGAAATTCTCATATGGATTCATTCAATGTACATGTCATATGATAAATACCTACATATTAGTTCCAAGTATTCCTCGTACCTCAACTCATGATAGCATTTGCTTCCTTTCATAAAAGAAAAACATAATATTTATCGTTCTTAACAGCTCTAGTTAATATTCATTCTTAACAAACTATTGACTATGAACATTAGAAACAATGCTTTGATGCAATATGCATCTCATAATCATAACAACTTTATAATTTTATTTATAAAGCATTTTTGACCCATGAACTTAATCATTAATCAAATATAAATGAATATTAAAGATAATGAAAGTCTTTATTAATAATAAATATGTTTTACATAAATAAAATTTGTGTTACATACAATCAACCAATTGGCTATAAGGCATATTTGCTAGCATAAAGATTATTAACAAAACTATCACATAAGCCTTTCCTTAGATACATATGATCTATCAATATGGGTTAGTATAGTGTATATTTCATCTGACAAACACTTATCTATTAATGCTAGATATCCTTTATACCTCAGCTTATGAGTACAACTGCTTTCTTTTATAAAGAAAATAATATAATATGTATCAATCTCAATATCTCTAATTAATGTTCAGTTTTAATATAGCATTAATCAAGAACAATAATGTTTTAATGTAATAGGAATATCATAAAATAACAATTTTATAATTTCTTTTGCAAATCTGTTTTTTCCCAAGGATTTTATCTTTTCTCCAGACTTATTAATTAAATATTAGATTTATTAATCAAATATAAAAGATTATTAAAAATTAAAAAAACTTTTATTAATAATAAATATGTTTTTATATAAACAAAGTCAGTGTCATGTGCAACTAACAAAATGGAAACATGACATAAACACAAACAAATACAACCTTTTAAGACTGAGGTGGTTTAGAAACAAGAAGCCTTTTTATCTTTTCTACCAAAGGTTTGTAGTTGCTTTGTGATTTTATCCTTAGTAGAGATTAATCATTTATCAATATTGTTGTTTTGTATAAAAGTGAGATTTTATCCAATATTGATCTTTATGAAGAATATTTTGGGCTTGTTGAGCCATTCTTTTTTCTTTTTCATAGTAATTTTTTCTTGATACTAGCATCTATGATCAACTCCAACCTTTAATGTGGTCGATCAACATTTGTTTTCTTAGAACTTTTCTTTTTAAAAAAAGCCATCAAGTTTGCAAGTAGCTATTATAATAATGACTTTAAGGAATGAATCATCATCCACATTTATCAATGACAAAAATAAAAAACAAGTAGTGCAATTGATCCTTAAGTATCTAAACCAAATCAGCAGGGTAGATATATAACTGATATTGATCGGTGTCTTATTTAGATTATGGCATGCCTAAGAAGATTAAGTTTTTTGCTTTAAGTCTCTAAATAATGGAAAATGTTTCCAATTCAATTCAAGCTTCACTTTGGTATGCTAGTTTATCAACTCGGTTTTATGTCTTTAAATGCTATGACTTGAAAGTGTTTGGGAATGCGGTATAAACCATGTTCCCTCAAAATTTGTAAAAAAACATTTTTACTTAAAATAAAAAAAATATTTTTATGGATCGTTTTGATGTGCAGATATTAAAAATAATTTTATAAAAATAAAAATAAAACTTTATTTTAATGTATTTCTAAGCGAAAACACATTGTCATGAAGTTGTTTTTATTTTGGGCATTAATCTTGCATTTGAGTGTTGGTGTTGATGAATTTTTTCATGTTCTTTCAATAAGCATATGATACAATTGAAAGGGGGAGATATATTTTTTTTTCCATGTTAAAACTTGAAAAAGTATTAATAGTTTGTCATCCAAAAAAAAATGAGAAGGCGGGTCCAAGGAATCAAACCATTAATTGGTTACTAATCAGTCCCTCGAGTTTTTGTTGATATAGATTCATTATTATTTATATAATCTAAGGATAATTGATATGTCTTGCACAAAACGTTAAGTCAAAATGATGAGATCTTTTTTTTATTCAATATTAGTCTTAGGTGTTAAGTTAGTGTAACTCAAATAATTTTAGAAACTAATTTAACTCTTGAAACTAACTTAAAACAACCCTGAAAATTTAGCCTAAAATACGTTGAAATGTTTCGTGTTCTCACCTAAAAAATCTAAGACCTCTAGTAAACTAGATGGCCATAGCGCACACAATTTCTAAGGCCTCTAATGAACAATATGGCGAGTGGTAGACCAAATAACCATGTTCATGTTCGGATACAATATCTCTAGACAAATAGTATATACTAGATGATTTTCTCCCTTGTACACTTGCAGAGCTGAAAATTCTCTTTTTCACATGCACAGGTGTGCAATAGTTGTACCTATCTTGTATCTTACATCAAGATTTGAGTTACCTTACCAATATTTGAATTCAAAATGACCTTGTCATCTTTTTACCATCTAGGACAAACAAACAAGACAATTATTTTAAATACTTCATGCTGACACTCTTAACATCATGTGGCTTGAACTATCCAGAACACCAAACTTCCTATAATTTGAAAAGTTTGACCTCCTCGCTCTATTTCTAAACGGCTAGCTAGTCATATTTTTCTATAACTGGGTATTTCCTTTCATCTTTACAACTTGATGCAATATTCTTTCTACTTTGTTCATACCTTTGATTATTTTCATATTGGTTGCACCCCACAACACTTTACCTAAAAGAGTTGGATAATATCCTTACAAAAGACTTGAGATTTTGATATTGTAATCTAACCGTCCGAGTATTCAGTTGTGAGTTTGTGAACTCGTGTTAGGTTTCAATCTTAATCCTGTGAAAAAGACCGTGTAGGGATTCGAACTTGAGCCCATGAAAGGTCATTGATCATGGATCAAACATTTAGCATCCACGTCCAACACTGCTAACTTTGAGAGGTGAAGGAAAGCTTCCACCACGGAAACTCCAAATGAAGATTGCTCTCAAAGAACTGCCAGGAAAATTCGTCAAAAGAGAGATGCCAAAAATTTCACACAAAAAAATCACCTCAACTATATATAGAAAATAGAGAGATATGCCGAAAAGAAAATTTACAAAGATGTCTCTCTTTACAGGTTACAAGAAAGAATACCCTTAATTTATCTAGGAAAATGCAAATGCCACCCCAGTGTGAAAACGAGCGTGTTTGTAAACAAGAGGCGCATGTAGGTAACAAAGCTGTACAGTGAGCTATACAAAACGGTATGTGATGCTGTGTAAATTACTTGGTCAATACCTCCACTTGGGTGCTATATAAGCTGATCTTGATTTCCATTTGAGTCAGAAGGGCTTGGAGCACGTGGTCTTCCTTGAGGAGGTTGTGGAGGAGCTGCAAGGGCATAAGTCAGTCTTGATGAAGAATTCTCAATGAGACCTGCAACTCCTGCTGCGGCCGACTGGGCACTTGAAGGAAGGAAGAGGTCATGTTTCTGGTCTTTATAAGCACTCCAAACCTGCAAAATGGACAGAACCACCAGCAATATTTTTATCTGACCAGAAAGTACCGGCTTAAAGACATCATGCACTAAATTTAATTGCAGGGGCAGCTAAATTGCATCTCTTCAAGAATAAAATGCACCATAATGCCCAAGAAAGTTTGGGATAATGAATGATTGAAATCTTATGAATAAGACACTTGAAGGTATCCACAAACCAGGAGATACATCGCAAAAAAAAAAAAAAAAAAGGAACTGGGAAAAAAAAAAAACATGTTAGTACTTACATCAGAGGCATTTAATATCTCACGCACTTTATTGCAGTGTGCTCCTTCTGTTGCAAAAGCATGCAAAACCTAGACCAAGATAAGTCATGTCACAAAATTTTAGAAATCAAAAGGAAAAGGCATGAAACAACCTCGTAAGCATGAAAAGAAAAGGCTCTCTTTCATAGATATCTTCATAATTATATCTGCAAAGGTTTACAATATCTAAGAACTACCAGCAACAATGAAGCATCATCCAGCTGGGTCTTTTCATGTGACCCAACTTCTATTATTTTGTAATGAAGCAACCATATTTTGAAGTAAGACTGTAGAGATTTAGAACATCTAAACAGAATCCAAAAATACATGGGTGGTACTTAGTAAATGACATAGGAGATTCAATAAAATTAATTGGCAAGTATTGAGATGAAAAATAATAATTTAGAAGAACATCAACCAAAAAGCCTTCCAGGAGGACAGGAGAAAATAAAAATTATAATCATGAACATTTTAACCTCAATTGCTAGCACTCTGCCAATAGATGCTTCAGATTCATTCCACTTCATCTGAGAGCACAGCCCATTTCTTCCCCCAGCCCTCCAGTCAAGAAGCCCGAGAAGTACATCAACAAGACCAACCCTGAATTATTAAAGCAATTTATTCTGACATCAGAAAGATATTTTTGGAACTTCTATATAATCAGTGAGGCATTTTATAAAAGTTCAGTATCTGCAAAAGAAAGTCTTGATCCAACTACCAATGTTGAAACCAATTCTTTTCCCCAAATTTTAGAAGATTCATATGATAATTGCATCTCAAAAAATATGTTGTCATCAGCCTTTCAACTTTACGAAGGGGAGGGGGATTGAAAGCCAAAGTCCTTACTCCTTCTCCCCTTAGTAATTATTCTTTTTTCATATATTTTGGAATAAATTTGATGTCTTCCCATTGCATCCTCCTGAAATTAGATCCAACAAGATGTCTAATTCTGGAGTCATCTTTTCTACATTGCACAGGCTTACAAGTGAATTCTGAAACCATGGAACATAAAACTATTTCTAAATTCAACAGCTGCACAATAATAGAAATTGTGGTTTATGCTGTTCACAATTTTACTATAATTCACAAGCATGAAACACACAAGCACATATCTGCCAAAGTTTGGATCTCACCCCAGTGGAAACACGGAAAGATTATGGATTGATTAACAGATCTTATACCTCCAGTTAAAAAGAAAAGGGAGAAAAGAAATTAACTTACTTAAGTCCTTGTGCAACCAGAGCATCCCGGGCACGATTCCCAGCAGCCACAACACGTTTTAATGTCTCAAGAGCAAGTATGCTTCCACCTTGCCATCCTATAGCTTTCATCAAAAGTGGGACAACCTGAATACCAAATATTAACAGAGTAAACAGGGATCCAGAATAGGTAATTATAATGGAGCAGTAACATATTGAGACGTGAACAAAAATGAGACATATATGTACATTTACAAGCTCAGATAACCACAAATAAGTGCAAAACACATAAATATGCCAGCACAACTTATCAGGCACACCAAGCCAGGGGGGAAATAGGCATTGAACAGAATAATACTAGTATGAATGTGGAAACAGAAATGCTAAACATCCATTGGGATTTGCACGACTAAACTCCAAAATTCCCAAAGCCTTTAAACATGGGGAAAAAAATCCACATACACATGGATGCGGGACATAAATAAGGAATTTTGAATTTTGAGCCTGTTAGGTCCAAGCTGTAGCTATTGTGTTGTGATTGTCCTGTGAGATTAAATATATTAAATTATTTGGTAATAAATGCTGCATCGTGCATGGACTAAAATCACTTCACTGTTTGATAATCTATTATTAAGAGGGGGAAAAAACCATTAATGATGGAACTCAATTTTTAAATCTTTTTAAGAAATAAAAATAGGTTACATGGAAATGCAAATTCTTTCATCGACAAAAAAATATATAAAAAATATAAGGAAAAAAAAAAGAAACAAGAATTATATAATTATGATTTTTTAAATAAATAGAAATACTATATAATTGAATTAAGGTATGTGCACTGTATAGTATTTTTGTTAGTAAGATTTTTTTAAGGTTATTTGTATCTTTAAATAAAATAAGAGAGCCTTCCATCCAAACAAGCATCATTTCCAAAGCTCTTTTTTAAAGTGAAAGTCAATACGTCTTTAAGTGGAACCATCTTCTACTTCTAATGGTCAAGCAATAAAGTATTAAAATCCCTATCATACACTTATTTGGCCCTTTTGATTGCTTTGCTTATAAGCAAAGCAGGTAAAAGCTATGGCAACAAGAGGCCAAACAAGTTCTTCATTTGTTGTTCAAGATGCAGTAACTTCAATGATTAAACTAGAGAAATTTTAGGAATTTATTATCAATTAAAGATAATATTTATCAGGATTCTTAATTCCTAGATGGTCTGGGTAACTATGGTTTCTTGGTGTCTATATAATATCCAAATTTTGTGTATAACTAGCAGACCACAAGTACAACGAGTTAAGGGATAGTTGAGAATTGTTTCTTCTATCTGCTTCTGACCCTCTTCTATAGAGCTTTTCTCTATGTTTTTCTGCCCTCTTCTATAGAGCTTTTCTCTATGTTTTTCTGCCCTCTTCTATAGGGTTTTCTACCTCTTATTCAGTTATCCCTCACCTATAGGGAATACTTCAATCTTTTATCTCCATTCTTAACTTGATCTACATCATGCACTTTCAGAATAGGGGGGAAATAATGAGCAACACAATTGGCATCCAAATATTTCAGGAATTGTAAACAGTGATAGAGTGCTGCTCAACTGCACATTCAGCAGACCTTTAGCATGACAAGGACTGGCACTACAAGAATCAGTTTTATACCAGAAGCATTTAATCAATGTCTGTGTGCTTAGCCAAAGAAAGAGAAGAGAGAACCAAATGATTTGCCTCAAGAAACCAACTTAATTTAACCTATCCGAAGACAAGAATATTACACTCAACTGCACATTAAGCACACCATAGCATGACAAGGACTTGCACTATGAGAATCAGTTTTATAAGCATTAAATCAATGCTGTGTGTTAGCTAAAGAAAGAAGAAAGAACTAATGATTTTCCTCAAGAAACCAACTTTATTAACTATCAGAAAAGAGAATTTTACAAAATGTACCTGAGGAGTTCCTACACTAGTTGCTGCCATAGCTTCGGCACAAGTTGTACTCGCTGCAAGTTGATGAAGAACACGCAAACAACTGAGGCGCACTCGTTCTTGAAGAGTTTGCACGGGCGGACTTGATCCATCATCAGATTCATATGCTTTGTCTGCATAGTTGCCATTTTTCACCTCATCCGATGCCATTGTTTCTCTTCTTCCTTCATATGCCACAGCAGCCACAAGTTTTGGCACATATCCCAGATATCCAACATGATCAGCAAGTGCAGGGTGCACTCGCAGTAGTGAAACCAAAGCAGCAGAAAGAAGCAAAGGAAGCTCGGGATCAACAGTTTGTGTGTCGTAATGAGTGGCAGCAATGGATGACAAATATTGATCAAGTAACCCTTCCAAGAATCTCTTAGGATTTCTAAGAGGGAATTTGGGATCCTTCAAGAACAGCCTGACATAGATTCCACCAACCTGCATGACCATGAAACTGTGAATTTCCCGCAGAATATGTAGTCAGTATAATATGGAGATGGCATCTATCACATGGTACCTGTGGCTCATCTCTCATTTCTTGCTGTCCCGAAGCCTGCTCAGGTACATCCCAATCAACAAGACGACCTTTCATCTGCTCACGGTACAAGTCTGATGCCATAGTAGCAATTTGTGCAGACAAAGATGACGCCATTGCTGGTGTCCATACAAGCTCTGGAGTCTCTGTTGTCTGCTCTAAAGCAGATACAACTGCCTCACCAGGGCCATCCCTGATAACTGCAACAAGGCCATCTGGAAGAAACCTTGCCAGTGTTATAGCAACTCTAGGCCCATGCATTGGCTGCCCAACAAGCTTCCCCAATAAGGAAGCTGCTGCTGCTCTCTGTTGTAAAGGAATATCTTCTGCACACCATAATTTATATAATCAATGAAATGTGACTTCAAAATAAACAAACAAGTGGGTGTAAGAAAAAAATCATTACTTTGCAAAGGCAACAGAAGTTCAAGAATGTACACCACTCCACCATGTTTGGCAGCTGCCCAAGCAAGTTCTGGAGTGCTTGCCAAAGCATATAGAACATGAAGAGCCCCTTCACGGCAACTTGGAGCATAGTGTAGCATTTCTAGTAAGAGAAGAAGGCTAGATCCATCCGCAACCATAGCCTCCAAGCAAGGAGCATATGTTGTCAAAAGAGACAGCACAGCCAGGCAAAGTTGAGGGATATTGCTTTTTGATGCAATAGGAACAGAAAAGCACCCAAAGATAGGAAATAGCTTCTCTTTGGAAGAGAATATAGACGCCAAATTTGGATAACTTGTCAGTAAGTTCTGCCAGTTAAGAGAGAGTCAGGCACAAATGATTAATAACAACCATAACATAAAAGTCAATAATGTACCTTTAGTGAAGTCAATCCAAATTGAAAGTTCTTAACCAGATCCAATTCTCCTTTATCTGTAGATTTTCCATCAGAGACTGCCATTGAATCATCAGTTACAAGTTGTCCATTCACTAATAAATCTGAAGTATCACTTATAACCTCAGATGTTTGAGGGGATGAGCTGCTTGGATTAAGAATATTCTGAACATCCGAATCTATAGAAAATTGATTATTCACTAGAAAAGATATGAAATCAATTAGAGCAACACAGAAAGCTTCTGGTTCACTGATCTCAAAGTCTGGCTGATCATTATAAACTCTCAAGTAAACATTGCCAACAAATAGTTCTTTGGACAATGCCTCGTATAAAAAGGCATGTGAATCTTTCACGTCGTATGAACCATCAGGACCCTGGCTTGCACGTTGCTGATCCACAAATTTCAGCAGCTCTGCCCGAGTTGTAGAGTTCCAGATAATCTAAACCACAGAGGTTTAATATATAAATAAATATTGATCATAGGAAACAGAATAAGAAAAAAAAAACTTCACCCGAAACGACAACAAAAAAAAAAAGCAGCAAACAAGCTTAATGTATATGCTACATGTTAAACATGAATTTAACTTTGAAGCATTGTTTAGGCCATTAATTAACAGTAATCATTCATATTATCATCTCATCAGAACCACACTTGACTGCACAGGGCCTTTGTGACCTGGCATGATGAATGGAGGCAAACTGAAGGGAGGAAGAAAATCATTAGCAATCAATTAAAACCATTTACTACTAAAACTCTGCTGCCTTGATTTGATAATTGGTAGCAGCTCATGTGGGAATAGGGAAATGCAAGATACAAAGGATTCAAATCCCGACAGCGAAATAACTAGTTACATATGCAATTCCGTTGTAGAAATGCAAAGGCAGGTATTGCAGATATAAAATGTTCTTCTAGATACAACAAACAAGTTCTGGTTTTTTCATCCTTCAAATTAAATCGCAATAATTATTTCTCTCCAGGAAAAAGATAAATATCACGATGACACGAAGTCATTAATAGACACAAAGAAAACCCTAAAAGTTGAATTAGAAATCATCTTTGTGTTGCATCTTTCATTATTCTATAGCATAACTCCTCTCCATGATACCAAACAAAGAACTATGAAAAATGTTGATGACAAAGAGGTAAGGGATTGAAAAAAGCTGTAAATTGGTTGGTAAACAAGTTGAAACCAAACAGCAACCAAGCCTCAATCCCAAACAAGTTGAAGCCAAAGCAAGATCTCAACAAATTAAAATAACAAAATTCCCAAGTCATCAAATAAAAGATATAAATAATAATGCCTAAATATTCTTTAGAACATTCATAACTCTGAACATTTCTTTTCCTTAAAAATTGACACCAATTACCTCTGGAGACTCCAAGTTTGTGTTTAATTTGATCAATAAGTCCTTTGGTAATTGATCTTTCAGCATGCTTGCAAGCTTAGGAGTGAGCAAAGCTCTGAGGGCATCAGCAGCAGTTGCATTATAAGGCGTTGAGCTCCCTTCTGTGCACAAACCACTAAGCCTTGACAAAGCCTGGGATGCTCTAACAGCATGCATATTTTTTGCAATTTGAACACTAGAACCTACACCAAGTGACTCTGTCTTATCAGAGTCCTCAGCAGTTGAGTCATACTGAAGCAACAATGGAAAAAGGTACCTAAAAAGAAACCAATATGACATATAAGAATGTATACTTTAACATTTCAATGTTTAAAATGAATACATTAGTGGAATGAACAGTAAAACCCATATCACCCCTCATTCAGTTTTTATTTTTTCTTTTTGGTTGACTGAAAAATAAACCCTCAATTCAGTTGAAAAGACAGGGAATTGGCCATCTGATATCAGGATCTATCTTATTAGCTTGACAGTCTCCTTTAAATCCCTCTTACAAAAATAAGTCTAGTTCCATCCTTCTTTTTTCAACCCCACAATATTTAATGCATAGTGACAACTAGAATCAGGTTCATCATACAGTACAGTGATCAGATGACTTTGATGATTATTATGTAGATGAAAAATTGTATAGTAACTTATCATCTGATACAAAAACTAGAAACAAGAGAGTTCCACCACAGAATTCTAACAGAATGTTGGAAGTGGATTTGGTAACAACAAATGCAGAAATTTAATCAAGTGAAGCAAGGAATTCAGCATGTAGAACCAAATTAAACATCATTATAATCCATAAAGTTTTCTTCTTTTTTTTTTTTTTTTTTGGGGGGGGGGGGGGGGGAGGGGGGGTGTGGAAAA
>Ga0325411_1004569_pt1 | contig 15491 bp, 8 predicted proteins | sample PopdelMetagenome_13_FD_206181 | JGI IMG/M metagenome (GOLD analysis project Ga0325411, IMG submission 206181) | Populus deltoides microbial communities from Bellville, Georgia, United States - Xylem-PdIQD-R4 | ecosystem: Host-associated > Plants > Phyllosphere > Stem > Wood/Secondary xylem... | reverse complement strand
TCATCTGTAGCAAAGAGGCTCTACAGTCGACACAACTTTCTTGCGTGATCTTTTTGGGCCATAACCCGACCTAAAGCATTGGTTTAATTCATCTAATCTAGAGAGATTCGAGGCCTGGTTTGGGCCTTTCATAGCCCAACAAAACAAAAGGAAGTTAGGAAATCATCCTCCACGTCATCATCCAATAATACGGGAGGAGAAGACTGATCTTCAAACGTGTCAAAATCCGAAAATCTCTGAGGCATCTCCACCCTCCACGTGTCCACGAAGAACCGCCATTCAATCCCTACAAACCTACAAAACGCACAAAATGAGCGTCTCAAAGAATCTACTTCCTCTTCTTATCAAAGCCAAAAGATGTTGAGACAACTGGCATCCAAGAGATTGTTCTCCCAAAGAACTCAGATCCTGCCACGCTTCTATCACGAGAAGGTGATTGATCACTTCAACAATCCTCGCAACGTTGGTTCTTTTGACAAGACAGATCCGACGGTGGGTACCGGGCTTGTCGGCGCACCTGCCTGTGGTGATGTGATGAAGCTGCAGATTAAGGTGGATGATACAACTGGTGAGATTATAGATGCTCGATTCAAAACCTTCGGTTGTGGCTCCGCTATTGCTTCCTCCTCTGTTGGTATGTTTCTCATTTTACTTCCAATTTCTATTTTTGGTTCTGTTTATTTTCTTGTCGAATTTCTAGGGCTTTTATTAATTTATTATGCTGAATGTTAATTCATTTATTGATTTATTCATAGATGTGAATATGAGGTGCTGATTTTTGTGTTGTTTTTCCAGCTACTGAATGGGTGAAAGGGAAACAAATGGAGGAAGTTATGACCATCAAGAACACGTGAGTTTTTATATATATATATATATATATATATAATTTTTTGTTATTGCGTGCTTTTAATTATTAACAATAATTGCCTGGGTGGGTTCTAACGTTTTAGTTTAGGGGAAAATATCTTCTGAGTGGTTGTTTTCTTATAGTAGTAACAATTTTGTGCGTGCTTAGATTGTTGTTGTGATTTTTTATTTTTTATATATATTTAGTGCGAATTTAATGGAATCTCCTAGAGGACAACATATATACCAAACCGTGGAAGTGAGTGTGAGCATAAAAAATTGCGAAAAGCTATCATCACTTGTAAGATTAGACTCCATCATCGTCAACTTTGTATAGGGAACTTTGAGGACTACTGGATTTGTACAGAGTCCATAGTTTTTGAGTCTAGCCCTGTTTTCATATGGTATAGTATATGACTTGTAGAGCATGGCTGACATTTGGAGATGGTGGATGCTGAAGTGAGAATCGGTATTGAATATAATGTGCATTGGTTCTGCCGATGTCTTCGCATAATTTTCAGTATACTTTGGCTCTACCTTTAAGCTCAGTTATTGCAGCATACAAGCTTGTACTGGTTTGATTTTAAATCAAGAGTTGTATATTTTCGAGGTTTGTAGAGTTATTTTGAGGGTACCAGATTGTGCAATTTCTTATCCAAAGGATGATAGTTTTATGGACCCACTTTTTCCACATCATCTGAAATTTGGCCTTTGCTGAAGGTTAGGGAATTATGATTAGAACACATCAGACCACTTCAGCGATACAAAATTGCTTTAAAAAAATGTGGAAGATGGAAGATTGAATTGCACCGTCACAATTGAAATGTTGTTTACCAACAACTTACGATTCTTCATACAATTCAAGTGGCATCATGTAGGCTGAACTTGTCTTATCAAGCAAGACTACTTGTGCATTATTATCCCTTGAATATTCATGACCAAAGTTAAACCATTTTTGACATTATCCTTGATTGGAAGCGTAAAGAGATCAGTAATAAATGTCATTTTGTGCACTTATGACTGGGAATATTCATAGTTGGTAATCAATTAGTGGGTTTAAAAGGCATTGAATCTGAAAAAAGAAATGTCGTGGTCATCTTTCCCTGGTCATAATCCAATGCAGGTATTCTTGCAAGACATGATGAGGATTGTATGATGCTCTCATCATGTGCTTGTTTGTGCTGTCAATTTCTTTGAATGAATTTTATGATTTAGCTATGAGAAGAGGTTCATAGTAGATTTTTACGTTATTGTTTTTCTGGAATATTATTATAGTATTTGGCATGGTCTTATTTCCTTGACAAACAGGACTCAGTTTATTTTCATTTTGTTTTTGGTTAACCAGATTGCTATTCTGATCTTATGAACTAAACTAGAGAGAGTCTTGATCCTTTATTGTATCAGATCTTAGGTGCTTTCTGTTTGTGAACAATAGAAAGCACTCCTTTTCTTTTTATATCTTTGAATTTACTCAAAGTACATGTGCATGAGTGAATGGTTCTGTCTCCTCTTTGGTGCGAGTTTGGGCAGCTGAAGAATGCTCTTCTCCTCTTTTTTCTCCTCCTAATTCTTCTCCTCTCTTTTGTTTTGTTTTGTTCTTCATTCTTTTCTGGAAAAAAGCCTTTCTTTTCATTCTATAATCACAACTCTCTTTTTTATGACCTTATACAAATGCGTAAAATGACATGCACAACTGCACTCACACACCAAATCACTAATGTAAACAATACCACATTGACCAATGGAAGTGTATAGATGGAAACATGAGATGGCCTTTCTACAGTGAGTTTGAAGGAGGAAAGAAGGAACTTATACTTGACGCATGCATGACATGTTAAATCATTATGGATTTCACAATCGAAATAATAGACTTTGGGTGTTTTGGTCTTAGAAAATTTAGGGGGCCTCGTATGTTAGAGACAGAGAGGGACCAATTCCATGAAGGAAGAGAAAAATTATAGATGTACACTAGTTGTTGATAATTTTAGGTTGAATGTCTTGTGTGTTGTCATTGCATCCATGTCAATGTAATAGGTAAAAGGGTAGCAGCAGGTAGGGAATGAAACGACATTAGTCTTTCCATTTCTTGTTATAAAATTGTAACTACTGGTTTTTATTGTTGTTGATAGTTTTTGTTTAATTTAACATGCTTGGTACCTTCATAGCTTCAGTAATAGATTTTGGGTCTGCCCTTTTTCAATATATAATGAGGCCCCACCCTGAAGCTTTAGGAGCGCAACATGATTTCTTAACATCATGGCATCTGTATTTGCAGGGAGATCGCGAAACATCTTTCTCTTCCACCAGTTAAGCTGCACTGCAGCATGCTTGCTGAGGATGCCATCAAGGCCGCTGTGAAGGATTATCAAACCAAGCGTGCAAAATCAAATGTTGATTCAGATGCGGAACCTGCTGTGCAGGCTGCTAAAGCTTGATGATGTGCATGAGTGAATGATGATGAAAATATCTACAGACGAATCTCAATGGTTATCCAGTAGTTGTAATAAGAGATTGCACCTGGTCTAAAGATGTTTTGCTTTGGGTTCATGTCCTTCCCAAATGACACTTGTGAATCTGACGAGTGGATGCGGTAGTGGCAGCGTGATGCTGTTGTGTTTTCACTCGTATAAGGTGTGTATGTTCCTTGTATAAAAATATTTCCTTAGCTATCATTCTTGTTTGTGGTTGGTTGATTGGTTGGTAGAATTGATCAATTGGATTATGCTCCTCATTCAAGCACTGTTCTGCAGCGATCAGCATTTATTGTTTATCACTGATTTTAATTTTAGTTTTAAATCCCGGCACAGTTTGTCTTTATATGGACGCCTATGATGCATGGAATTATTGAAGCATTGTGTTTGGCTAGCTTGTGAGTTTTCATAGCAATAGTTTGCTCGACGATTTAACTATGTTTAATATTACTAGTTTTTCAATAACTAGTTTAAACTATGCTAAGTTCATATATTTTTGTTATGAGATTTCTAAAAGATAATTTTAAATAATCATATGAAAGCTTCACTTTTTTTTCCCAAAAATAACAAAGAAATGAGGAGAATATTTTTTTATTATTATTTTTCTTGCAATGTAAGTCAACAAGTGTTTCAATTACAATTACAAAAAGAACTATGTTGTTGAAATATGATAAACCAAAATCTAAAATTGTTTTTTGATCTTTTTTAATTACTTTATTTTTAGTAATATTTATAACTGAACTTTAAAAAAAAATAAAACTCCAAAGAAATAAAATAAGCATTTTTATTTTGTTAAAAATTAATTTTTTTAAATGTTTTGGATCGTTTTAATGTGTTGATCTAAAAATAATTTTAAAAAAATAAAAAAATATATTATTTTGATGCATTTCAGTATGAAAGGTATTTTGAAAAGCAACTGTAACTACACTCTCAAACATGTACCACGTTACCAAAATGTTTGGTTGAAGAATTTTTTATTTATTTATTTGGATTTTTAATTTTTTTTCTTTTAATTACATCATCTTGAGTCAAATTGAGGTCAATTTCTTCTTTTATGTTTGAAAAAAATATGAAATGAAAAGATAGAGAATCAAAATAAATAAAAAGATAAGAAAAATAGCTTCTCTTATTTTTTTAAAAAAAATATGAAATTAAAAGATAGAGAATTAAAATAAAAAAAAGATAAGAAAAATAGGTGGCAACGTTGAATTTCATTTAAAAAGTTCAGTTTGGTCCCTTTAATTTTTAGTTTATAAATAATTGGTTCTTTTAGTTATTGAAAATTCAATTTCCAAACAATATTTTATTTTTCTGATATTTCAGTTCTCGGTTTGATAGAGGAAAAAAAAGTTGTTGAATTCCGTGTAGATAAAGAAAATCATTGTAGACATTGATTTTAACCACCAAAACAGTTAATCTTGGTGTCAATAAGTTCTATTCGAGGAAGAAAATTTTTATCCAATTTGATTTTATGTTTTTTTGACCTTTTGGGTTCTTTAGGTTGATAAATTGGTTTTCATTGTTAAAATGGGTTGGAAAATGGGCTTTTAGGGCAAAAAATACTCTACCTTGATTTTTTAGGCAGCATAGTAGTGGTCCAAATCTGAGTAGACAAATGACATGTTATCTTTCTCAACAAAAAACGTTGTATGATTTTTTTTTTGAGAAAATAAAACGCCCACCCTTTAAAGATATAAAAATAAAACAAGTTCTCAGTGCGTGCGAGCTTGCGTTGAATGGCTCACACACCTAGGGTATTTCTTTTAAAAGCCCAAACACACTAGGCCAACAGACCAATGTGTTTAGGTTTTTTTTTCTATGTTTTATTTTTAAAATTTTGTTATTTTATATTTTAGTAAGAAAAAAAATTAAGAAAAAAATTATTAAACCTGGTTGAATCCATAACTTTGATCGCAGGTTTAACAGGTTAAACTACAACATATAGGTTGATCTAATATGTTGCCTTAATATTTTTTAATAAAATATGCCACACACAAACTAGGCCTTTTTTGAAAACTAAATTAGAGATTTAATATAGAGTCAGGGACCAAAAAAAATATCCAGTGTGTTAGCCACACATAAACACCATTTTCTAGCGATGAGTAAGGCTCACTCCAGTATTTGATAGGGGTATTTTTTATGTCTATAGCTTCATATCACATATATGATATTTTTTACTCGACAAATATTGTAATCAGAGTCTCTATAGAGCTCCGACAACTTGTTTCTTTTTTCTCTTTCTCAATGAATCTCAACACCATCCCTTTTTATTTCATGCCAGATTAGGCCATTTAGCCTAACAGTTGCTTGGTTGGGTTTCTTTTTCTCTTTCATTTCTTTTACTTTTCTCTTCCTTTTTTTTTTCTTCTTCTTTCCAATCCAGTTGGGTCATTTGACCTAACATGCTACTTGGTTTTGGCTTTTCCTTTTTTTTCTTTCCTTTAATTCTTTCTTTCTCTTTTTTTTTTTATTGAACTATCTGGTTAGGCTTTTATTGTTTTTTTTCTCTCCTTTTTTTCTTTCTTTATTTCCTCTCCAAATAAGGCCATGAGGCTTAATTGCCGCCTAGATGGACAATAATATAAGTTTAAATGCAAAGAGTAGGAAAATAAAGTCTCATGTCATTCATTGTGCAAACCCCAATAATGAATTATAGATCCAAAAAACACAAATCTTTATTTAAAGAAAGAAAATCAAATATCTTCCTAAACTAAATGTCTTCCTTGAGATAAAAAAAAATGTGAGAAGATAATAAGGAAAGTATATGACATGCTGCTATATAATCTTCACTTGATGTATGTTTTTCATCCCAATCAAAGTCTAATTTAAGTCTTTTCTTGTTTAGTCTATCACTTTCACATCATTTGCACTTTAAGTCTTAAATTTTTTTTATTCTAAAATTTCATCTTCTTCGAACTTGATCCTATTTTCCATCTATAATTATTGATCACATATAAAATCAATATGAGAATTTAACTCTTTTTTATTGTTGTAATTTTGAAAATCTCTTTCTCTTTTGATTTCATATTGATGGTGGCTTCATGAAACTTGACCTATATGGCATTAGGTTGACCTTTCCATATATTTACAAGTAATGAGTTTCTCTTTTTTTGATGCATTGCTCAAATTTTAGCTCAAATATTGGTGTTGTGATAGGTAATAAATCTACGTCTTTAAAGAAATCCTCCATCATATTCATCAAAAGAGTAGGATCAACATTTGATTAAAACAATAAGGATTGTAAATCTTTAAGATATATTTCCTTCCTCAATAATAAGGTAGATAAGCAAGGTGAATGTGTGCCAAAAACTTAAAAAATCATTTTTTTTCATCATTTGTGCGAGGTCAATGGCAATGTGGATAAGGAATTGTAGCCTATAAAAATCTATGGATTAAAAAGAACCATATAGAAATCTAACACAATCTAACGTTAGGCTTCAAATATTAATAATATGCATTCAAACCGCCATAAAACCTTCTAATGATGGGATAAGAAGTGTAATTTTCAATGTTGGCATAAATCCTATAAAGAAAGTGCAGTGCAACCTAAGCATAGAGGTAATGCTCAAGAAAATTAGTATGTGCACCCTTAAACTCTATACCACCATTTAAGAGATTAAAAGTTTGAGACAAACCTTGATATACTGCTAAGACAAAAGAATCAAGTTATAAGTGATATTTGCTACTATTTTTCAAGCAGCTTTAAATGTACTAATATAAATGAAATATTTATTTTAGACAAACACAAATTGATGAAGTTAGAGAGATAAATAAGAAACGAATTTCAACTTATCATGATCTTCAAGTGTCTAATCATTAGCTAAGTATTTGAATGGATTCCCTTTTCATTGACCCTTTTAGCTTCTTTATGTTGTGAAAAATGCCTTGAAAATGCCTTTTTATGTGACGAGACTTTATTTGCTCTTATACATCAAATTTTGGCTATAAAATGGGCTTATACTCTTATGATAAATAAGGGATTGGTGCAAATAATGCACGTTAATACCAGAAATTAAGCCAATTCACTTGAAAAGTCCTACCACAATCTTTTTTTGTGCAATTAAAATAAAATCTCAAAATAAATAGAGACAAATCTTAAGTGATGAGGATTTACTTTCAATATATGAAAACTCCTTAAAACTAGAGAAAAATTCTTCATAATACTCTCCTATGAGAGATAAATTAGTGATGCTATAATGTTTCAAAACAAAATCCTTATTTCTCTTTGAAAAGTCAAAAATATGTTCTTGTCATGACATTTATCTTCAATTAGTGCTCGATACATGTTTTTGGCAACTAATAGTCAAAAGTAACTAAGTGGATTGCATATATCAACTCCTTATTATTCCTCTTTCAATGTTTACTAAATGTCTAAAAGTCAATCTTAAAATCCTTTAAGATATTGTATTTTACCTCATATGTCAAGTTTGGTTTCCTATTTTACCTTTCTCCTATTAATCAAGTCCATAGTGATTATTATTGTGATATAAATAAGCGTATAAAGAATGTTGATGATCTAGAATAGTAACATTAATAAAAGCTATTTGTTTTTATGATGGCTACTCACTAATGACCTCTACATCTAGTTTTATTAAAGGTGTTAGACTTTTAACACTACAAAGACTGGTCATTGATTCTTAAAAACAAGTTTGACAAGTTTGAGTTGTTATATTTTATCATTATGATTTAATAATAGTAATTTATTCTTGTGATGACTATTCAATGATGACCTCGATATCTAGTTCTGTTAAAATAGTTAAACCTTTGACACTACAAGGACTAATAATTGATTCTTAAACAACAAGTCTAAGTTGCTCTGTTTTACTATTATGACTCGATAAAAGTCATTTGTTCCTATAATGACTACTCACTAATAACCATCATGTCTAGTTCTGTTAAAGGAGTTACACCTCTAACACTACAAGGACCAGTCATTGATTCCTTAACAAGTTTGAGCTACTCTGTTTTACTATTATGATGGTATTTTAATTCATTGTCCAAAAACAAAATGTTTACTCTTCTTGCTAGGATCTTTAGAGATAGGATTCCATCCATTAAATAGACACCAGAGCTTGATAACTAGGTTATCAGAATAGTAAGGTGACTATTATAAATAGTTATAATATAGATGTGTTTTTTAATAAAAAAAAATTATTTTTAATTCTCACTAAATGAATACATTTTCTATTTTATATTAAAAAAAGTAAAATTACAGAACGAGAAGAAAATTATTAATAAAAAGAAAAATATTTTTCTATTACTTAAACAAGCCTTTTATTTTAAAGCTTTTCATTTTTTTTAGTTTCTTTTTTCTTTTGAAATTTTTAATCTCTATGTCAACCATTTTTTTAATTATTATATTTCTATCTACTACCATTACAATAATAATTAAGCTAGAATTATCTACATAACTAAACTTACAACTATAACACAATATTTAAACTATATTAATCTTGTTATTTTCACAAATAAATTTTCAATTGTGCTATTTTGGCTAAATATTTTAGCTGTTGTTCTAATTTAAAAAATTGTTTTTTAATTCAATTGGTCGTGCATATACGACTTGCATAGTTGATTACGTTAGTAAGACCTATGCATCTCAACAAAAACTATGTTATTTTCATAAATAAGTTTTCAGTTGTGTTATTTGACAAATTCTTTTTGTCACTGTGCTAATTAAAAAAAAAACTTGAAAATAGAGTTTATCTCATAGTTATTACAGTTAGCTGGACTGACAGATTGACCCAATACATTCATGTTTCGAAACATGATTTAGGTTGAGTTTTAATTTGAATTGGTTTTGACATTAACTTGGTTAAACTCTAGTAACTTGATAGGTTGACCTAGCCTAACCTAGTCCAAATCCAATTGGGGAAAAAACTAGTTTTTTCCTAAAAAAAAAACTCTAAAACAATGTTATTTTGGATAAAAATGATAAATCGAGGTCAACCTAGTAACCCACAAATTGATTTGATAATCTAAAAACTCAAACTCTTTTCTGTGTTAATTCTTAAACAATATCTAATAATTATGATTTTGTTTAGACGTTGATTGATAGTCATTATCACAGGAAAAGAGAAGAAGCGTAAAAGGATTGCATGAGTTTTTCTTTCTTACTCAAACCATTTTGTTTTAAAAAAATGGTCATGTTGTGAAAAGTGAGTAAGTCGTCCAAGATATGGAGTCCTCGTGCATTTAGAAGGTGTTTTAGATTGTGGTGTAGAGTACTTTTCAAAATAGCTTTTCAGTTGAAAATGCATTAAAATGGTTGTTTTATATATATATACACACACACACATCAACACATCAAAATCATCAGAAAACACTAAAAAAACATAAATTTAATTTTTTTTCAAGATAAAAGCACTTATAAAAAGCACCTAAAAGCAAAAGCAAAAGTTATGTCAAACACTCCTTTATAACCTCAAGGGAGGTCATATATGTAATATATTATTAAAAAAAATCAAGATTAATTCATTTATTTCACTATAAGTAAATCTCTTACAAATACCCTTATTACTATTGAACAAAACTTTCATGAAAAAAAAAAGATCTTATTTATTCTTATTGGCCTTCCATATGAATATAACCCTCTCATTACAACCTTTACTATATGCATTAAACCAGTTACATTAAATATTTTTTATGGCTTTTTTCTCATGTATGAATTATGCCTTAAATAATAATCCATTCATGTTGACATCACTACTCCATCTATCAACTTCACAAATAGATAATTTATATTTGTTCATTTGTGGTACTGTTTCTTGTCGTGGCAATCATTATAATTCTTGTGAGCATTCACATGATCGTTTCTTTACTTATGATTCTGCCAATGTATCATTCCTTTCTAACTCATAACGTCTATTTTGTCAAATTTGCTCAAAATCTAGTCATACTACACTTAAATGATGACAACGATTTGATCAAGAATTTCAATACGCAACTCCTCCACGAGCAAATTTCACAACAATTCCAACATCATCTACCTCCACTCTTGTCAACTCTAATTGATTTCATGACATGATGTCAATCATCATATCAACTCCGATCTAAATCATCTTAATCTTTAAACCACTCATTACAATAGTGTTAGTGATCTTTAAATAAGCAATGGTTAAGGTTTCCATATTCACCATATTGGATATTTTATTATTTGTTCTTCTATTAAATAATTTTTTTCATTATGTTCTAGCTATTAATAAAAAAAACTTCTATCTATTTATTAGTTTTCTTATGATATAGATGTCTATTTTGAGTTTCACCTTTTTTTTTCTGTGTCAAGGATTAATACTCAAAAGCCACCCTTATCAAAGGTAATAACAAAAAAAGTATTTATCCTTTTCATGGTTTTTCCACAATTACCTAATGTCCCAATTCTATCTTGGTCAATGACATGTTTGTCTTAGTCATCCTTAGGAATTGTCAAAGAAATAATGTCTAGACATCATTTACTAGTTACAAATGAGTCTTTCCCTTATGTTTATCATGTTTGCTAACTTGGTAAGAGTCATTATCTTCCATTTAAATTGTCTTTAAATTCCTCTAAAAAAACCCTTTGAATTTAGTCTTTACTGATGTATGGGGATTTACTCCTCAATTTTCTATTAATGGATTTTGTTATTATGTTGTTTTAATTGATTATTTCTTGAAGTTTATCTAGTTATTTCCAATCAAAGCCAAATTTGATGTTCTATCCATATTTCTTTATTTTAAATGTCATGTCGAAAATCATTTTAATTGTAAAATAAAGGCCTTATAATCAAATTAGGGTGGTTCATATCTTAGGATCACACTCATCTTTAAAATCATGGTATTACTCATCGCGTAATCTCTCTCCATACTCATCAATAAAATGGTTTTGTTGAGCGAAAACATTGTCACATTTTTTAAACAAACCTTTCTTTTCTTGCCGATGCATATATCCTTCAAACATATTGGGATGATGTTTTTCTCACAACTATATACCTTATTAATTGTATGCCCTCTCATGTAACCTCTAATTTCTCTCATTTTTAACTTTTGTATCAATGACTTCCTAACTATAAGTTTCTAAAAACTTTTAATTATTCTTATTGACCTTTTCCTCATCCCTATAATCATTACAAGTTTGACTTTCACCTTTCATTGTATATTTCTAAGTTATAGCTCTCACCATAAAGGTTACAACTATCTTGACCCATTCACTAGTTGTGTCTATGTCTCTCGTCATGTTAGTTTTTATGAACATCAATTTTCTTTTACTAATATCTTTATTGTCGAAAAACTCATATCCAATTGAACTCTTATGTGTTATGTTCCCCATCTTTTACTTTCACAAGCTATTTCTGTTGCACAAGTACACACTTAAGAGACTTATCATGACTTTTTACCTCTCTACACAGAGTCTTTATCTCTATCATTAGCTACTGCATACACTTATACTAGATGTTCATTATCTCCAGCCTTAACAACCTTTGTATCACTAATGGATTGTCCTATTTTTACTGATTGAATTCCAAGTCATCCAATGACAATATGATCTCGGAAAAACATCTTTAAAACCAATCAACTACCTTCTAATATGGTAGCTTCAACCAAGCATGCTTTGTTCACTGTTACTACATCTCTCATTAATGAACCAAACTATTTAACCACTGCTTTTAAATATCAAGAATGGTGTAATGTGATGGCTGGTGAATTTTATGCTTTTATACATAATAGGACATGAACTTTATCTTCATATAAACCTCATATAAACATTATTGGTTGCAAATGAATCTTTCATATTAAGTTTCATGTTGATGGTGCTATTGAACACTATAAAGTTTGTCATGTTGCAAAAAGTTCCATTAATAACAAGGTATTGATTATGATGACACCTTTAGTCATGTAATTAAACTAGTTAAAATTCAAATCATCTTATCTCTTGTAGTGCAAGCTTAATGGCACATACATTAACTTAATGTTAAAATGCATTTCTACATGGTGTTCTCAATAAAGATGTTTACATGACCTAACCACCAGGTTTCTCTCATTCATAATTTTATGGTCGTATATGTAAATTATATAAAGCACTATATGGCCTCAAATAAGCTCTACGAGTATGATTTTCTAGACTCAACTCCAAACTTCTTTCTCTTGGTTTTGTTGGGTTAAAGAATGATACCTCACTCTTCATTCTTAGTATTACTTGTATCAAGTTCTTTGTGTTAATTTATATGGATGACATTCTAGTCACTAGTTCAAATACTCAGGAAATTCTCAATCTCATCGAATAGCTTCACACCAAATTTGTTTTCACGAATCTTAGTTAGTTAAATTTCTTTTTGGGTATTCGGGTATCTCCCATTTCTCATGGAATCATTCTATATCAGCATTATGACCTACAAATACTAATATGCATCCCACCAAACCAATTTCATCTTCTATGGCTTACACAACCAAATTGGCACAATTCACAGGTGCTCCATTTTTAAATCTAACACTTTATCACAACATAATTTGTTCTTTCCAATATCTCTCATTTACACAACCAAACATCTTTTATACAGTAAGCGAAGTTTGTCAATTCATGCATTCTTTAACCACTAATCATTAGAATGCTATTAAATGGATACTAGATTATCTCATGAACACCACCAATTATGGATTCTTTTTTGCTCATGCCAAAAATTCTCAACTTCAACCCTTTTCCAATACAAATTAGGCTAGTTATATAGATGATAGATGTTCTACTAGTGATTATTGTATCTTTTTTAGATCCAATCTTATTTCATGAAGCTCTCTCAAGTAGCAAACAATATCTCATAGCGGTACTAAAACTGAATATTGAGTCGTAGCCAACACTACTACTGAACTTTTCTGGATCTAATCATTTTTACGTGAAACTGGTCTTCTCCTCTCCTCATCACCTTCTCTTTGGTATGAAAACATCAGCAGTACCTACCTCACTGTTAACTTAGCGTTTAATGCTCGTACAAAACACATTGAAATTGATTTTCACTTCATTAATGATCTAGTTGCCTTTAATGCTTTCTATGTTAAATTCATTTCCTCATGAGACCAACTTGTCAATACATTTACCAAACCTCTTTCTAATCCCAAGTTTAGCCTCGTACGATCCACTCTTAATGTCTTTGAACCCCTGTTGTGACTACCGGGGGCTGTTAAGATAACATTCAATGAGCTGCAATCTCTCATAAACTAATCCTGCAATTAACACTACAAATAACACTAAACCAAACACAAATCCAACAAGAGAAATCCACTCCATTAATATTCAAACTAGCCATACATTATGCGGATAATAATTAATGAGAACAAATCTAAAGAGATGATTTTAAAAACTGAAGATAATGTTTAAAATTGTACTTTAAGTTTTAAATGTATCTTACTTTATAGATGTAATAGATTGTATATGCAAATATAAAAATATTTTATGCATGATTGAGAGCATTAAAGTTATTCTCAAACACTGTCTCTTTTTGTATAAATCTAGGCTAACCTACATAACTTGTAACTTAAATCATGGGTTTAATCAGGTTTAATAACCATGCTTTTTCAAATTTATTTTTATTTAATTATAGGATAATAGAAATAAACATTCACAAAAAAGACAACAAATAAAATTATGGAGGAGAGTTTTTTTTGTCAAAATTGTCTTTTCTAATTCTTGTAATTTTATTGTTGTGACACCAAAATGGTTTTTTCTATTAACAACATAGTTTATTGAATAAAAAACAAAATCAACAAAAAAAAAATTAGAAAAATTATAATGATCTTAACTAAACTCTTAAAGTACTATAAACAGGCCAATAATATGAAAAATCCAGAAATAGTAATAATACATCAAAGTTCATCAAATATTATATTTGATCCTTAGTTATTTTCATATATATAATTTTAGCTATTATTTCATGCTACTTTTAACTCCTTTTCTTAAAATAAATAAAATTTCTATTATTATTTTTTATCAAAATATGATAATATTAAGAGAGAGAGAGAGAGAGAGAGAGAGAATTTATTTAAAAAATGGATTCATACAATTTTCATTTATTGTTAATTTATATTCATGCCACATACAATAATAAAAAACTTTAAAATAAAAATATATGTAAATAATATTATGCTAATGTTATTGTTATCATTATAAAAGTTAATGAGTTTAAATTAAACTTCTGTTCACTTCATGCACCCCACATGCTTATATAATATAAATAGATTTTATATGAAAAAAAATAACTCATTTTAACAAAAGAATTCAACAAATGTTGTAAAAAAATAGCAATTATGATTAACAAATTAATTAATTTGTAAACTTAGTTTGCCATCCAATGATTTATCAATTTTTGTTTTCTGTCAAACCTTTTACTAGAGTTTTAACCATAGATAATTGCTACAAAATTGAACTTGAAAATTATTAAATCACTATCGTTGCATATATAATAAACTAAAAGTGATAAATAAAATTATAAGAATAAATTTGAATACAAAATAGATGAAAATTCTCTTTGTATGCTCTTTAGATGTATCAAAATTGTTAGATTTGAATTTTGAATTCTTCAAGGGTTTATCTTTAATTTTGCTTTGAAGGAAGAGATTTTCATGCAAATTTAAAAGTTTTAATCATATCAGATTAATGTTTGATTTGATTTGACAAGAAAATAATTTTAATATTTTCCTTCATTTGTGGACTTAATTGACGTTTGAGAGAGTGTTTCAAATGTTTGTGCATGATTTTCATTTTTATTTAAAGGCTATTTAAAAAAAACAATACAAAAATTACTAAAAGCACCCTTATTCAAAAGGATATTAAAGCAAAATCATAAATTTAGTTGAATTGGGCTTCTAATTTATCTTGAAACCATATCCAACATGTTAAGTAATAAATTATTTAGACTTTGAGATGGCGTTGTAAAATCTTGATATCTTTAAATGCCTTTTAAAATTAATTTAATTTCAATAATAGTTAGGGATGAGTTGACTATCTTTCTTGAGAGTGTTTATTTGAAGATGTATTTGAATAATATATGTTTAAAAGCATGTAATAAATCTTTATTGAAGAGAGTTCCATAAAACATGTGAAGAGTCAATGTCAACAATAATATGAGTGGTGGATTATATGACATGTGAAGAGTCAATGTCAACAATAATATGAGTGGTGGATAGTCAATGTCAACAATAATATGAGTG
>Ga0325411_1004568_pt1 | contig 15491 bp, 7 predicted proteins | sample PopdelMetagenome_13_FD_206181 | JGI IMG/M metagenome (GOLD analysis project Ga0325411, IMG submission 206181) | Populus deltoides microbial communities from Bellville, Georgia, United States - Xylem-PdIQD-R4 | ecosystem: Host-associated > Plants > Phyllosphere > Stem > Wood/Secondary xylem... | reverse complement strand
TCACATTTTCCTTCAACACTTGTACTTTTCGGCTGTATGACTCGAATTCTTGTAGGGAAATATTCAGTAAGAATCAACTGTCTTATTAATTAGATTTTAAAATGATTGCTTTATATATATATATATATAAAAAGAGTTAGTTGTAACTTAATCTCTAGTTTATCAGAACTAATTATTAAAGTTTTAGAAACTATATGCTTAATCCATATAAAAAAAAAAAAGAATTTTACTCTATAAAAAGATGAATTCTTTGTTTAAAATAAAAGCAATCGACGGCTAGACAAAAGTATAACTACTTTAAAATCAACTTTGACATGAGAGGAGCGGAGACATAAGATATATATCAGTTAAAAAAAAACACAGAATTAAAAAATAAAAAAACAAATTGTGAAACATCAGATTATAATTTTAGGGCAGAATTGGATGATAGATCCCACAAATTTAATGGCTCTAAGGGCTTGTATATAGTTTTGAAACTTAATTTTTCTTAATACTGCTAGACATAGATAGAAGAGAAGTAGTTTAATTAGCATTTGCTAGACATAGATAGAAGAGAAGTAATTTACCGTTTGCTAGACATAGATATAAGAGAAATACTTTTTCCTTGTTATTATTTGAGGTGATTGTCGCACCCTTGTGGCGGAGCACGGCATCGCGGCGATCCTCGATTGATTTCAGGGTCTTTAGTTTTATTGTGAATAAGAGAGTCACCACCTAGTATTATGGTAACTAGGAAACCTAACTGGTCTTTCAGAGATTCTAAGGCAAGGGACTGGTTGCATAAATAGAAGGTATTAGCACTCCGAGTACGCCCTACCTAAGGTAAGCTGCTTGGTGTTTGGTTTGCCTTATAATTGCTATGGTGTTGGTGTTTTCCTAGGATACGTTTTGATATGATGAATGGATTTGGGCTGAAAGTTTAAAAAGAAATAACCCTTGATCAATGTGGATCACACCCTTAGATATGTCGCACGTGTGCGGCGTCACGGCGATCGTCCACCCTCACTCATGGTGTGTGTATCTGAAAAATATGGAGAGACAAGGAGTTCTTGTCTTTTTATTAGTGGAAAAAATAGAATGGGAGTCGCCATCTAGTATTTTGGTCACTAAGAACCCTAACTGGTCTCAGAGATTGGGTACGGAGACTAGTTGCGTAAAGGGAAGGTATTAGCACCCCAAATACGCCCTACCTAAGGTAAGCTGCATTGTTTTATTGTCTGATAAAAATCTAAGGTCTTGTCATGTTTTTTAATTGTTGGTCCGTCTATGGTTCAAGAAAAGCCCTCCTCAGTAAGGAGGTTCTTATCTTATAGGGCAAAACCTAACCGTTCTAATGTCTATAAAAGAAAACTACCTTTTTAATATCTGGAGTACGTTTTATGTATAAATTCATAATCCATGATATTAAGAAAACAAAATAATTTTTTTTTGAAAATTTTGAAATATTGGCCAAGTTCTCGTGACTTTAATAAACTGGTTATTAAAGCCAAAATGGATGCTAAAACATTTTTTTTTAAAGTTTTCTTTGTTGTATGAAAATATGATGTGATTTTTTTCTTTGAGAGACTTGGCCGTATGCATGAAAATAAAACACTTTTTTTTGAAGACTTGACAAAAACCGAGTATTTTAATACCGGATTTGTATCTTTACAGTATCAAAATACAAACCAATATTGATCAAAATACAGTAACAAAATTGCGAAAAATCACAGATTTTTTGAAAGGTTTTTTTTTGGAATTTTGGAATTTTTTTTTGACTGGACCGGACCCAGCCCAAAAGGAGACTAGCTTGAAATCGTCCCAAAATAAAACGGGCCTACTTTCTACAGGGCTGGACTCAGCCTAGCCGCATGGGCGGGGCTGATGTTCCAGCCCGAAATGAACATAGACTGGTTACTGTGCATCAGCACAGTAACTAGTTAATTAATTAGCTGGTTACTGTGCACCTGCATAGTAACCAGCTAATTAATTTCTTGCCTGCAGAACGTGCACAGTGCACGTTCTGCATGCAAGAAGATGAAAAACCGAAGGTGATAAGGGGAAGAATTACCTAGGATGATGAGCCTGGATAGATGGGCTGACGGTGGTGCTGGTGGCCGATTTGGCGATGGTGTTGCTGTGGCCTTCCTCCTCCTCCCTGCTATTTCGACACTGCTTTTTATCTTTGTTTCCTTTGCTCCCTCTGTCAACAATGTCCTTCTCTCTCTGCAGCGGCGTCGTGGAGATGCTGGTGGTGGCGGCCTAGGGAGTGACTTGGATGGTGGTCGGCTTTTCTATTAACTCTCAGCTTCTGATAATGGACAACTCTCAGTATTTAAAAGAATGAAGCTTACATTTATTTAGTCACTAATGGCTGTATATATAAGCCTTTACAGAAGAAAAACATAAGAACAAACTTCACGTTATTACTTCCTAAAAACGTGGTGAGAAATCTAGACCAATTCAAATATTATTCTGCACTAACAGATTACCCCAACATCAGGGAATTATTAACTGAAAAACATTAAAACTTAATGCATGCTTCAACATATCCTCCCTTAAACTGAATTGCAGAATTGCAATCAGTTTAGTAACTTCAAACACATACCAAGTCTGTCACACAGCTTTAAGAACACTTCCAATTTGAGAGGCTTTGTCATTATATCAGAAAGTTGTTCTTGTGTGTTGCAGTGCACTAGTTCCGCAATTCCCTCTCTTGTCAAGTCACGTAAAAAATGAAACTTTAAATCTATATGTTTGCTCCTCCCATGCATGAGTGTATTTTTCGACAGTTTTATGGCTGAACTGTTATCACAAAAAATGGTTGTGCATTTACTTTGAAAGTGTCCCAGCTTTTCAAGAACTCATCTCAACCAAACTCCCTGGCATGCACAGTATGCTGCTGCAATGAATTCAGCCTCTGTAATGGACAGGGTTACAACTGGTTGCTTTTTTGAAGACCAAGAAACTGGTCCAGTTCCAAGCATGAAGATGTAGCCTGAAGTGCTTTTCCTATCATCAATGTCTCTTGCATAATCACTGTTAGCAAACCCCACCAATTCTTCTTCTCCACCTCTTTTGTAAGCAATCCCCAGCTCAGCCGTTCCCTTCAAATATCTTAGAATCCTCTTCGCAGCTTGCAAATGTATTTCAGTAGGCCTCTCCATATATCTACTAATTAAGCAAATAGAGTACATTAAGTCTGGCCTGGTAGCAGTTAGATACATAAGGCTGCCAATCATTTGTTTGAACATTGTTGTATCTACAGCAGCTCCTCCCTCATTCTTTGACAATCTGGAACCTGAAACGATTGGATTCTTTACTGAGTTGCTATTAAGCATCCCAAACCTCTTCAGCACTTCATAAGCATATTTCTTTTGATTGATAAATATTCCATGATGATCCTGTATGACTTCTACACCAAGGAAATACTTTATTTTGCCAAGATCAGATATGGCAAATTCCTTCTTCATCGACTCCTTAAATCTCTCAAACATATCCTCATTGTTTCTAGTAAAAATCAAATCATCTACGTAAAGGCTTACAATGAGAATCTTACCTCCATCTTCAGTTTTCACAAATAGTGTGTGTTCATAGTAGCATTTCTCAAAACCCTTTTTAATGAAGTACCCTTCAATTCTGCTATACCAAGCTTGGGGAGCTTGCTTGAGTCCATACAAAGCTCTTCTAAGTTTGTAAACCTTATGTTCTTCTCCCCTCTTTGTGAACCCTTGTGGTTGATCAACAAATACATCTTCATTTAATTCTCCATGCAAGAATGCACTTTTCACGTCTAATTGATACACACACCAGCTCTTTTGTGCTGCAAGAGTAAGAACCATTCTGATAGTATCCCATCTGGCCACCGGAGCAAACACCTCATTGTAATCAATACCATGCTATTGTGAGTAACCCTTTGCCACGAGACGAGCCTTAAACTTGTCAACCTCACCCTTCTCGTTAAGTTTGGTCTTATACACCAATTTCACTCCTATTTTCTTTGCTCCTTTTGGTAATGTTGTTAACTCCCAGGTCTCATTCTCTTCGATGGCTTTGATCTCTAATTTCATTGCTTCTCTCCACTTCAGAATTTTGAAAGCATCTTCGAAGCACGCAGGATCTTCTGAAGCAGTGAATATCACAAAATTTTCAATCTCATCTTCTTCTAATAATCCTTCACCTGACACATAATCTTTCATCCAAGAAGGCTCTCTTCTGTTCCTCCCTTGAGCTGGATTTAAAGAACCTTCTGTATTTGTATTTAAGTCTCCAGATGGAGAATTAAAACCTCCTCTATCTACTTCTTCAATCTCAGCATTCACACCATCTATTTCTTCAATCTCAGCATTCTCACCTTCTTCAGATTCTTGAGTCCTGATTTCTTCTTCATCACCCCGCTCTAATACATCAACTTCTATCTCTTCATTGCTTCTTTTCCATTCCCATTTCTCATTTTTGATAAATACCACATATCTACTAATTATCACCTTTTTTGAAACCGAATTGTATAGCCTATATGCTTTTGACTCCTCACTTACACCTAACAGGATACATTTCTCACTTTTATTATCCAACTTTGATCTTCGTTTGTCTGGAATATGGACATGAGCAATGCATCCAAATACTCTAAAATAATGCACAGAATGTTTGTTACCACTCCAGGCCTCTTCAGGTGTTACCTCTTTTACAGCTGAAGTTGGACTTCGATTCAATATATGTATCGCCTAGTTGACAGCCTCAGACCAAAACTCCTTAGGAATCTGTTTTCCTAACAGCATGCTGCATACCATGTTCATGACAGTGCAATTCTGTCTCTCAGCCACCCCGTTTTGTTGGGGTGTAAGAGGCAGTAAGTTGCCTAGTTATTCCATTTGTGCTGCAAAATTGATTAAACTCCAACGAGGTGAATTCTCCACCTCTATCATTACGTAGGCAACAAATAGAATTACCAGTTTCTTTTTCAACAAGTGCTTTGAACTTCTTAAATACATCAAATGCCTCAGATTTATCTAATAAGAAATAAACCCAGGCCTTCCTACTATAGTCATCAATAAAATTGATTAAGTACCTCTTATGACTATGTAGTTGGCCAACACTTAGAAGATTATTTTTTAATTCGAGTGCAAAGTAAACTTCAGTGATTACCTGAGTCATGCCATCCACTTGAAGTCTGATATTTCCTTCCCCCATCACCATCATCTTTGAATTGTCTCCAAGTTTCACAGACTGTCTAAACTTTTCATCAAGGTCTGAGAAAAAACTTTTAATACCACACATGTGGTTATTGCACCCGGAGTCTAAATACCATACATTCTCTTATGTTGTTGAATTATTCATCTTGATGTATGACATTAACAACAACTCCTTATCTTCATCTAACTCAGCATAGTTTGCAGCATTTCTCAAACGAGGACACTCATATTGATAATGACCAAGCCTGTGATAGCTGAAACATTCCACAAGAGCTTTATTGAAAGGCTGCCTACCTCTGCTTCAACCTCTTCCTCTAAAATTCCCACGAGCTCTTCCTCTTCCTTCAAACTTGTATTCACCTCTTCCTCTATCATTTTCTGAATTAATGATATTCAGAACATGTTCTTCCTCCTTCTGTCCATGCATTCTCTATTCGTGGACCAACAGATTGCTCTGAAGTTCATCTATGGTCATAGTAGACAGATCATTAGACTCTTCAATCGAACACACACAACATAATTGAATTTAAGAATCATTGATCTTAAGATTTTTTTCAATGATCACACTCTGCTCCATTTTTTCTCTATGTGTTTTCATCTTATTTGCAATGATCAGTGTTCTGGCAAAGTATTCATTGACCTCCTCACCCTCCTTCATGCCAAGAATCTCAAATTCCCTTCTCAAAGCCTGTAACTTGAGCACGTTTCACCTTTGTAGAGTCTTGATACTTTAATCTCATCGAATCCCAAATAGCCTTTGCAGTCTCCTTATTGAGAATGGTATCAATAATATGTCTATCTATAGCTTGGAATAGATAGTTCTTGACTTTTAAATCTTTTAGTTCAAATCTGCAATAAGCTTACGTTGTGTTTTTGTTGCTTCTTCTGTTGCTACATGTATCTCGTTTTCTATCAAATCCCAATACTCCTTTGACCTGAGAAAATTCTCCATGAGCATAGCCCAATGATCATAATGACCATCAAACCGTGGAATCGTCTGTTGAACAAAGCTATTGTTTTCTGTTGCCATAATTCTCCACTCTCTCTTTTGTTTGATCACTCACTCACTCTTGGTTCTTCCTTAAGAAACTGTAGTTTTTTAGAACACTCAATTAGGCTTCTGTGATGGTAGCTCTGATACCACTTGTTAACTCTCAGCTTCTGATAATGGACAACTCTCCGTATTTAAAAGAATGAAGCTTACATTTATTTAGTCACTAATGGTTGTATATATAAGCCTTTACAGAAGAAAAACAGAAGAACAAACTTCACGTTATTACTTCCTAAAAACGTGGTGAGAAATCTAGACCAATTCAAATATTATTTTGCACTAACAGATTACCCCAACATCAGGGAATTATTAACTGAAAAACATTAAAACTTAATGCATGCTTCAACACTTTCTTCCTTTTCTTCTCTGCATTTTTCTTCAGCTCTGTTTGCCTCTGTTTCCGTTTCTTCCTTCTGCTTCTCACGGGGCTGTTGTCGACTGGGAGGGCAATGGCAGCTGGCGGTGATGCTGGTGGTGATGGAGAGGAATCCGACAATGCCTCACGATGGTTATGAAGGTGGCAGTGGATGGGAAGCCCGATGACAGCAGTGGTTTTCTTCTTCTTCTTCCCCGTGCAGAGGCGCAGGTTGCTGCCTTTTCTTCAATGGTGCAGCAACGGGTGGGAGGAAGATGATGAGATGAGGAAGGCTGACTATGGCATGGGCAGTGCTGCTATGTTTGTGCTCCAGGTGGTGTTGGTGTCGCGGCAGCCGGCTGTGGTCGCTCTTCCTCTTCTCTCTGTTTCTGTCACCTTGTTTCTCTCCAAACAATTCACTGTTTTCCCTCATTTTCCTTTTTTTTTCGCTGATCCCCCCAGTCTTCTACCCTCTCTGTCATTGCCCTTCTCTCTTTCTCCAAAATTTTTGCCCCCCCTTGGTTTCCTTTTTTTTCTTTTCTCCCTGCTTCTACATTCTCCCCTGTATTTATAGGAATCAGGGGGGGAGGGCCACCCTACCCTGTCCAAGTACAGGGTAAGGTGGCGTGGAGCGGCTTTTGCATAGCCGCCCCGGGGCATGGTTCCCTCTTTTTTTTTTTTATGTTGGCAGGGTATGGTGGGTATGGGTAGTGCCGGTTTTCTCGGGCAAGTGGAGTGGAGAGAGAGAGAGTGACGAACGGGAAAAATCAAACTTCCTCTTCCCTGCCTTTGCATGCGCAGGGAAAAAGAACATGCACAGTGCCGTTTAAAACGACATCGTGTCCTGCTTCTTCTTCTTTTTTTTTTTAGAAAATGGAATGTAATTAGGAAGAACCAAAAATAGGTTATCACAAAATATGTTTACAAAGTACCAAGGAGAACCAATACAGATCTCTTGAAATCTGTGTTTGATTCAGACTAAATTTATGAAGATAGAAATCCAAGGAGATTCCATGTGCTTTAAAAGCTCTTTTTCCCTTAGTATTTCAAGAGTTTTACGACTCGTAAATCACATGGAAGGGGGATAAAAATTTAGAAATCTAAGGAAATTCAAGGCGCTTTAAAAGCCTATTTTTGCCTTAGTGTTTCATACTCTCACGGCTCGTAAACCGTGGAGTCAGAAATTGAAATGTCCTCCATTATAATTAAAGATTTTTTCAAGGATGTGCGATGACTTGTTATTCCTAGAAAATTATTTTGGATATTTACCACTTAAGGTTTCTTTATCCAAATATTAACAGTGAATAATAACAAGTTATTCCCAATAATATTTTGGATATTCATTCCTTCGGGATTTCTTTATCCAAACATTAACGGTGAATAATAGATGGATTCCCCCAAAATAAGATTTTTATATTTATGGAATATTGGCCAACACCCTTTGGAGTTTTACAAACATGTTGTAAAATCCAGAAATGCAAGAAAATAATTTTTTGTTGTGTTTAAGAAATCCATGTGAAAACACATATTTAAAACTTCAATTTTTTTTTAAGAGGGAATTCAAAAAGATGTTAGGGTATTGGCCGTATGCATGAAAACATTATATATATATATATATATATTTGTCACATTGCGTCGAAAACCAGATATTTTAAATACGAGATTTGTATTTTTACAATATAAGAATACAAAAACCACAAAATAAATACACAAAAAAAGCAATGATATTACTCATTTTTTTAGGGGCTGGGTCCAGCTCGGCCCATGTGGCTGGACTGAACCCAACCGGCCTAGCCACCACTTGCCCAAACCAGTGACCCGGCTGGGCAAACAAGTGCATCCTTAGTTACTGTTCAAGTGAATTATAATTCACTAATTCACTTGAACAGTAACCAAAGCATGCACCGTAACCGTGTAATTAAATTTGCAAAAGTGGAAAGAATGCAAGAGCTTACCTGATAGCTGACGGGTGAAGATGGTGATGCTGCAGTTCTTGCATATGACAGGTTATCACTAATTCTGGAGACAATGACGAACGCTGGTAACACTGGTGTTAGTCTTTGTCTTTCTCTTCTTGTCGATGCTCTCTCTGGAGACGGTGAAGACGATGATGAAGGTGTGATGTGCTGGTGTAATGGACGTTCTTCCCTCTGTGTTTTCTTGCTCTTTCTCTGTTTTCCTGTGGGCTGCTGCTTCGACTAATACCTGCTCTTGATGGTTGAGGGGCTGCGAGTTAGTGATGGTTGTAAGGGCTGAAAATGACTCCACGGTTGTAGCCGGTGCAAGATGACTAGGCTGTCACTACTAAAAACAGGGGCTATTAGCATCTGAATTTAGCAATGGATAATTCCGTTGCTAAATTCAATAACAGATTTGCAACGGATTACACATATATTATTTTTTTAATATTAGCAACGGACTTTAGCAACGGATAATCCGTTGCAAACTTTACGTTGAATTTAGCAACGGATTTTACGTTGCTAATTGAAAAAATAAAAATTTAAATGTTAATATAAAACTAAAATTATGTAGATCGTTGATTACATAAAATCTGAATCGTTTATTTTCGCTCTCTCCCCCCACACCGAAATATAGAGACCAACAAAACCAATTACAGTTGAAAATTAATTTACTTCCACTCTTCCAGTATATCCTTCGTCCCTAATAACATCGATCAATAATTTTTGAAAAATCACCCTCTCTTCATCGATTTCATCTTCCTTTATCCCAAACTGTTCATCATCTTCGCATTCGTCTTCAGCATCCCTAATTTTTTTTCTTCATCTTCTTCTCCTTCATCTTAACAGTTTCAATATTTCTCTGTAAACCAACAAAAACACAGACCCATGGCAACATCGCACCAGACCCATCATCATCACCATCGAACATCCTGATTTACCCCTTCTCTGTAAACGGGTTAGGTTTTGCACTCTTTTCTTCAATAGCTCAGGTAATTAATTTAGGGTTTTTGTTTTCTTTATTGCAATTTAAGTTACACTAAACAGTTCTAACCTAACTTTCCCAATCTCGGGTGTTATTCTGTCGTGTTGATCCATCTCCCTCACCTGTAATTGAAGAACACAAGTAACAATTTTTTTTCCGATACTTTGAATAATGGTTTTAGGCTATTAATTCGATAACATAAGGTTTATGAAATGTTTTTACCATGATTTATAACCTAATTATGCATGTTTAATTGAAAATTTATGAAAACCCCCAAATTAATTTTTAGGGTTACGGTTCATAAATTGAATGATTTTATGCAACTTGACAAATGCTGGCAATTCTTGTGTCTGGAAGAGAGTGATTGATGGAAATTATGCATGTTTAATTGAAAATTTATCAAAACCTCCAATTTAATTTTCAACAATTAGTATTATTGATGCCGGGTGTTTTTTGATGTCTGCAAGTCTTTTTGTCCTCCTGTACGCCGACACCTAGGTGTTTTGAATGTATTCATATGCTTATATATATATAAGGAAACTTGCTTGTTGATGTTGTGTTTCGTTAATAAGATTGCAGTTTTATTTTTGTATCTTCATTCTTTCTTCTTTTTTTTTCTTGCTGTTTTACTTGTTATATATATAAGTAGCAAAATTGTGTAGTGAAAGAGGTTAGAATTCATGGTTGCTTCCTCCTTGCATGGTGTTCAATTAATTTTCCACATTAGCTATATATGTTGTCTGTTTTCACTTGATTGTCCTGTCTTGAGGTCAACATGCATGATTTGGAAATGTTTTTGATCACCAAATGGTTTAGGTGGCAGGCTTTTAATTCAGTTCAGCTAAAAATGTTAGATGGTATCTAATTTTTCTTTTTAATCCTTCCTTCCCCCTAATTAATGTCCATTATTCTCACATTGCCTAGCTAGATCAGCAACCCACCCATAAGGATGCAGGATCCCAAACCCTAACTATTTTTTTTTTAATCTAAAATGCTCTTAATTATATTTTAATATGATAGTCACATTGAGAATTTAAAAAAGTTGGAGAAACAATATAAGAAATGGGACATGATTTTTTAGTACATGAAATATAGTAATTTCACTATTTAATTTCATTTATTTTTTTTAATATTCTTTCTCTATTTTTAAAAATTTCCTTAATTTAACTATTTTTTTATTTTATTTTTTTCAACTCAAAGACATTCTAGATATAATAGGGAGTTTGGAACTAGCTATATAATTCATCTATATGTATGCTTCAACTATTGAATTTTGGATAAAAATCTGTAATATTTACTCATTTTGCAATACCTAATGCTTGCTTTGTTATTTGGCTTTTTTTTTTTTTAAATTTCTGGGTCCTAACATGACTTTTTTCAATATGATGGCTTAGGTTTTTAAGCATGGCATCAAGTTATCTTCCTCAATAATTAATTAGTCTTTGGGTTCTTATTGGCACGAAAGCGGTGTGTTGCGTTCTTACTATTATTTAATATGGTCTCCTTAATGCTTTGTCCTTTTGAGGTCTTGTGCTCTTATACTACATGTCATTTACATGGAATATCATTTAATGCATCCAGCTTCCTTTGTTCATGCAATTTTTGTATATGTCATTTACTGTTTTTATACAAACTGTTACCATTTTTTGCATCTGCTACCATTGTTAATTAGAGTTAATTATAATTTAGTCTATGCATTTTTTATGATTTTATAAGTTAGTCATTATGTTTTTGAAAACCATAAGTTAGTTCCTTGTTATAAATTAAATGTTAGTTATTTTAAAATTTCAAAATGAATCATGTTCAAGATTGAAATTTTTCAGGTTAGATCTTAGAAGAAAAAAATTGTTATGAGAAGACAAGGGCCAAAAAAAATTAAAAATTAATAGTTTAACTTGGATATGCTTTCTGTTTTTCATAGTTTAACTTGGATTTGTTTTAAAGACTAGCAAGTGTTATAACTGGATGGGTTTAAGATGTTATGCACAATTCCTTTACCTAAGATGTACACTAGTAGATTTATCAATGAATGTCTACTGGAATTTTGTTTATTAAAGCTTATTTTAGAGTTATTTGTTATGACATTCCATTTCTGCAACTGACCTCATTTGTCAGTTATTAACTAAGAGGTGGACTTGTGTATTGTAGCTTTTTGGCAGGAGTAGTGGATTTCAAGTAACATCCACTCATCGGCTATGTACAAAAGGAACTACCACATTAGAGAACTACCCTTGATGGAACTCAGTACAATCTTTTACTGTTAGATAGTGAAGGAATAGATGCCTATGATCAAACAGTAAGCGCATTTACCTTATCAAGATGAACTGATGATTGTTGTGCTGGTTTTATGTTTTAACAGTTCAAGAATTGATGAAATGGCTAGTAATCAATTTTATTAATTGAAGAATTTTTTTCTGTGATTCCTTCTTATTTATAATTTACACCATATCCTTTTTATATTCCCACACAGCTGCTGTTTTGGATTATACAGTAATTGTTATTTTGGTTAGCTAGGTTTATTTACAGCTAAGTTGTTTGTGCTATGCTTTCTGTACCTTGTTGTTTTGCTCTTTGAACTAAAAGCATCTCATTGGAATTTTCTTTTATGCAAATGCTTGGTTTTGTAGAAAAATTATGTCCTAACCATAAAAATTCGTATTAAGTTATAGGTTTTAAGAGATAATAATTAGAGTAAATTATAATTTAATTTATTAAAACTATAAGTTAGTTCCTTGTTATTAAATTAAATGAAATTTTTCAGGTTGTATCTTAAATGAAAAAATATTTGTTATGAGAAGACAAGTGCCAAAACAATATTAAAAATTAATAGTTTAACTTGGATATGCTTTCTGTTTTTCATAGTTTAACTTGGATTTTTTTTAAAGACTAGCAAGTGTTATAACTAGATGGGTTTAAGATGTTAAGCACAATTCCTTTACCTAAGATGTACACTAGTAGATTTATCAATGAATGTCTACTGGAATTTTGTTTATTAAAGCTTATTTTAGAGTTATTTGTTATGACATTCCATTTCTGCAACTGACCTCATGTGTCAGTTATTAACTAAGAGGTGGACTTGTGTATTGTAGCTTCTTGGCAAGAGTAGTGGATTTCAAGTAGCATCCACTCATCGGCTATGTACAAAAGGAACTGCCACATTAAAGAACTGCCCTTGATGGAACTCAGTACAATCTCTTACTGTTAGATAGTGAAGGAATAGATGTATATGATCAAACAGTAAGCGCATTTACCTTATCAAGATGAACTGATGATTGTTGTGCTGGTTTTATGTTTTAACAGTTCAAGAATTGATGAAATGGCTAGTAATCAATTTTATTAATTGAAGAATTTTTTTCTGTGATTCCTTTTTATTTATAATTTACACCATATCCTTTTCATATTCCCACACAATTGATGTTTTGGATTATGCAGTAATTGTTATTTTGGTTAGCTAGGTTTATTTACAGCTAAGTTGTTTGTGTTATGCTTTATGTACCTTGTTGTTTTGCTTTTTGAACTAAAAGCATCTCATTGGAATTTCCTTTTATGCAAATGCTTGGTTTTGTAGAAAAATTATATCCTAACCATAAAAATTCGTATTAAGTTATAGGTTTTAAGAGATAATAATTAGAGTAAATTATAATTTAATTTTTTAAAACTATAAGTTAGTTCCTTGTTATTAAATTAAATGAACTTTTTCAGGTTGGATCTTAAATGAAAAAAATATTTGTTATGAGAAGACAAGTGCCAAAAAAATATTAAAAATTAATAGTTTAACTTGGATATGCTTTCTGTTTTTCATAGTTTAACTTGGATATGTTTTAAAGACTAGTAATTGTTATAACTTGATGGGTGTAACATACTGTTTATGTTTTTTATTTTTCCAGCAATATGAATGGCTTATTGGATCACAATATAATCCAATAGAGTTGGCTAAATCTAATTGGGTTGCAATAAGAAAACCTCTACCTTGGGCCATTGATTCTTGGGGCTTAGGTAAGTCTATTTTGCTCCATTTTTACATGGTTGCTTAATTATATCGTGCATAATTTTTCTGTTGGGCATGCCTATTGTAATCTTTTCAAGTAATTGGAACTCTGCCTTTCATTGGGACAATATTGACAATTTATATAAGAAAACTAATTGAATGATATTCTTTCATTAAATCTGATATTGAGTTTCTTTTGGATGGAAATTATGAGACCAAAATGAAACCTAGAGGTGACTGAATAATATATCAATTAATTGCAAATTTAAATGTCGTGCTACTTGTCAAGTCTTGAAACATATTGTGACGTTGAGATTGAGAAGACAACATTTCTCTTACGGTCTGCTCATGTCAATTAATTAACAATAATATTATGCTCCATACGTATTAAGAGAAGAAAGAAGGCAACAAATCTACTAGTACATGAAATTAACTAAATTGGACTGTGCATAAAGAATTTATAAAACAAATGTATTTATATTTTCATCCACTAGTATTATAATTATTATTTAATTATTATTTCACTACGACATAAAAGATAGATACAATGTATATGATTAAGAGACAAAGATACAAATGTTGGAATAAAAATAAAAAGATTCGAATATATGATTATGATTTCATTTACCATTTCTTAGTTTACCAAAAAAAGATCCGAATAAAAATAAAAAGTTTGATGGATCCAATAAAAATAAAAGGATCCAAATAAAAAAAAAACTATTTGAGGTGGTAACAAAAATTAGAAGGACTAATAAAAAAAATGAACTCCAAAACTACTATAAAGATAAATTTATTTAATATTTTTTCAACTAAATATTTTTTTTCTTTATCCGTTGATTCTGTATAAAATACTAATTGAACATAATCTAAAAGTCTACTTTTGTCACTAGTTAGAAAATATAAATGAAAATTATTAAGATTTATTTAAAGCAATTAGCAAAAACGCAGGGTAAATCCCCTCCACCTTCTTGGTGAAATGATGGATGGTCCTTTTGTACTTCCATCTTGGAGGCAAAGGGAAGGGAGACTTTGGTTAAAAATTAAAATTAAAATTAAATAGAAAAATTAAAAGTAAAAGAGACCAACTTATTAGGTAAACAGTACAATCGGTCTTTAAACCAATTGTAGTTGAACCAAGCTGTGATTAAAATAAAACAAAACTTTATTTCCAAGCTGTGAATGTGTTATTAATCATGTATTCTGACCATGGGTGATAAAGAATCACCATGGCAATGGGAATTCCTCACACACTCATATTGTCACACTAAACAGCCCATATAATTAAAAACTCAATAAGAAAAAGTAGAAGAAAAACAGTTATCCAAGTTCTTACAAACACATGTGCATATATCCAATCATTAACATTTTTTAGCTTGATATATGTGTGAGCTGGACAAATAATTAAAGTTTATTTATGTGGTACATATTTTATTTTAAAGGATTGTTTAAGTACTAGTAGTTAAAAAAGTACGCTTATTTCTAAAAATGCTTATTGGTGTTGTCATGTTAATTAGATTAACATGGATGATCGATCGTGGATGTCTCGTCGTCTTATGGATGGTCGCCTTCATCCTGAATACATTACCGGTATTAGAAGATTTATCAATTTTGCATTTTCAATTGATAAAAGTATATCTGGGGGAAAAATTAGATGTCCTTGTGTGAGGTGCAAAAATCAAAAGTTTTTAAAGGAAGATGATGTTTATAAACATCTATTGACAAAAGGTTTTTTACCTTGTTATGAAAATTGGACTGTACATGGGGAGCCTTATGTCACAGAACCAATATTGGCTGGACCTTTATCGATTGGAATGAGTCATGTTGTGAATGATGTTTGTCTAGAGAATCTATATATGAATCTGGTTATGGATGCAATGGGGGTTGGTGATGCATTCTATAATGATAATGTGTCTAGTCCTGTGGTAGCAGGGGAAATTCCAAATCTGGAGGCAACTAAATTTTTTAAGCTTTTGAAAGCTGCGG
>Ga0325411_1004565_pt1 | contig 15494 bp, 8 predicted proteins | sample PopdelMetagenome_13_FD_206181 | JGI IMG/M metagenome (GOLD analysis project Ga0325411, IMG submission 206181) | Populus deltoides microbial communities from Bellville, Georgia, United States - Xylem-PdIQD-R4 | ecosystem: Host-associated > Plants > Phyllosphere > Stem > Wood/Secondary xylem... | reverse complement strand
ATAGATATATATATATTTTTTGAATAACATAATTGATTTAATTGTAAGGTCCCACACACACATGAACACATAAATATCTAAATTATTTAGGTAAAAGAAGTTAGCCTAATTTATTTAGGGAAAGAAATTGAATATTTAGTAAAGCAAATAATATATCACCGATAGAAAAATTATATGTCATTTCATTGATGATTTTTGTTTGTTTGTTAGTATTTTTTCAGTATTTTTTTGGTAAATTAGATAAATAACCATTAAACAGATTGTTTATTATTTTGTCGGTGAGTAAACAATAACAATAACATTTGTAGTAATTCTTTTCTAACTCTCTAGAATATATTAATGGACTTAAACCATCAGTAACCCCATTAATAATAATTTAGAATATTTTTTTAAAAAATATAAAATCAATGACATTTGTAGTAATTCTTTTCCAACTATTTGGAATATACTAACAGACTAAGCATGTTAGTAACTCAGTCAATAATAATTTCAATATATATATATATATATATATATATATATATATATTTTTAAATCTATTAGTTTAAATTTATTTAGGTACCACACACACATGAACACATAAATATCTAAATTATTTAGGTAAAAGAAGCTAGCCTAATTTATTGAGGGAAAGAAAGTGAATATTCGGTAAAACAAATAATATACCACCAACAGAAAAATTATATGTCATTTCATTGGTGATTTTTGTTTGTCCGTTAGTATTTTTTTTGATGAATTTGACATATAACCATGAAACAGATCGTTTGTTATTCTGTTAGTGAGTAAACAATGACAATGACATTTGCAGTAATTCTTTTCTAACTCTCTAGAATATACTGATGAACTTAGACCATCAGCAACCCCATTAATGATAATTTAGATTTTTTTTAATATTAAAAAAATAAAAAATCAGTGGCATTTGTAGTCATTCTTTTCTAATTTTTTGGAATATACCGACAAACTAAGCCTGTCGGTAACCCCGTCAATAATAATTTTAAATAAATTTAAAAAATCTATTAAAATAAATTAAATTAATATCAAAATGAAATATTTATTACAAATTTAAACATTTATAAGTTCCAATACAATCAATCTAAAATAGAGGGGTTGGAGGAGAAAGAGGAGGGAGCGGGTCTTCGCTGGAACCTTGGGGCGCATAAAAAGGAGCACATGTACCACTAATCCATGATCTTATCTCTATTACCAATAGACAAAGTTCAGTTATCTCAGCTCTGAGTTGTTCATAATTAGCAGCAAGAAAGGTTGTTCAAGCTTGAACTCGTTGGTCTAAAATCACCTTAAACTCTGAAGTTTGAGCACTCGGAATCAATTGCGAACATTCAACGGTTGAAACACTAGGGGTCATCAACAAGTTCCTGGTCTTATTGTTAGAGAGACCATACACATGATTTCTGTAGGGTCCACCAGATAATTTTTCTTCCACCACAAATCCAAATTGAGATTTAGATGGGTTGAAAGATTGTCACCATACATCTCCTTCAATCAGGTGTTATATGTATCCTCGAAAACAAAACTTAAGAAAACAAATAATTGAAAACCAACATACCACAAAGTGCTAAGCCCGACTATCCACGAGTTGCTGTAACTCTTTTTGGTGGTCATTAATCCGCATGTGCGTTTTCATAAAAAGCTCAATCGGGCTTGGCTCGCATCTAAGAACCGTAGCATGCAAGAGAAAATTGTTGTTAGTTAAATCTATTTATAAAAAAACAACAAATAAATAAATGGATGTAATAGAAAAGGAATCTAACCATCCGGTTCACATGTAAAACGAACAGAATGGACCTATCGATGTACATGGTAACAAAACTGTGAACACACCGATTCTGGTTCTCTGTATTAGAGGGTAATCATCGCACGAAATATTTCGACGACATGTGCTGAATATATTCTGCCCACACGGCTTCCGATACATACGTTGGTCTAAAATCCTTCCAAACTGTTACCTCTTTTCAACCTGGAAGCTCTCATTCTTTCATATATTTTGTAGCTTTGCTTTGTACCTTGTACCAAAAATCACGCAACTTATATGGTACAAATGAATTATCTGTTAGTTAATGAAAAAAGTTGAATAAAAGGATTAAAACCTTTTATCTTGATTCTAATCTTACCTAGTTGTAACGTGCTTATCTCAAACCCTCCTTGCAATAGCGTTATTAGCTCTATCTCATTCAAAAATTTCGTTGCAGTTAAGGTTTGTAAATGAATTTTTTTTATTAATATTAATAAACTAAATGAATTAATATAAAAAATATTTAAGTTAATACTAACTTTAAATCTCCCAAATCATGCATCAATCATAGGTTTCCATTCAGAATGTTTGGAAACTTAATTCCATTGAAACAATGAAATTTCTATTTATGATTTCATCGTTGATGTTATGGTTGTGGCAGACTCAATGTGTGAAAACCTAAAATCACATTTCTTAATTGTATGTAATTTTCATCAATGATTTCCTTGTCATTTAATAATAAATTAACGTCATTGTCACTATATTAAAGTTAATTTTGTTTGGAAATATTACATTATAATTTATGGCATTATACATTCATGTGGTGCAAATTAATCGTGTTACACATCTCCATCACAATCTTCTATGTTGATTTCATTGTTATCATTATCTTCATTAATTTATGTATGTCCATTGGTTCTCAAAACATCATTTAATTCCTCAACATCAACATCAATCAAAGTATTCTCGACGACGTGAAAATTTAACTTTTCTTCTAAGTCATTAGATAGAGCAGCTCGATATGGATCAACTAACTCATCAAGTTGAAAGATATCATCTCCCGTAATTAATTCATCGTTGCTATCTTGAACAATTTAGACATGACCCTTGAGTTTGGTTTTTACTATAGATAACCAATTAACTCTTGAACGATCCTTTCTAAATAAAAGAGTATAAGTGTCATAAAATTGTTGGCATTGCATGATGAAAATAAATACATTATTGACATTTCAGAGTCTAACCTTTGTATTAATTTGATCAATTATTTATATATAAATAATAATTTGTCATAAATTAATTTCTGAATGTATTTTGCATTTTATTTTCTCATGCATTTACAATAACGACGAAAGTCCTCTTTTAGAAAAATTATACTAAATATTCACCATAGAATTCAACATCATGGTTTAGAAATTCTTTGCAGTTCTTATAACGATGGTAATAATATCTAAGATTTTTATTAATTGATTTCATTATTTTTTTTCATTGGTGAAATATTCTTTATAGATTATTTTAAAGTTAAGAAAAAATAGATCAACTTCTTTTATTTTATTTGAATCTGAGCATGCATGTCAAATAAGGATTTTGAAAATCAAACCTTTTTTATATGTTAGACATAAAAGATGATAGACATAAAAGATGATAGACATTGCTGTAAATTTTCATATAACAGTTGTAGAGGAATGAGTTAGCTAACATTTGGCATTGGCCTTGCTTTAATGGTAGTTATAGAATTCTAGATATAGGCAAAATACCGTTAAGAGGTCAAGTTGTTCGTAACAGGACAGTTTGGTGATCAGAATTAAAACTATTGTTGGACATAGAAGATGATAATAATTGCTGTAACATTTCATATAAAAGTTGTAGAGGAATGAGTTAGCTAACATTTGGCATTGGCATTGCCTCAATTGGAGTTATAGAACTCCAGAAATAGGAAAAATACCATTAAGTGGTTAAGCTATTAGTAACATGACAGATTTCACTACCTGACTTCTAACTAGTTTTAGAATAGATGATCAATAACCGAATTTTAGGCAACCTTATACATGAAAGTTGTACTTAATGATGTTAAATTTCACTAGGATTTGGCCTCGCCTGAATTGAAGCTCTAGAATTTCATTTAGGGACTACAAATTACAGACTGGTCATGTTGTGAATTGATGGATAGATTTACATGTGTGTAAAAGACGAGTGATTTTAGGCATGCTAATGATTCATGTTAAAATTAATTCTTCCAAATCATGGGAGATGTATATGTCAACAAAAGAAACATATAAAAGGCTCTTGATGAAAATAGATGTTGAAATTTCATTGACGCAAAACTAAGTCATAGATACTGAAATCTTGTTGATGCAAAACTAAGTCAAGGACACCGAAATTTTGTTGACGTAAAAAAAAACTGAGTCATGCGGACACTTGTATATTGATTTACTAACTCTAAAAATATACTTGATGCGTAAATGTATGTTATGATAAGGAAATGAACATGTATAGAAAGTATCATATGTATAATAAATGAATGTGAATTGCCGATAACATTTGGCTTGAAGGAATCATGACCAAATACTTCTTTGTGATTCAGGAGGAGCGACCAGGATTGGATCTTCTGTTGGAGAAAGTCACAAGACATGTGGAGCAGGTATGTGGTTTCCCTCACCTTTACACTTATGCAATTTAAAATCTTCATGATGAATGCAATTACAATAATGTTATGTTCAGTATAAATAAAATCTGGTGTATTAGTGAGATTAGCTTCGACTAATGACATTCGTGATTGGATTGCCGGGTAATGAATTACAAAATTAGCTTTGGTTAATAGCATCCATGATAAGATTGCCAATAAATGAACTACAAGATTAGCTTTGGCTAATGGTGTCCACGTTGGGATGCCCGAGAATGATCGATAAGGCTCGATTCGTAAAGGGTATCCGTGGTTGGATGACCTAGAAAAATTGATAAGTATAATTGCCTAAAAATATCCAGGTTGGACTATGCAAAGTTGAAGATCTAGTAAAACCAATTAAACAAGGTTTCTAGGTTCATGTAAGAAAATAAAAGTATTAAATTAAGAACACGTAAATGATGTCTAATTGGGTTTTAAATGATTCCCGAGACATTTATAAGTTGCTAATTAGAATTCCTAAGAAACCAATAGAAACTTATGCTTTATCTGTATTCATTACATGATCATTTATAATTTTACTGTCAATATAATTGTATGTTTATTAGTTTGTTTTTGTAACAGGTCCATCTAATACCCAGAGAGCTCATTAGTTTTTAGGATTCTACTTTGTTAAGCTTATGTAAAATTTTAACTTAAGCATAATAGTAATAACTAGATCATGCAGTATGCTTTTGTGTAAACTCATATATATATATTGTGTGGATGGATTGTATGAGGTGTTGAGTATTCATGATGGAAATAAAGTCTGGAACTGTCACACCATGTTGTGATGGATTGAATGGGTAAATTGGAAGTAGTCGATAACTTGGGACGTTCTATATACAAATGAAACTCTGCTGAAATTTCGCTAGAATGTTTTACAAAAAAAAAATTACCCTCATATTAAAAGCATATATCGGGATCTTTTAGCGTTGATAGAATCGAATAATTGGGACTGTTACACGTCATTTTGGTATTTTTAAATTGCACATTAAAATATCATAAATACCTTTAAGAATAATACATTGTTGGATGCCATTGAGGGGTAGTCTTGTATTTTTAATTATATGGTACATAATAAAATAACCTATTTGCCCTTATATACAAAAATATTTTGATTGTCAAGGAGGGGTGTTTTAGTCTTATCATTGTTAATTGCACAGTAAAAATTATCTCCTTACCCTTGGGGTTTACTATTTTTGTGCCTTGGGTCTAAGGGTATTTTTGTCATTACCTTATTGGTTTTCTCATTGTTATTGGGTTAATTAAGAGGTATTTTTGTCTTTTAATCAATTAAACGTATTTTCCAAAAACAAATATCGATGACATGTGTTGAGCACGCATTAGTTGCTCCGTTGTCTTTGAACGGCGTATGCAGATGAATTTGGTTACAAAAAAATCGTTCTAAAGCATTTTTAAATTCACCTTGGTGTCTCCTCCATATAAAGGTGGCACGAGTACAAAACCTTGGCTTCGACCATGTTTCGAAGTTGATTTCAATTTGAGTTTCATTGTTAAGCTCGTATTTGGAATTTCACGAGTTACAGTTTGGAAAATTAATCAAGTATAAGGTTGTTTGCTATGGGTTGCTTTTTTTATATCATTCTCTTCTGCTAATGTTTTTTCAATTTTATACTTCGATATTTATTTTATTGGAGATTGGCCTTTGTTGTATATATAGATGCTTTCTATGTCCTTTGTTATATATGTTTTTTTTTGTTGGGTTATGTGGGTTCTTTTTATTTTTTGTTCTTTGTTAAATATTTTTTTTTCAAAATAAATTTTATTCTTGAATTAAATATAATTGATTGATTTAATATAGTCGGATACTCATTTTATTGTGTTCTGTTTGGTTTGATTTTTCTGGGCATTGCTCTAGCCACCTATGCGACTTCTTTCTATGTCATCTTACATTATTTTGTAGTGAGGTTTGAACCATCTCAACAAGTTCTTTTGGTCATAGTTGATGTCAATGGTGGAGTGGAGTTGGATATACAATGATCTTTTCTTTCTTCTCCTTACAAGCATGATATTGATAACTCATTTTTCTAGTTAATTATTATAAAATATTTTTACGATTCGTTAGCTATTATTGTCTTTAATTAAATCAAATTATTAAATTAACCAATTTAATTAAATGTAATCAAGTTATTAAATGTCGGTTTTCCTTGTTTTTTGAAAAAAAAACACTATCGTTATCTAACCATCCATTTTTTATTTGTAAAAACAAATTAAATTGATCCACAACATAGCTTGATTCCTGATATGATAGTGATCTAAGTCCACATGTCAACAACCATCCAAATATAGTGTTGTTGATCCATGCTAGCATCCACTTGTTAACGTGGATGTCCGAGTTAGTTTGCGCGCACCTCGACTAATCCCACGAATCTTGAAGTTAACGATCATGTAAGCCTCTAGTGGCCATGAGGTTTATAAAACTTGAATTAGTGATTTTTAGAGAACAAATCTAAAATCTGATCAGTTAAACTATACCCCTCAAAGTTTCTTTAAAGGTTTGATAGTACGAGTGGGGCATGAAGGACTTCCAAGTCGTTGGCTGTATTCTATCAACTTTAGAGATTGTCCTGTCCTTAAATTTTTCCATTTGACTAGATTGAATAAAAATCCAACCATTTCTTATTTGATATATGTTTTTCTTTACTTTCTAGGAATATATAATTTTTAAAGATGTTGCTCAATTGAAGCAATTTGGTATTCAATTTCTATATCTTGAATAATTTCATGATCAAAAGAATCTATATGTACAGACATCTCAAAGGTATTGATCTAGAAAATGATCTAAATAATCTAGATATAAAGTTCATGATGGATAAAAAAAAAATTAAGTTAATTAGAAGATTGTTGATTAGAGATTGGAAACCTTTTTCCTCATGATCAGCTCGAACTTTTGAGTGATTCAAGCCATGCTTTGAGTTGATTAATTATCCTTTTTTTTCACATCTTATGAAGTATAAACAGGTAGTGAAAGGGAAATCAAGAATTATACTGGATTGAACAAAAAATATATATATATAAAGGGTCAATTTTTAAAATAGGATGCCCACTCCACCATATACAAGTCGCTGGCAAAGTTCCAAGCCTTTGGGCCCAGTTTCATGTAAATATCCCATGCACGTTATGTGGCAGCAAATAGAATGGTCAATTTGAGAGTGTGGTTACAATAATTTTTTAAAGTGTTTTTATACTGAAATATATTAAAATAATATTTTTTTTATTTTTAAAAAATTATTTTTAAAATCGGCACATTAAAACGATTCAAAACATAAAAAAAATTAATTTTTAATAAATTTTTTTTTTGAAAAGTAGGTTGGCCTGCGTTTCCAACCTAAAACCTTTGAAAGGTCCTTTGTATTGTGTTAATATTTTTATTAAAATTAAATTTTTTATTCAATCAAATGATAATAAAAATAAACACACATATTAAATTGATTTAAAAGTAGAAAAAATATTATGCAAGGTTATACATATTATGTTATTTGAAAATAAATATTTTTTTATTTTTTTAAGTCCTTATATACAAAAAGATAAAATAAAAAATCATTGATGAATTAAAATGAGTTTTCAAAAATTAAAAACGAACAACACCATAAAAAAAAAACTCTAATCCAAAAAAAAGTTAAATCAACAAAACATAAACCACAAATGAGGGATATTAACTGAGATATAAATTAAAAAAAAAACACATAAAAGATACCAGTAAAAAAAAGCAATATCTAAAAAAAAAAATTTGGTTGTTATGGCTTAACTCGTTAAACTCATGACCATACCATGAACTCAACCTGGTTCAATTGTTTTTCCCTTTAAATATATATTCAAATTTTAACCAAAAACAATAATTAGACTCGTAACCCGAACCATGACCTCAACCGGGCTTAATATTTGTTTCCCTTAAATTTTAGAAAAAACAATAAACCCTTAACTTGGACTATGAACTCAACTGGATTTAATAAAAAAAATTTCTTTAAGTTTATATTCAACCTTTTTAAAAAAATTAAAAACACATAGCATGATCAAAAAACAATTTATATCAAAAAAAAGTTTAAAAAGTAAAAATAAATCACAAATAAGTGATATTAAATAAAATATAAATTTAAATTATCTAAAAAAAGATACAAATAAAAAAAATATCAGAAAAAATAATTATTATTCACTTATTGTAATTTAACTCATTAAACTCATCTCTCTAGAACTCAATTGGATTTAATATTTTTAATTTAAATTTATATTCAATCTTTTTTTAAAAAAATTAAATCCGTGACCGGACCTACAACTGAGACAGGTCAAGTATAGTGCTGTTGATCCACGCTAGCATGAAATTGATCTCTTGTGATGTCATTTAATTTCATTTATGGGAAAATATGAGCTAACCAATCAATCATTGCCACATTCCTCATCTTATCTCCTTCAACACCGCCACTCTATCCCATATATATATATAAAAGCAAGCATCTAACTCTATATATATATATATATATATATATAGAGTTAGATGCTTGCTTTTATATATATGTGATTAGATAGACAGCATTAAGAAGAGCTAGCTAAAAATAAGAGAGATACCATGAAGAGCCTTTCCTTGTCTGCTCTAACATTGTTGTCGTTGTTCTTGACGATGATGCTGCTCAACACAAAAAGTTGCGGTGCTAGTATTTCACTGCCGGAAATGGACGGTGACGTCCCCTTGTACTCCATAGCTGATTCCAACTTGGATTTGGAGTTCATGATGGATTCTGAAATCAACAGGATTCTCGTTCCCAGTCTTTCTGGCCCTGGCGGACGTAGTTTGAAAGGTAATCATCCAGTGTTTGATAGCAACCCAAATAATCGATACAACGTGGGTAAGGGTTCTAATAAAGCGGCTAGGTCGCCGTACTTTCGCGGCTGATAGTAGTTTCTCTCATCTACTAGCAGTTATTCCATGCCCTTGATATGTACCTATTTTTAGGGAGTTGTTAATTCCCTTTCTACTTCTGTCATTATTATCTTGGATAAGAGAAAGACAATGGGGGTATACAACCATTAGGAATCCATTGTTGTGTATAAACCTAAGATATTAATATGGCATTACCATATGTAAGAATGTTTAAAGTTGTCATTTTTAGTAATCTTGGTCTGTTGTTGTGTGGGGCTTTAAGCTTGAATTTGATTTGTTGAGACTTTAGGGTCACTTGTTTGATTTATTATAGTTGTTTAATGCCATTCATGTCTTAAAAAAAAAAAATTGAGGTTGTGATAAGATGTCATGAGCATTGTGATAATCTATTTTTGAGTTATTCTCTAAAATTCATTTTTTTTTCAAAACAAAAACCAAAAAATAAAATAAAACTTGACAATGTGGAGAAAGAAGGTCAGAGAGGATGCCAAAATAATACATAAAAATCAAGTTGTAATTTTGAAGAAAATTCAAAGCTTAATTGTACCTCATCATGCCTAAAAATAGAACTTAATAGAAAGAAGGTTGGGGAGGATGCCAAAATTAAATTAATATTGGACGGATTTGCATAAAACTAAAGTCCATGAATATAATTAAATTTTTAATAGGTCAATTTAATTTAATTTGAATCCAATTGAAGGATTTAATTAAATGGAAGGACTTACTTATACTTTAAATGGGTCAAATTAATTTTATTAGGAGCTTAATTGATGAAAAATTAAGTTTGAGAGCCCAATTTGGGCTTAATCGAGAATATTGGAATTTAAGAGACCAAATTTAATTTTTACCAAGTTAATTGATTGAAATCACGAGCAAAATTGCAAAAAAAATTAAAATTTTAAGGTCAATTTGAGGTCAAATTGAAAAAGTTTGCAGCCAATGATCATTTTGCAAAAGACATTGAACTATAGGGGCTTAATTGACAAAAACTGAGGGTGAAATTGAATAAAATTGAAAGTTTCATGGTCAATTGAGGGTCAAATTGCATAAATCTAAGATCAAGGATCAAAGTGCAAAAGCCGCTGAAATCTGGTGTTCAAATTGAAGTTCGGCAGGAGGTAAATTGTACTAAATTAGAAATCTAGGGTCAATTGGGGGTGCAATTAAACTAAGTTAAAAGATGGAGGACTATTGAACTTTGGCAAAAATGAATCAAACGACGTGTCATCTGGTGCACTGTTCATTATCTTCTTCTTTTTACACATAAAAGTTGCTCAGGTTACCTCCTTTGCAGGTGCATTTAATGCCTCTAACATTCATCAAATTTGACAAAACATGCATGCAAATAATCACCTGACATTTCTCTTCAACCTGGAATAGTCCGTTCAAGCTGATTGACACCACAACGGTTGTGGTGCCGACCTAAAATATCCAACCCAACCAATCATTTTCCTGCAGATATGACAGCTCACAATGCACACTTTGAACCAACGGTTGAGATCCATTCCAGCCGAACCAAAGGCCACGATTTGGCACAATTAAATATAAAATATCCATCTTCCACCCCTTATAAATAAGGGTGGATTCCATGGCCAGAAAAGGAAGAAAATTGGGTACAAAGTTGGCCAAAAATCAGCCCCTTCCTCGGTTTCTGCACATTTTTTCTCTCCCTCTCTCTTTGTTGTTCTAGCGGTCGACCGCCGCCACCATAAGCTTGTTCATCACAATCTCCGCCAGAGGGCGCTAGCCCAACCACTTGCCGCCCACCGGGAGCCACCGCCGCTCGCTTCCTCTCTCTCTCTCTCTCTCTCCCCCCCTGCAGAGTTGTTTCTTCTTTTTTCTCCCTCTACCTCCGACCACCAACTCCTCTATCAATGCCGCCACCAACCTCACGCCAACCCCTCCCTGTCAAGACCAGCTAGACCTCCAGCTAGGCACTCCGGTGCTATGTAGTGTAGCCTATCAATTGCTGCAACTGGGTTGCTATATACAGAATGAGAATTCGTTATGCATGCAGCATAATTAATTAGCACACTTGTTGGGTCGGGCAAGCAACCATGTAGGCCTGGGCCAGAACTGTTTTGGTTCGGCCCGGCCTAAAAAGGAGAAAAAAAAGATTTGTTAGGCCGAGATCAGCCCAACCCAACCTTTTTTAGGTTGAGTCCGGCCTAGTTATCTAGACCAGCCCAACCCATGTATTTTACAATAATAAAAAAATGAAAAACAAAATTAAAAAAAAAATCCAAAAAAAAAATTGTGATTTTCTCACATGTTTTTCTATCAATTTTGGATAATATCGGGCTGTATATTTACATTGTAAGATATAAATCTAGTATTGAAATACCTGGTTTTCTTCGAAATATTTCTAAAACAAAATTCAAAACTTTTAAATTAATTTCTCTTTTTAGAAAACAAAAATAGAAAAAAAAATGTTTTGTTTTCATGCATACGATCAAATCCTAAAATGTTTTCCATGTATATTTTCATTGAAAAAATTTGTTTTTTTCTCATGTTTTAAAATGTAAATTGGATATTATAACCAGTTTATGATTATCCATTAAGATTTGGTCAGCATGTCAAAAACTCTTTACCAATAATTTTTTTTAGGGATTTTGATATAGACTTGGAAGTGTAAAACTACACAGTAGAGTACACTCTCAAGTACTAAAGATATAAGGTTTAAAATAAATGCGATTCTAAAATTTTGGATTTTAGAATGGTTAGAATTTAACCTAATAAGATATAGGCTCTCATAGAGAAAGATCTACCTTGAACCTTAGACAAGAGTAATGAATAGATACTTACCTAGAAAAATAATCAAACAACAATGCAATTTATCTTACGTATGGTACACTAAGGGTGATGTGTAATCATAATACTAGATAGTGACACCTGAACATGAACCTTAATCATAATTTTATTATTAAACCCAAAACATTTTCCTTACCAACAACACGCACCTCCTTAAGAGGCATAATAAACCTCATCGTTGCCTTCATCATCACGTTACACCCACGACAAGTAGCAAGGAAAGGACTTAAAATGTTTTTGGCTTAAATATTCTGATACTAACGTTTGATGACCCTACGTGTATGATATTGCTCTTGCTTTGTGTAGGTTGCTGATGTGGAGACTAAATTACACATTTTTAGTATCTTATGTTCATAGTGATAGGGTTTGGAAGCCATAACTGGATCTTATAGTTACTGTTTGTTTCATTTAATTGTGTTAATGTGTTTGTGCTGCATTGGTATGGTTTAGTTTGTTTTCTTCAAGTCTTCCCTAAGACTAACTAAAGCAGGTCTTCTAAAAGACCTATCTTTCATCAACCTATTTTTGGGTCCCCGCACAAAAATAAAAATAAATATATAAATATATAGCTGGAAGAAATTAGAAAAATAATAGGAGGTTGGAGCGCTCAGAAAAGGATCAGAAAATTGATTAAGGAGGTTCAAAAATACAAGGATTGAAATTTTTTACATTATATACTTGAATGATAAGAGCCTTGTGGGAAAAGAAAATTTAATTTGAAGAAAAAAGTCCAAAATTGGATGTTTATGGACTTAATTGGATTTTATTTAAGGTTTAATTGAATTTATAGAGGGTTTGATTGCAAGAAAAATTAATTTTTAAGTCAATTTGAGCTTTAATTGGAAGAAATTAAAGTTCTGGGGTCAAATTATAATTTTTGAGAGTTGATTTGGTTAAATCAGGGGCTTAATTGCATAAATATTGAAGTTTAATGGCCAATTAGGGACTTAATTAAGAAAATCCGAAACCAAGGACCAAATTGGAAAAGGCGCGTAAATATAGGGGCTGTAATTAACAAAATCAGGGGCCAAATTGAAGAAATTGAAAGTTTATTGATCAATTGAGGGTCCAATTGCATAAATCAGAGGCCAAGGACTGAAGTGAAAAACGCGGCCAACTATAGGGGCGGAGACGGAAATTGAAAGGGATGCAATTGAAATAAACAAAAGATAATTGAGGGCTGATTTGAAATTTGACGCATTCTGGCGCCTTGTTTTATTTAAATGAAACGGCGCGTTTTGTCCAAAACGACGCCGTTTCATGTTAAAAAAAAAAAAAACCAGAACAGTGTCGTTTTGAACGACACTGTTCCTCTTTCTTCTTCCCCCTGAACGTGCAGCAGGGGAAGAAAGAAAAGTTTTGTTTTTTTTTGGCCTCTCTCTCACGCCACATGCCTGCCAAAACTGACCCCCCATGCACCCTCATGATGGAAAAAAACCAAGGGAGCCGCGCCCTGCCAGCCCCACCCATTGGCCAGCCAACCCGGTGCCGTGGCAGGGCAGTAAAGCCCTGCTCCCCAGGCGCTGCTATAGGGCGGCAATAGGGACGCCCCCGCTCCCTTTTTGCCCTATAAATACTCCACCACAACGCCAGCACGCAGGGGGAGGAGAAGGAAAAATAGGGGGTGAGGCAGAGAGAATTAACAAAGAAAAAAAGAGAAGGGGCACGAACCGAAGAGAGGAAAACGGACCAAAAAGGAAAGAACCGGGGAAGACATAAACAGGAGAGGGACTGTGAGGTTTAGAGGAAAGGGAAAGCAAACCAAAAAAAGAAAAAAAAGAAAAAAACAAACAGACCGAGAGGGACAGTGAGAGGTAAAGGAGAGTGGACCGTGAGAGTTAAGAAAAACGATACTGACTCGGGACGAGGTCAGGTCTTGGAAAGAAACACCATCTAAATCCGAACAAAAGGGGAAGGGAAACGCAGCAGAAGAAGAGGAGGAGAACGGAGGAGAGGGGAAGAACAGGAGCCGCTTTCTCCACCGCCGGAAACAGTAAAGTTATTGCTTGGAGCTGCCGTCCGTGAGCCACGACACAGCCACCGGTCTCCACCACAGCGCCGCCAGCGAAGCCACCACAGCGCCACCATCAAAGCAGTTCAACCAGCAGGGCACCGCCTCCTCCGCATCAGGTACACTTTTCTTCCCCCTGTATTCATTTTGGTTTTCTGCGTTTTCCTCCTGCATGCAGAACGTTCGTTCTGCATGCAGGAGGATGGGGGGAAAATTAATTCCCCCCACTGGTTGATCGTCCAGTGCTGGGCCAGGCCGGTTCTGGCCCAGCACTGATGGGTTCCTTTCTCTGGGCCAGACGGGTTCTGGCCCATTTCTGATGTGTTCGTGGGCCAGACTGACTCTGGCCCAGCCCGGCTGTTTGGGCCAGGTCTGGCCCAGACGGAAATATAAAACTTTGTTGGGCCGAGATTGGCCCAAATCCTTGATGGGCCGATATCGGCCCACCCCTTTTTGGGCTGAGTCCAGCCCAGTTAGTTGGGCCGGCCCAGCCCAGCTCACCTAACATTATATATTATTTATTATAATGTTTTATATATTATTTTTGTATAGATATATATCAAAAAAAAAATTAAAAAAAATCCTGAAAAATCCTTGAAAATATTGTTGATTTTCCTGCATATTTTTATCAAAAATGGTTTAATATTGGTTTGTATTTTTATACTGTAAAGATACAAATCCAGTATCAACAACATCGAAAAGGTTAAAAAAAAATGTGTTTTTGCTTTCAAAAAATCTAAAAGATCCTTAAAAAAATATGGTTGATTTTTCAGCATGTTTTCGTCAAAATTTCCTAATATTGGTTTGTATTTTTATACCGTAAAGATACAAATCCAGTATTAAAATACATGGTTTTCGTCAAAACATTGCAAAACAATTATAAAACTAAAAAAATATATTTTATTTTCATGCATACGGCCTAGTCTCTCCAAAATAAAGAAAAAAAAATCATCACATCATATTTTCATATAACAAAAAAAAGATATATATGTATTAGCATGCACTTTGGTTTTAACAACAAGTTTGTTAAAACCACGAGAACTAGGCCAATATTTCAAAAATTCTAAAAAATCTTTTTGTCTTCCTTTAGTATTGGGAATTACGAATTTATACGTAAAACGTATTCCTGATATTAATATATATTTTTCCTAATAGACGTTAGAACGGTTAGGTTTTTACCCGATAAGATAAGAACCTCCTTACTGAGGAGGACTTTTCTTAAACCATAGACAGACCAACAACTAGAAATACGATAACACCTTAGCTTTTTATCAGACAATCAAACAATGCAGCTTACCTTAGGTAAGGCGTATTTGGGGTGCTAATACCTTCCCATTACGCAACCAGTCCCCATACCCGA
>Ga0325411_1004564_pt1 | contig 15504 bp, 9 predicted proteins | sample PopdelMetagenome_13_FD_206181 | JGI IMG/M metagenome (GOLD analysis project Ga0325411, IMG submission 206181) | Populus deltoides microbial communities from Bellville, Georgia, United States - Xylem-PdIQD-R4 | ecosystem: Host-associated > Plants > Phyllosphere > Stem > Wood/Secondary xylem... | reverse complement strand
CTTCACATAAGTCCACCTAAGGGGGGTCCATTAGGGTTTTCTTAAGTCTAGAGTCAGTATAAATAAAGGCATAACCAAACATGTAAGGTTACGCAATTTTCAGATCAATAAACTTCTTGCTGCACTTCTTGTGTGTTGGTGGGATAATCTCCCTTCCTTGGTTCTCTAAAGAACTGAAAACGACTTATCGAAGAACAACTGTCTTCATGGCGTCATCCTTATACTTCTCGTTCACGAATCAATATTCGTTGGATGGGGGTCTCCGTTTTCAATAGTGCTGGTGCCTAGGTAAAAGTTATCTTTGTGTCACACTCCTATCAAACCTGATTTACTTGGCTTTCCAGGAATTGGTGTCTTTGCGTATGGGTTGCGTGATCACGAGGTTCGCATCAATCTTGATTATTTGTGTAATGTACTTAGTGTGTTATGTAGTGAGAAATTGTATGTTAATCTTAAAAAGTGTGCCTTTTGCATGGAGAAAATTGTGGATGTTGTGTGTAAATGGAAAGGTTGATGAATCTGGACAGATTCGTCTTCTGACTTTTAGAGATAATTCGAGTAGGAGGATGAGGGAATTAGGATCAAGTTTCTGCATAATAATTGTAGTATTGGATGTTAGCTAACTAAGGAAATTGGTCTTACTTGAAATGGAGTTCTATAACTCTAGATATAGTTAAAAATATGAGGAGAGGTCGGACAGTAACAATTTCAAGACAGTAACGGTTGGACAGTAAGAGTTCAATGTTTGTTGATGAATAATTTTGACTATCTTAGAGGCAGAACTGGGTTCTCCTTCCTTCAGAGAACTTGTAGCCTCGTGTCTTAGCTTTCCAACGAGACCAAATTGCTTGAAACGGAGTTCTATAACTCTAGATATAGTTACAAATCTGGGGAAAGGTCGGACAGTAACAATTCAATGTCAGGATAATAACGGTTGGATAATAACAGTCCAATATTGGTTGATGAGCAATTTTTGTTGTCTTAGAGGCAGAATTAGATTCTCCTTCCTTCAGAGAACTTGTAGTCTTGTGTCTTAGCTTTCTAATGAGACCAATCTTTCCAACGAGATTAATCTGGCTTGAAACAAAGTTCTATAACTCTAGATTAGAGGTCGGACAGTAACTGTGGAACAGTAATTGTCCAATGTCTAGACAGTAACAATTCGAGATTTAAATAGTAACAGTTTAAATATAAAGAAAAGAATGATAACTATGGTTGGACCTTAATGGGTATAATGAGAAATGATTGAAAGAAAGACTTATTAGTTGTTGATATTGTTATTATAAAACATATCATGGAGTGAGGAAAATCTATGAGATAAACCTGTGATTTGCAGGAGGGACCACAAACGTGGTGCAACAGCAGTAGCAGGGGGGCACGAGTAGAGCTTTTATTACAGGTAGGTGACTTTTACCATCCTTTTTAATAACGTTGAATAATGAAATACCTTATCATAAATGTTATCATATTGTGTTAGTTTAGATATTAGATTGCCAAATGCTTAAATGTTGACATATGATTGATTAGTTTCAGCTAATGGCATCCGAATGGATGAGTGGGACAAATGAATGATTAGCTTTGGCTTATAGCATCTGAATGGATGACCTAATAGCATCCGAATGGATAACCGGGACAAATAAATGATTAGCTTCGGCTAATGGCATCTGAATAGATGACCAGGACAAATAATTGATTAGCTTCGACGAATGGCATCCAAATGGATGACGAGGACAAATGAATAATTAGCTTCGGCAAATGGCATCCAAATGGATGACGGGGACAACAAATGAATGATTAGCTTCGGCTAATGGCATATGAATGGATGTCCGGGACAAGGAATGATTAGCTTCGGCTAATGGTATCCGAATGGATGACCGGGATAAATTGATGATTAGCTTCGGCTAATGGCATCTTAATGGATGACTGGGAGAAACAATTGATTAGCTTTGGCGAATGGCATCCAAATGGTTGACCGGGACAATTAAATGATTAGCTTCGACTAATGACAAATGAATGATTAGCTTCTGCTAATGGCGTCCGCATGGATGTCCGGGACAAAAGAATGATTAGCTTCATCTAATGGCAAATAAATGATTAGCTTCGGCTAATGGCATCGGAATGGATGACCGGGACAAACGATTGATTAGCTAATGGAAACCGAAGTGGATGGGCAGGGTGAGTGAACGGTTAACCTCAGCAAGTGTTGCCTTAAGAGGATAGCTGTATTTAAGATTATGGCTGATTACAAGAATTGGTATCTATATGCACTACAAGTTGTTTATACCAAGTACATGAAGGAACTATAAATGTCACACTTCAAAAATGAAATAATGTTAATGCTTCATTGAACTGCCAGACCATTTATTATCATTATTATTAATAAGTAATTGCGCATTCTTATAAATGCTTTGTACTAAAATAGAGACATCACACCAACGAGGTGTCTAGGAATCCCAATACACGGGAACCTACTTTTGAAAGGAATCATGTAGTTGCATTCTAAATCATAATGTATTTTATATGAATCAATGTACTGAATGTATAAGTATTATTAGATCCTTTTTGTTTAAAATTCATGATGACTATTAGTACGATAGGAATGCAAACTCATGTCTATGTAGCTATATTTTTAATGTGAACTTCTAATCATGCAAACATAATATTATGTGTTTATGTAAGATTCACTTTTAAAAGAAATGTTGATTGTTTGATGTATGGATTGTATCTTGATGATGTGAGGGAACAAGTTCACCGATTACCGACACGACGTGTGTCAAGCACATAGGCTCATACTCACGAATGTATCCCTTTTCAATCAGCTCATCAACTTGCCTTTGAAGCTCCTTCGTTTCCTCGGTATTGCTTCTATAGGCTGGTCAGTTAGGATTTGAAGCTCCGGGTAGGAAATCAATTTGATGCTCTATCCCCCTCAATGGTGGTAATTGACACGACCAAAGAGTTGATGTCTTCTCCCAAGTGTAGGAGTGTCGAAGTAATAAATAACCCAACAAGACTGGGGTCGAACCACAGGGAGATTAACTGTATAAACTACAAATAAAGAAATAGATAATAACAGAAAAGGAGTTGAAGAGAGCTTTGAGATGTGATATTGATATAAGGATAAAATAATTGTCAAGGTTAGAGGATCCACTAATGGTATTTCAAACAAGTATAGTATAAACTCTTTTTACTACTTAACTGGAAACCACACATAAAGAAGGTTCCAATCAGATTATAAATTGTTAACATGATTACATTAGTTATCTTATTCAAATAATGCTAATACTTGTAAATGTTGTTAGGCATTCATGATTATAACTTATGTTAACAACAAATCATGTTCCTTTCATATATCACAAGTGTCGGTTATACCATATGGTTGGGCTATGAAAGTGCCAAGTATTTGTTGTACTAAGGGTTATACAACATAAATCTAGGTTAACCATTTAATAAGAAAAGTATTAAAAGTGAACAAGAAAACAAATACAAAATATGTTAGTATCAAACATTAAAGTATATGTTGAGTTTATACTATACTTATTCTTACACCATTAGTGTAACCATTTCACCTTAACATAATAAACTTAGTTAAAAATAATGAAAGAGAGAAACATAAATGAACAAGATAAGAACATAAATAAGATATAAGTTAACTAAGTAAAGGAAAGGAAATGAAAAGCATAAACAAGAGATTAATATAAAAAAAACTTAAGCATTACAAAAATATAAAGAGAGAGAGCAAGAACATGATCTTGATTTGAAAACCAAGATGCCTAAATGCATGACAAATGCCTAAATGCCTCCTTTTATAGTGTTCCAGTTTGGACTGAACCAGCATCTCTTTCCTAAGTTCAGCCCTCTCTTTGTCTTCTCAATTTCAGTAGTTAAACTCGTCAATCAATCCTTTGATTTATGTCATAGGCATGCATTTAAGATGAACATTTATCATAAATTAAAGGTATCTTATATTATTAGACATGTTATTATAAAACATGCTCTAGTTAAGGAGTTATTGATACTTTAAGTACAAAATAATGATATAAAATCTTGATAAAAATGCACTTTTAAGTATTAATCACACCCCCCAACTAGCTTATTACGAGTCCCTAGTAATCAAAGCGTTAAAATAGAAAAACAATTTGCAAGTTCCACAAAGCAAGGCATTCATCATTAAACTTCCATTAATCTATGCAGATAAACAAACTTTCATTAAATTTATACGTCTGCTTCATACTTAAACAAGATATTAATAAACCTTTCTTTTGTGCTCAATATATCAACACATAGTTATGGGGCTTTACTTGGAAGAAAACAAAATTTTGTTCTAATATTTAAGGTTGACTTCCTTGGGTTGGGATTATTATCTTTGTTTTTTTCTTTTTTTTAAATATATATACATATAACTTAAAACATAATGCATCTTTAACCCATGTAACAAGCTTTAGGCTAATGACTCCCAGACCAGTTGGTCTTAGGGCATTAGGTGTTGAGACACCCCTACGAGCATAGTAACTCGGATTGCAAATACTGATACGTAGATAGTCCAATGTTTGATTCCTTTAAGCTTTTCTCTTTAACCCATGTAATAAGTTTGGGCCAATAGCTTCCAAGTCAGTTGACTTTACTGTATTAGATGTTAAAACACCCCTTCGGGCTTAATTGCTTAGGTTAGGGAGGCTACGAAACCAAACTTATCTACGTTTTTATTATCATCAATATTATCAATTTGGTTTTTTTTTTTTACAAATTATATACTATCCCTTTCTCTTAGTTGTTACCTTTAACAAAAGAACATAAATAATGTAATAATCCAATGTGCAACCCACAATCATATATTAGAGTGTGTGTGTGTGTGAAAATGAAGGTTTAAGAATACTTGTTAAATAAGTATGAGCAGAATCAAGTGATGACAATGTGAGAGTTTGTAAACCTGAATATTTCAAGAGAAGTATGTGATAGACCTTGAATATTGCAAATAATCATTGGAAAATGTTTACTAAAATACGTCTCAAGAGTCAATAAAATTCTTCCTTACTCTGCCATCCTAGTAGTAAAAGTTTTGTCAAATGGTTTTATTAAAAAAAAGTAGTTAGTTGGTTAGTTAGTTTTTTTTATGTCAACTACTACCCTCCCCCCAACCAAAATGAGACATTGTCCTCAATGTCATAAGGTAGAAAGATAAAGTATAGAAGACATAACCTGAAACAGAGAATACTAACAAACCTAAAACATACTTAAACAAATATAAGAAATAACAAAACAAAATACTATGCTATTAATAAAACTAAAAGACACAAGGTTTTACAAACGAAGGCTTAAATCCAATTTAAAGCTTTTTACGGCTTTTCTTAGTTGACCAATTTATGCGACTCATGCAGGGATCAATTACAGGGATGAAAGATTGAGTTGGTTAATCAATTGTTCAGCAATAGTAGCAGAGACTATGATTTGTCATGCCGAAAATGTTAGAAATTGTTGTTCCACAACTTGATTAAGAAAAGATAACAAATTATCATAAAAATCATTAACATTTAACAAACCTATAAATTTATGGTGAATGTGCAGTTGGGCCCAAGAGAAAATATAAAAGATCTCTTCCAATGTGCCCATACTACTTGGTAAGGCAATAAAGGTGTCAGCATGGTTAAACATTGTATTCATTCGATCAGACATTGTAGAGACATGTAGTTCCTCTAAAATTGTTTTTCCAATGATGTCCTCTATTGCTAAAGCTTTGGGGACAACCCCTAAAACTTGACTGCCTCTTAAAAATGCAATTATTGGAACACCCCCTATTAACCCAAGGCTGCCTCCCCCATACACTAAATGAATCTTTTCCCAGCTAGTACCTGACCAAGATATGCTGATTCTAAAAACTCCTTTTCTTTTCCAAGACTGGATCCACCAAAAACACAAATATTTCTTATGTGATGACTTGAGGGACCTGTCATTTTTACACACTTCTATATCTGTTGAATGTATGGGTTGAGTAGAAATGAAGGGAAAGAAGAGAAGATTTTGTAGATAAGAAATTGAAAATGCAATCATACCACCTATATGTAGGCCAGCTAGAGTCTTACTCTCTCTCTCTCTCTCTCTCTCTCTCTTTATTTTTGATCAAAACATGTGTATGTACAGGTAATGATTGTGGCTCACATCTTCCCTTGGTTTTACTTCCAATTACCTTTGGCACCAGTAGGGACATCAACTTTAACATTTAGTGGTTCAGTTCTAGAAGGAACAAAGGATCTCGGCCGGACAATACCCTCTCTCTTTAGATTTGGCTTCCAAGATGATGAAGAACCTAAATTAAATACTGGTCAAACATGTCATTTCCTAAGTTTTCTCTCCACCTTCATAGCCGTGGCACCCAGGCGGCAAAGCACGGCGTCGCAGCGACCCTCGATTGATTTCGGGGTCTTTGTTTTTGTGACTAAAGGGGAGTCACCACCTAGTATCACCACCTAGTATTTGGTCACTAGGAACCCTAACTGGTCTTTCAAAGATTCTAAGATAAGGGACTGGTTGTGTAAAGGGAAGGTATTAGCACCCCTAGTACGCCCTACCTAAGGTAAGCTGCTTGGTGTTTGGTTTGCTTTATAATCTGCTATAGTGTTGGTGTTTTCTAATCCCATCAGTTTCTATAGGTTTGATTCAAACTAAATTTATTAAGATAGAAATCCAAGGAAGTTCCATGTGCTTTAAAAGCTCATTTTCCCCTTTGTTTTTCAAGAGTTTGCGACTTGTAAATCGCAAGGAGGAGGGACAAAAATTTAGAAATCTAGGGTGCTTTAAAATCCTTTTTTTTTGTCTTAGTGTTTTATACTCTCACGGCTCGTAAACTGTGGAGTAGAAAAATTAAAATGCCTCGATTATAATCAAGGCTTCTTTCAAGGATGTGTGCGGATTTATTATTCCTAGAAAATTATTTTGGATATTTACCACTCCGGGTTTCTTTATCCAAATATTAACAGTGAATAATAACAAATTATTCCCAATAATATTTTGGATATTCATCCTTTAAGGATTTCTTTATCCAAACATTAGCGATGAATAATAGATGAATTCCCCCTAAAATAAGATTTTTATATTTTTTGGAATATTGGCCAATACCCTTTGGAGTTTTACAAACATATTGTAACATCCAAAAATACAAGAAAATAATTTTTTTTTTGTGTTTAAGAAATCCATGCGAAAACACATTTCCGAAACTTCTAATATTTTTTGTATAAAAACGAGCGTTCAAAATATGTTAGGGTATTGGCCGCATGCAACACGTAAGATAACATTTTTATATATATATATATTTTTTTGTCAAAACACAAACATCACAATTAGATGTAAACATTGAAATGGAAAGTAGCAAGCCATGAATCATATTACAAGAACTACGAGAAACTTGAAACAATTCGCAACAAACAATCGTTCAAAGCCAAATCAACTTAAAATGATGTACACTAGAAAGGACTAAACCCGTATGCATGAGGGAGCCAAAGTTTTGAAATTGAAATTTTTAAATCAAAATCCTACTGCATGTGACCAGGACTCATGACCTATTTTCTTTTTAACAAACCGGGAGAAAAAACTGCCATGCTAGTTTCATACCAAAAAAAGAAGATCTTGGGACGGCATGCTCTTATAACACATTTATATCATGGACTAGAAACCAAAGCAAGACCTGGCCGGCTCTTTCAATAAAAAAAAATGGAAGGACACGAACAGAAAAGGGAGCTGCTGATGAAGAAAACAACAGCCCCCTTTCCCGGTTCCTTAATTTTGAACCAGCGAAAGAAAGGAGATAAAAAAAAGAACACCAGAGGCTAGCCAAATCTTAACATAGTCACCCATCCAAAACTCAAAACTACAGCAGGAACAACACAAAGCAAGTGGGCATCACTGTGTTCTTTTCTACAGAAGATGAAATAAAACCAAGCAAACGTTGCTGTCAAGGTTTTAGCAGCAAAGCTCCCTCTCCGTCTTGTATTCTTTCTCTTCTCTTTCCTCACAATAACACCAGAATGCAAGAAAGAAAGCTCACACTATTTGCTGTGTTTTTTACTCTGCCTCTCTTACGTTTTTCTTGTCTGTCTTTGGCTGTTTCTTTCGTTGCTCTTTTCTCTTTGTTTTTTCTCTTATTTTTCTGCTCTCCTCCTCCCTCTTTAGGTCATTAGAAGGGCTTATATATAGTCTAGAATATCTCTATTTAGGAAAGATTTAATGCATTAATTCTAGGACGTAAATCCCTACTGATTTGCAGTAAAAAAATGCAAAAGGAAGTTGCAATTTTCTAATTTTGTGCTGGTGCTTTACGTCTAATTTCTTTCCAGTTTTAGAGGAGGGTGTGGCTATTTTCTTTCCTTCCATATGGCCAGCTGCTTCCTTTGAAATGAGGCAAGAAAAAAACATGGTTGCAGCTCCAAAATTCAGGCATTCATAAAGGAAAAACAGTAGGAATTTGCAGCGGAAAAAAGGAAAGAAATCAGATGGAGGGTGCAGCTGCAAAGTCTCATTTTCCTTATTCGGTGTGGAAAACATCCTATCATTTATGATGATCCAGCCCCCTCTCCAGCTTTCAATATCCTTCTTCAATTCAATCCCTCATTTTAACAATTTTCGATTCAGTCCTTAGTCTAAAAAAATCCTTCGAATCAGTCCCGCGAACTTAAGCTATATCCTTTCCGAGGCAGAATTTTCTGCCCTCACGTTAGATATTCAAATGGGAATATCTTGAGCTTCTGATATCGAAATCAAGTGATTCAAAAGCCCAAATTCATCTGCGCGTCTAGGACTACAACTTTGATGAAGGAGTCAAAGTGAGATAAAATCTTTTTACAGAACAGAAACTGGTAGTAATCTAGTTGGTCAAAAAGGTTCTTGATCTGACAATACTGAGTATCCAAATCTGATTAAGAATCTTCTCTAAGAAAAATGATCCCTAGGACCTAATAAAGGCGTACGTCAATTTTTCAACATGTAATGAGTGACAGAATATACCTAGGATGCTCAAATATCGTACAAAACCAAGTCAGAATCAGAGCCTAAGTTGGAACAAAAAATTGTGATAACAGCAGAATCATTTTTTTAGTGCAAATTTTGAGAGATTTATCCAACCTTAAAAACAAGATAATGAAGGAACGAATTTAGCATTATGAAGACCTCTAGTCAATCTAAGAAACCTGATGATTTTGGCAGCAAAGGGGAAGGATAAAAAGAGCAGAAAACAGCTCAAACAGGTTTTCGGAAAAAATATTTCTTTCTCCTCCTCTTTTATCAATTTTCCAGCAAATATGAATTACACTCGGTTCAAAATGGGTATACACCGTTTCCAGCACTTGGGGTCTAAAATTGAGTAACAACAATAACCATGTGAACCTTTTCCTCTAGCTCCACTTAGTGATGTACCTCAACCACATTGACAATATTCTGATTCAACCCATTAAGAAATCTAGCCATGGTGGCTTCTCTAACCTCAACAACATTGGGCCAAATCATTGTTATCTCCATCTCTTTATGATATTCATCTACTGTCTTATAACCTTGATTCAAACCTTAGAGCTTTAGAAATAAGTCTCTGTAATAGTGGTTTGGCACAAATTTTCTCCTTATTAAGACTTTCATCTCCCCCCATGTTTGAATGGGTCGCTCCCCAATACTCCTATTGATTACAATTTGATCCCACCAAATCAATGCATACTCCGTAAACTCAATTATCACCAATTTCACCTTTTTTTTGTTCAAAAAAGCTATGGCAATAAAAAATCCAATCTAACATTTTCTCCCACTCCAAATAACCCTCAGGGATCTTTTTTACCTTGAAAGTTAGGAATTTTCAATAGTTTAATGGTGTCCAAGTCCCCATCCATATCTTCGTAATTTCCATGCCATGAAAATTCACATCCCTCCTAGCCCTGTTCGGTCAAGACCTGATTCCTTGGCCACTAGATGCAAAATCATAGGCATCTTCACCCGCATATGTGTTTTCGTCAACAAACTCTTCAAAATCAGATCTGACATTGCGTAAGGCCATACGGACCGTATTTCCTTAGCGATCAACCCTACTATTCTGTTGCTTTATTGAATTTACCTCATCTTTCAAATCTTTGTACGTCCTAGACAACAACTCCACTTGCTGGCCTATGGCTCCTAATTGAAAGCTATGTCAGCGTTTTGTGTCGCTGATTCGTTGTTTTCAGAGATTCTTTGAATCTGTAAAATTTGGTTAGTAACACAAAATATATCCTCACACCTCTCGTGTATCACACAAAAAAAATCAAGGCGTTTCACTCTAATAAGCTCGCCTTTCACCTCACAAGTTGCTTTCTTTTGGTTCTTTAGGAACTGAAATCAACAAATCAAAGTTAGTAGCCTTTGTAACGCACTCTAATTATAATTTCAGACTCAAGAATCAATAAATATACTGAAAACAAAGCAAAACAAAACTATAAAATCAACAAATCAAAGTCAATAGCAATGCAAATTCGTACGAATTGTGGACGAGACTAACACGAAATAAAACAGAAGTGAATATTAGCGAAAACGATTACTTGACTCCTAGATAACCCAAATATAATAGAAACCAAAATATTTGGACGACACAAAATAGTAAGGATCACATTTTGAAACTTGATGCAAATCTAACCTGTTACGCAATTTTTTCGTAATAGAAATGAAACCCAGTCTAAACAATCTCGAAATGACCTCAAATTCAATATTTAGTATTCTAATAATACTAAATAAACAAAAAAAATTCAATTTATAGGTCGTTCTCTTATGTCTAGGTACCCAAACCCCTTGTATGATCAGTTTGCGGTAGAATTGAACCTCCAATTAAAACCCCCAGAAGCTGATATCAAAATAAGCCCAAATTTAATATATTTATCATCCCCAATACTCTGAATATGAAGTTTCAATTGATTCTAAGGTGGTTTGCTTATGGTTCACTAAGAGTCATTTCTGCGGCAGAATTGAACTTCGAATTAAAATTTCAAGCAAACGATATCAGAATAAGTTTAAATTGGAAATATAATGCGATCTTGCCCCCAATAGACATAATATGAAGTAATAAGATGGAATATAACCTTTTTTTGTTTTGCTTAGATGACGCAGACACAAAGAATAAGAAGATGAACGCAAACACTGGAAAACTTAAAGGAACACTAAAAATACAAAAATAACAGAAGGATATGACCTTATTTTGGAGCCTAGCTTCGATACCAACTGATGCGAATCTTGTGATCACGTGATCATGCAACCCACAATCAAGATTGAGATCTGATCCTGGAAAGCTGAAATAGGTTTGATAGGAGTGTGACATAATGAAAATCTGCCCCGAGGCACCAACACTATTGGAAAGAGTAAAATGACACCAAGAAGCCAGTTAATCTTTGATAAGTCAAATTCAGTTAGCTCAAGAACTGAAGAATGCAGGAATCACTCTCACACATTAAAACTGAAAAATTCAGAAGTAATAATCATGAAAGGCCAAAATTTTGGTTACATGAGTTTAAATAGTTCATGAAAAATTAACCCTAATGAACCCCTTAGACTTATATGAGGTCCACTCAAAACTGACCCAAAACCCCATAACTTAATCCATACAAGCCTTGGATCCTAGTTGAAAACAAAGTATTAATTAAGCCCAGACAAGCCTTGGGCTGTAATTAACAAAATAAAATAAAGCCCCTAATATTAAATCCATGTTCTGTCATGAGAAGAAGAAAAGGAAGTAAAACATTACATAACTGATTCAATGCTTATTTATATACCTTTCCATATAGCCCCTTGTTGTTTTCAAGTTGTAGTAGGATTCTTTTGTTTCCTTTGTTGTCCTCACCTTATGGCCTAAATAAGGTTGTATTGGACCCCTCTTGCACATGGATAAGATGTACTAGGGTCTCCTCTTGATACTCCAATGGACCTTTCAATTCTGACTTGGTTGAAACCTTCAAAAGCAATGCATTCAATGCCTCTTTCAATGTCTTTGGCTTGGACCGAGTCATTGGACCACTTTGAACATGTAATGGGTCCTGGTGTTTCTGGGCTGGTCCACATCATATTTGTTCAAAGAGAATAGATTGTGTATTCCTACTAGTTCTTTACGTGAATTCTTTGTTCATGAAGCACATAAGTGTGGTTTAATGGGTCACTTTGGGGTTGCAAAAACCTTGGATGTATTGCATAAGCATCTTTACTGGCCAAAGATAAAAAGGGATGTGCAACAAATTTGTGAATTGCTTGTAGAAAGGCAAAATCTAAAGTACAACCGCATGGATTATATACACCATTACCTACTAAACCTTGGGTAGATATCTCTATGGACTTTATTTTAGGTTTACCTAGATAAAAGAAAGGTAGAGACTCTATTTTTGTTGTGGTTGATAGGTTTTCTAAAATGACGCATTTCATTGCATGCCATAAAACAAATGATGCATCTCATATCAAAGACTTGTTCTTCAGGGAGATTGTATGTTTGCATTGCATTACATGTTCCAAATTGTCCAATGATTCGGTCCAAGATAAAGGTATTGAATGCATTGGTTTTGAAGGTTTCGACCTAGTCAGAATTGAAAGGTCCATTGGAGTATTAAGAGGAGGCCTTAGTACATCTTATTAATGTGCAATAGGGGCCCAATACGGTTATTTGGGCCATGAGGTGAGGATAACAAAGGAAACAAAAGAATCCTACTACAACTTGGAAACAACATGGGTGGTTACCTTTTCCTTTTATTTCTAAGATTAATTGGTTGTATGGAAGGTTATAAAGAAGCCTAAAATCAGTTCTGTAATATTTTATTCCTTCTCTTCTTTTTATGGCAGAACATGGATTTAGTATTAGGGGCTTTATTTTATTTTGTTAGCTATAACCTAAGGCTTGTTTGGGCTTAATTAATACTTTGTTTTCAGCTAGGATCCAACACTTATTTGAATTAGGTTATGGGCTTTTCAGTTTAGGGTTTTTGGGTTAGTTTTGAGTGGACCTCATATAAGTCTACATAAGTGGTCCATTAGGGTTAATTTTTCAAGAACTATTTAAACTCATGCAACCAAAATTTTGCAAGCCATTAATAAATATTACTTCTGAATTTTTCAGTTTTAACGTGTGAGAGTGATTCTTGCAGTCTTCAGTTCTTAAACAAACTGAATGTGACTTATCGAAGATTAATTGGTTTCGTGGTGTCATTCTACTCATTCCAATAGTGTTGGGGCAGGTTTTTCATTGTGTTACACTCCTATCAAAACTATTTCAGCTTTTCAGGATTAGATTTCAATCTTGTGGGTTGTGTGACCATGTGATTACGAGGTATGTTTCAATATATGTTTGGGCCATATAGGATTTAAAATTGGTTGGACTAATTAAGATGTCGGGATCCTTTTTTTTAAGGATTAGGAAAATATTCTTCTAAAATTGAAAGGAAAATTGGTTCATTATTGTCTCAACTATTTAGGAGAATATTTAAGAAACAAAGGATAAAGTTTCCTAGTCATATAAGGAAACTAAATGTGGGCTGTCAGATATGAATCTAGACTTGGAAGTATTATTTAATGCTAAAGGTTTGATTCTCCTAGTCAAGGAAAGAAAGTGATGAGCGACTACAACGAGAATTAATTTCTAGGATTGTTTTTCATGTTCTGTAGGGAAATCCTAGTCCTACAAGGAAACAAGACTTTAACAATTAAATTCCTATTCCTATCAGATTTCATAGCAGCTGAAGGACTTTAAAAGTTGGCTAAGCAATCCTAGAGTATCTAGGAAGGTGAATCTCAGCCAAGGGTAATTTAAGCTAGGGAATTAAAATGTTTTATCATTTTTTTTCTTTCTATTATATGTGGCATAAATAAGTTACTTCCAGACTTCTTGTTTTCATTATTATTTCTATATTTGAGCTCAGTTAATACTTTTGAGTATGGTGAGTACGGTGTTAGTACTACCTTTAATGTTGCTAATCTTATTTTGTTTAACATAGTTTTTGATTTGAGGTTGAATCCTTTTGAGGAGATAGGAGATGATATGGATCAACCCACAAACACCAAGGACCCATTACATGTTGATGCGAAACTCGTGATCACACAACCCACAATCAAGATTGAGATTTAATCCCGGAAAGCCGAAATAAGTCTGATAGGAGTGTGACACAATGGAAACCTGTCCCAAGGCACCAACACTATTGGATTGAGTAGAATGATGCCACGAAGCTAGTTAATCTTCGATAAGTCAGATTTAGTTCGTCCAAGAACTGAAGAATGCAAGAATCACTTGTTAAAACTGAAAAATTTAGAAGTAATTATCATCAAAGCTGCCGAAATTTAGGTTACATGCATTTAAATAGTTTTTAAAAGTAACCCTAATGGATCTACCCTTATGGGCTGAACCGACCCACATACAAAACTGACCAAAAAACTTTAAACTGTAAAACCCATAACCTGATCCAAACAAGACTAGGATCCTAGCTCAAAACAAAGTTCTAATTAAGCCAAAACATGAAAGAAGATAATAAAAATAACTAAGTTGTAATTAAATACCACCAGCCCTTCTTTCCTTATGTAAATAGGATGGATAAGAAATCCTTATAATTAAAGGATTCTGAAACATTGGTGAATCCTTGCCACACTTGGAAGATTATATTGCAGGTCATTAAAGATCCTTGTGGAACTAGGAAATTCCCAAAACAACCTCCCACATCATTGTAGGAAAATGATCCTTGCCAAATAGGAAGTCCACAAGTCAAAAGGAAGTAAATAACAGAATTTGTATACCCTGTTCTGACTTATATCGCAAGTCCTTTCCGAAGATGGATTCATTTGAAAATGTAACCCCAAGATAGACAAATACCTCTGGAATATTATGGTAAAGTTTCAGCTTGATCCAATAGTTGGATTTGAAGTTATGCTCAATAGCGTAAAAACTGAACGGTAATGTTTACAATGCTTGTGAAACTTTGGCTTTTGGAAAGTTCTATAAACTTAAAGGATATTGTTTAAAGAGAGTCGTTTGTGTGTTGGACATTAAGTTCTATATGTGAAGCACATGGAGGCGGGTTAATGGGGCATTTTGGTGTTGTTAAGACTTTGGATGTGTTGCATGAGCATTTTTATTGGCCTAAAATGAAAAAAGATGTGCGACACATATGTGATAAATGCAAAACTTGTAGGAAAGCAAAGTCTAGGACTCAACCACATGGCTTGTATATCCCTTTACCTGTACCTAAGGAACCATGGGTAGACATTTCGATGGATTTCGTCTTAGGTTTACCTAGGTCAAAACAGGGTAGGGATTCAATTTTTGTAGTTGATAGGATTTCAAAGATGGCACACTTTATTCCATGTCGTAAAATCGATGATGCCACTAACATTGCTGATTTGTTCTTTAGGGAGATAATATGACTTCACGGGGTCCTTAAGAGCATTGTTTATGATAGAGATGTTAAGTTCCTTAGCTATTTTTGGAAGGTTTTATAGGGAAAATTGGGTACTAAATTGTTGTTTTCAACTACTTGTCACCCCCAA
>Ga0325411_1004560_pt1 | contig 15509 bp, 8 predicted proteins | sample PopdelMetagenome_13_FD_206181 | JGI IMG/M metagenome (GOLD analysis project Ga0325411, IMG submission 206181) | Populus deltoides microbial communities from Bellville, Georgia, United States - Xylem-PdIQD-R4 | ecosystem: Host-associated > Plants > Phyllosphere > Stem > Wood/Secondary xylem... | reverse complement strand
CGAACATAGGGAGAGGTATCATTACTAGAATCCTCAGAAAAAGGATCTATATGAATAAGATCAGATTTTGTCAGGCTATGAGTAGTGGATGGAATAGAAAAGAAAGGTATATGCTCAAGGAAGACAATATGACGAGACACATAAAGTTTCTGAGTTATTGGATCAAAACAACGATACCCCTTTTTACCTTCACTATAACCTAGAAAGACACAAATAGCTGATCGAGAGGATAGCTTATTGCGTTCTACATGAGGATGAAGAACGAAACAAGTACAACCAAAGACTCTAAATGAGGAATAATCAGGGACATACCTATATAGCTTTTCAAAAGGAGATGGACCCGAACTATGAGAAGATGGAATTGTATTAATCAAACTTACAGCAATAAGAACAACTTCTCCCCAAAATTCACTAGGAACAAAAGCAGACAACAAGAGAGAACGAGGAGTTTCGACAATGTGCCTATGTTTTCTTTCAGCTACACCATTTTGTTCAGGAGTATCTGTACATGAAGTTTGGTGGATGGTTCCATCTAAGGCAAGCATTTGAAAAAATTTATTAGAGGTGTATTCCCTACCCAAATCACACCTAAAGCATTTGATCACAGCAGAATGTTGAGTTTTGATAAGAGCTCGAAAAGCTGCATATATCTCAAAGAATTCAGAATGATGTTTCATTAAATAAACCCAACAATAACGAGTATGATCATCAATAAAAGAGACATAATATCGAGACCCTCCTTTTGTGGAAACAGGAGAAGGTCCCTATACATCAGAATGAATCAAATCAAATGGTGAAGATGAAACAGAAATACTTCGATTAAAAGGTAAAGCAGAAAATTTTGCCAGTTTACATCCACTACAATCAGAAATGTCACAAGTTTTCAAATTTTCTAAAGCTCCTATGGATGCCAAAAATCTCAAATGAGAAGATGAAACATGACCTAGACGGGAATGCCATAAATAAAAACTAGAAGATGAAAGACTCAAATGAAAGGAAGACAAATCAGCAGTAGTAGCAGCAGTGGCAGCAGCAGCAACTGACACTTTTAACTCATCCAAAATATATAGCCCATTCTCCCTACGGCCTGTCCTAATCAACTTCTGAGACTGCAGATCCTGTACACAACAAAAAGAACCAGAAAACATGACTAAATAATCACCAGAATCACATATTTGACCAACAGACGCAAGATTCAATTTGAGTTTTGGAATAAGATAAACATTAGGGAGAGACAGGTGAGGTGTGACAACAGAACCAACACCTGCTAAGGGCATAGGAGTGCCATCAGCAGACATAACAGGAATGGAGGACAAAGGGGACACTGAGGTAAAAGATGAGGAATCTGGAGACATATGATGGGAAGCACCAGAATCCAAGACCCATTTAGAGTGTGACATACCTGAGGAACTATGAGGTAATTGACCTATGGAAGAAGCGGACATTACTTGTGGCTGCAAGGAGAGAAACTTCTGAAATTGCTCGGCCAAAGTATTAGGATCGGTAATAGAGCCTGGGGAAGCTACTGCTGCAGTATTGTGGTGTGGTGGTTTATAACCCTAAGGTGATCGATGAGCATTAGATTGTGACTGACTGCTAGACTTCCAAGCTTGATTCTGCTGTCTTAACTTAGGACACTGAGCCTTCCAATGACCTTTCTGCTTACAGAAACTGCACTCGTCGAAGCCAACCCTTGTGTAAGGCTTGTTCTGATGATTAGAGAATGGCTTAGAAGGTACTGCTAGTACAGAAGGATTCGAAGCAGAAAGAATTCCCTTTTCAGAATAAGACTGAAGACGTATTTCTTCAGCCAATAACTCACTAACAACAGAGTCAACAGAAGGCAGTGGAGAACGATGCAGAATTGAACCTTTAAGTCCTTCAAAATCATTGCGAAGTGCTATTAAAAATTGTACTAATCGTTACTGCTCTCTACGTTCAATATAAGCACCACATGCTTTTAATTCTACCGATTCTGTAAGAGCCAATTGATCCCAAAGATCTGTCATGGCAGAATAGAACTCCTGAATACTCATATTCTTCTGGTGAAGAGCTCGTATGTCATTCTCTAACTGATACTGTTTTGCAAAATTTGATTGCGTGAATAACCTTTGCAGATGATCCCAAACCTCCTTTGTTGTCTCATACTTTGCCAACTGTGTACCTATAGAATGCTCAACAGAATTGTTGATCCAAGTAATGATCTTTGCATTGTTTGCTTCCCATGTATCTATCGAAGCAGTATCTCCTTCTTCAGTATTCTTAGGTACCACATAAGTTCCACTAACATATCCCCACATCTTCTTACCCTTAAGAAAATTTCTCATTACATAGCTCCAATACGAATAGTTCTTCCCATCCAACCTCACACTCACAGACTGAAGCGAATCATCTCTTTCAGTAGCCATAATCAACAATCACAGAGAACTAGAATGCAAAAGCAGCGGAAAACAAAATACCAAATTGCAGAAACTGAACAGAGATTGCAGAAACGAAACAAATATCTTCTCAAACTTATACGATTACTCCAAAACACAAAACAAATTTGCAGAAACTGAACGGAAATACCAAATTGCAAAAGCTGAAGGGAAGACGAAATACCAAAATAATTGCAGAAACTGATGAAATACCAAATTTTGCAGAAGTGGAAGACAAAATCTCACTCCAAAAAATTTTCGAAGTTGTGTTCGGGATTAAGCCTCGTTCCATAAAACCAGCTCTGATACCATATTAAAATAATTGAGATCAAATACAAAAAGGAGGCTATAATTCTGAATAATCTGTTTATTATGAATGCATTGAGTTAACCTAAATACAAATAAAGTATATATAGGTCAAACTGAAAGTACTATTTTACCCTTAATAAATAAGACTACATAATTTTTCCTTTTAAAAACCAAGTCTCATAAAAAACAACATAAAGATAGATATAACAACTTATAACAGTTAAGAGGTGTGGTTGAAATACATCCAACTATAGGTTTTATGATCTTAAAATTTAAATAGACAAATCATTATTTGACTACGCAAAGGAGAAGGAAATGGGTTTGAATAAGCATTAAGAAGGCAATAGACCTTTCAACACCTTGTTTTGAAGCACTTTTTGGCCTTTCAGCTAACCTTATCTCTACAGCAGCTAACCTTATCGCCACAGCTGCTGTGGAGAACAATGCTCAAGGCATATGAGAGAACTCTGAGAATTGGGGGAAAGAAAAACTAAATCTCTAGACTGTGATTTTTTTGGCTTTAAGTCAATGGCGATGGATCCTAAAGTATGTGTTTCTCTCTATCGAGCCATCTGCTTTATGCTTGATCTTGGTAAATCCACTTGCAGCCAATGGCTTGTTTCCCTGCAGGGAAAGCAATCGAGTCCATGTCCATAAAAGGTAGCGGTGCAAGGCCGTTCGTCAAAATTCCATTCCAAGGATCATCTGGAAGTCGTCCATTGGAATGGCCATAAACGTAGCCTTTCCAGCCCCTGTTCCATAATTTGGGGTTGGTGCATGTGTATCATATACATTTCTCAACAAAAATATAATTTTTTATGAAATAAAACACATAATATATAATCTCCATTAAAATATTTACAAATTACTTAGTATAAAACAATCCACTGGGTATTAATCTAATAGATTATATCAATTTTTTTTTAATTTTTTATTAACTATAATTGAAATCACAATATTTAAATAATTTTCAAATAGAAGGACATTTTGACACTGAGGGTCTGTTTGAGAGTGTGTGAGGTAGAGATTGTCTTTTAAAGTAATTTTTTTTTGGAAATGCGTCAAAATAATATATATTTTTTATTTTTAAAATTTATTTTTGACATCATCACATCAAAATGATCCAAAGAAACTATAAGATATTTAATTTGAAGAAAAAAAATAAAAATTTGATGAAAAGTTGGTTCAACCGTAGCCCCAAAAGGACCTAAATAATAATATTTGGAATATAAAGATTGTTTTAAAATTATTTTCTTAATCATGGATGGAGATAGTGAGATTGTGTGCGAGGCTCTACAAAACAACTTGATCGGTCCAAAAACAACCTGGTTGACCAGTAAAAAATATACGAGGATGAAATTGAAAAAAAAACTAATAGAAAAAAAATATTCTAACCCAACTTCTTGCCTATCCCAAGTTTAAAATTGAACTATATAGAAGTTTTCTGACATGATTTTGTCAACTTAGTCAGTACAAAAACAATCTAAATGATCGATAAAAAAAAATATGAGGATGAAACTGAGATAAAAAAATAAAATTGAAAAAAAAAATTGATCTTGTCTAGTCTAAATTTAAAATTAAATTATATAAAAAATTGTCGGAACATAACTCCAGACTTGTGTGACTTCAAATTCGAAGTGTAAGGGTTGACACATGTTCAAAATCAAAGAAGTAGAGCTGATTTAACCAATTTCCAAAACTTAAGTGATTACATGTTAAATTTACCCAATGCTCCTACCATGAAAACGGGTTTGTACAGTCAATATAAGTAAAAGAAAATTCATAATAAGATGAAAGTTTAAGATACAATTTTTTTTTTTATCCAAACTCTTCGTAAATGTCATTAACTTCAACCTATTGAATTAACTTTAAAATCTCCACTTGATTCTCTGCATAACCAGAACTTCAAATTAATCATGTGAGAGTTATTTTAATATAACTAAGTAGATTTAATAGAACTAAAAACAATCTAAATAGCTCATAAAAACACGGGTCGGCTTTAAAAAAAATCAATATGATATATTGTTTTATTTTTATTTTTTTTCCCTTTGAAAAACTTGCAGTGACCATGTGAATAGAATAAACTAGCTGCGTGACCAGTGCTATGTCGCAGGTCAATTTAAAATCTAAGAGTGTTAGGTCTTTTTGCAAAACTATACTCAAGAGCCTTAGGTTTGACTACGATGCCTAACCCAAGAGTAATTTTTATAATATTAATAATAATATTAAACTTTCATGATCCAAGTTTAAGTGGGTCGACTACAACACCAGACCCAAGAGCCTTGGATGTGAGTCTGGTTGCAAAGCTGTGTCATAAAAATATGATAACAAAATAGATTTTTTTTGATATTACATAATGAAATTAAACAAAAAAATATATTAATTGAAAAGAAAAAAAATAAAGAAAAAAACAACAAAGCAAAGCACTATTCCAATGAATAGTGCTTTGCGAGGAGGGGTACAGTAAAATCCCTTCATGGTATCACAATAATCTAATGAAAACTAAACAAAATAAATCATAAAGTTTAATTCTTAATCAATTTGATATTAAAAGATGAAATTAGAAGAAAAAAACTACTTGAGAAAAAAAAAAGAGTTACCAGGTTAAACCGTTAAACTTGGGATCTATGTCATGAGAGTGTGATAACTAAATAGAAAAAAAAATTTAATATTAACAAACTGAATTAAAGAAAAAAAATATTAATTAAAAAAAATAAAAAAAGCAACAAAAAAAACCTATAACTAAAAGGTATCTGCCTTTCACTGTGGATTAGCACAGTGCAATCCAGAGTGAAAGATTGATTTTTTTTAGTTATAGTTACAAAATATGAAATTGGAAGAAAAAACCTAAAGAAGAAAAAGAAAAAAATGAATTAATTGGGTTAACCCGTCAAATCAGGTTAACCCATCAAACTTGAGATTTGTGTCATGAGAGTGTGATAACTAAATAGAAAAAAATTTAATATTAAGGAACTAAAGTAAACAAAAAAATATTAAATAAAAAGAAAAAAACCTGTAGGAAGAAAAAAACTAACGAAGAAAAAGAAAAAAAATCTAAATTAACTGGGTTAACCCGTCAAACCTGAGATCCGTTTCATGAAAGTCTGATAACTAAATAGAAGGAAATTTAATATTAACAAACTAAATTAAACAAAAAAATATTAATTAAAAAGGAAAAAACAAAGAAAAAAAACTTATAGGAAGAAAAAAAAATGAAGAAAATTTAAATTAATTGGGTTAACTGGTCAAATCTGAGATCTGTGTCATGAAAGTTTAATAATTAAATAGAAAAAAAATTTAATATTGACCAACTAAATGAAATAAAAAAATTAATTAAAAAGGAAAAAAGAAGGTATCAGCTTTTTCATTGTGGATTGTACTGTGCAATCCATAATAAAAGACATAAAAGGGGAAAAAAAACAAAAAAAAGGAAACAAAAAAAGAAAAACTAAAGGCATTATTCGATAACTAAATAAAAAAAATTTAATCTTAATGAACTAAATTGAACAAAAAAATTATTAATTAAAAAGAAAAAAAACCTATAGGAAGAAAAAAACTAGTGAAAAAAAAATGAACTAATTTGGTCAGGGATCCGTGTCATGAAAGTCTGATAACTAAATAGAAAAAAATTTAATATTAGCAAACTAAATTAAAAAAAATTAATTAAAAAAAGGTATAAGCCTTTTCACAGTGGACTGCACTGTGCAGTCCACAGTAAAAGGCTTAAAAAGAAAAAAAAATCAAAGGCATACACTGCTGGTTAATTTTTTTTTTGCATAAAAAAATCAAAGATCTAAGAGTGTTAGGTTTTTCTACGAAGATATACCCAAGAGCCTTGAGTTTAGCTATAACGCTCGATCGAAGAGTAATATTTATAATATTAATAATAATATTAAACTTGCATGACTCAAGTTTAAGTGAATCTAACAGCAACAGCAGACCCAAGAGCTTTGGATGTGGGTGTGGCTGTAAGGCCATGTCATAAAAGTGTGATAATGAAATAGATTAATTAAAAATAAAAAAGCAAAGAAAAAAACCAACAGGAAGAAAAAAACTAATGAAAAAAAAAATTCTGAATTAACTGGGTTGACTCTTCAAACCAGGTTAACCCGTCAAATCTTGGATTCGTGTCATGAAAGTTTGATAACTAAATAGAAAAAAAAATTTGACGAGTTAACCCAGAATTAAATGGGTTAACTTTTCAATCTCGGGATCCGTGTCATGAAACTTTGATAATTAAATAGAAAGAAATTTAACATTAACAAACTAAATCAAACGAAAAAAATTAATTAGAAAGAAAAAAAGCAAAAAAAATATGTCGGGTTAACCTGCCAAACCTGAGAACTGTGTCATGAAAGTCTAATAATTAAGTAGAAAAAAATTTAACATTAACAAATTAAATTAAACAAAAAAATTCATTAAAAAAAAAAGGAAAAAATGAGAAAAAAAACTGAAAGGCAGTAGCCTTTTCACTGTGAACTGAACCTTGGATTCTTGTCATGAAAGTTTGATATCTAAATAGAAAAAAAACATTTGACGGGTTAATCCATCAAACTTGGGATCCGTGTCATGAAACTTTGATAACTTAATAAAAAGAAATTTAATTTTAACATACTAAATTAAACGAAAAAAATTAATGAAAAAGAAAAAAAACAAAAAAATATTTCAGGTTAACCCGCCAAACCCGAGATCCATGTCACGAAAGTCTGATAACTAAATAGAAAAGTTTTTTAACCTTAAGAAATTAAATTAAACAAAAAAATTCATTAAAAAAAAAAAAAAACTCAAAGACTGCTTTTTCACTGTGGACTGCTGTGGAGTCCACAATACAAGCAAAAAAATAAAAAAAAATAGCTTAGCGTTTTACTGTGGCCTGTATTATACAATTTACAGAAAAACTGAGCCGTTTTAGTTATAGTTAATATGAAAGGATAAAAAAAAAAATTCCATGAAAAAAAGGCATAATGAATCATAAACATGAAAAAATTTGAAGTTATGACCTCTTCTGCAAAAGCCCTCTCTGCTACTAGCCCAAAACGTTATAGGCAAATAACATACTATTTGATGGCTATTTGTTTTTGTGTATGTTTGTTAGTCGGCAGCATCCTGAGATAAAGAATAATGAGAGGCTGTTGAGACAATGAGACGGTAGACGGAAGAGAGTGGGGGGGCAGGGCGGCTATAGCTTCTCTTCTCTTTTTTTGCCCTTATTGAAAAACATCAGTCATTGTTTCCTTTTATTAATGCTGATTTGGTGTCTGTAGGAGCGCCAACAAAAGAAGAGGGTTAAACATACCGATCCATTTTGGGATCATGTTGAGAAGACAAATGATGGTGGTCCTTTCAAGTGCAAATTTTGCAAATCTACATTTGCTGCGTCTACTTCTATCTCAAGGTTCAAATATCATTTGTCAGGAGAAAGTGGGAAAGGAGTTGGTATTTGTGGAAGAGTACCCGTTGATGTTAAAGCAGCAGCCTACCAAGCAATGCACAAAAAACAAAATCCCATCCCCCCAATTGATCATACAGTTCCTAATGTAGAAGCTCAAAGAATAGAGCAAGAAGGGAGGGATCTCCCAGATATGGCAATGGAAGATTGGACAGAGAGTACGAGATCGGAAGAGTTGATGGTTGTTAACGAAGCTGGTGGATCGCGAGGTTCTCAAGGGCAAGGAGGATATCTTTTAGACATGCTAGATACAGAAAATTGGACACAGAGCAGAACCATGGAAGGGATTGCACTTATTGACCACGTTAGAGTTCATGAAGAGCAAGGGACAGACGTTTCAGATGGTGGAGTGGAGAATTTGACAGACAACCTCACCAGAGGTGTGTCTATAGTTACTGAAGAAAGTAGAGTTTCTGAAGGGCTTGATGCACATAAAGCTAAAGGAGAAGCATTGCTGACAACAAAGCTGGTAGGTCAGGCTTCTGACAGAAATAAGGAGACGATCTGGTCTTGGTTAATGATGGATGACGTCTTAAGTGTTGGCATTTATGGGATGGGCGGTGTCGGAAAAACATCATTGGCGACGCAAATCCATAATCAGCTGCTACAAAGACCAAGTTCTTTCAATTATGTGTCTTGGGTTACTGTATCACAAAATTTCACCATCAGTAAATTGCAGTATCTTATTGCCAAAGCTATTAATTTAGACCTTTCAAATGAAGAGGATGAGAAGAAAAGAGCTGCAAAGTTGTCTAAAGCATTAGTTGCGAAGGGAAAATCTGTTCTCATTCTAGATGATTTATGGAATCATTTTCTGCTAGAAATGGTGGGCATACCTGTTGCAGTTAACGCGTGCAAGTTGATTCTCACCAGTCGATCGTTAGAAGTTTGTCGGCGGATGGGTTGCCAAAACAGCATCAAGGTAGAGCTTCTTACTAAAGAAGAAGCTTGGACTTTGTTCGTGGAGAAACTTGGGCATTATGATAAACTTTCTCCTGAAGTCGCAGACATAGCAAAATCTGTTGCAGCAGAATGCGCTTGTCTACCACTTGGGATTATAGCAATGGCAGGAAGCATGAGGGAAGTGAATGACTTGTATGAATGGAGGAATGCATTGACAGAATTGAAACAATCAGAAGTTGGGGTAGAAGACATGGAACCTGAGGTATTCCATATTTTGAGATTTAGTTATATACACTTGAATGACTCAGCATTGCAACAGTGTCTCTTATACTGTGCATTTTTTCCAGAGGATTTCACCGTAGATAGAGAGGACTTGATAGGTTATTTGATCGATGAGGGAATAATTCAACCAATGAAGAGCAGGCAGGCAGAATATGATAGAGGTCAGGCTATGCTTAACAAACTTGAAAATGCTTGCTTATTGGAAAGTTTTTTCAGCAACGAAAAGTACAGAATTTTCAAGATGCATGACTTGATTCGAGATATGGCTCTTCAGAAACTGAGGGAGAAGTCACCAATCATTGTTGAAGTTGGGGAGCAACTAAAAGAATTACCAGATGAGAGCGAGTGGAAAGAGGAAGTCGTGAGAGTTTCTTTAATGGAAAATCACGTCAAGGAAATTCCCTCTGGCTGTTCACCAATGTGTCCCAAGCTTTCAACGTTGTTTTTATCCTTAAATTTCGAGCTAGAAATGATTGCGGATTCCTTTTTCAAACATTTGCAAGGGCTCAGGGTTCTTAATCTATCATGCACCGCTATCCGGGAATTGCCAAGTTCCTTCTCCGATTTGGTGAATCTCACTGCTTTATATCTCAGAACGTGTGAGAAGCTAAGGTATATACCATCATTAGCAAAGCTTAGGGAGTTGAGGAAATTGGATCTCCGCTATACTGCACTGGAAGAACTGCCTCAAGGGATGGAAATGCTGTCCAATCTCAGGTATCCTTTTTTTTTTTCCCTCTCTCTCTTTACCTTCTTTTTGACTGTGAAATACTTAGATCAAAATTCATTGATCTGAAATAGCAAACATCATAAAGGATAGAATGACTGACACCATTTGGACCATCTGCTATACCATCTCAGGTATCTTAATCTTTTTGGAAATAGTCTTAAGGAGATGCCTGCTGGTATACTACCTAAGCTCTCACAGCTACAATTCCTTAACGTGAACCGGGCGTCCGGCATTTTCAAGACAGTACGAGTAGAGGAAGTAGCATGCTTGAAGAGGATGGAAACTTTGAGATACCAATTCTGTGATCTTGTTGACTTCAAGAAGTACCTCAAATCTCCAGAAGTGAGGCAACCTCTGACCACATACTTCCTCACAATAGGACAACTAGGTGTGGATCAAGTAATGGATTATTTACTTTATATGACACCAGAGGAAGTCTTTTATAAAGAAGTTTTGGTTCATGATTGCCAAATCGGTGAAAAAGGAAGGTTTCTTGAGCTCCCAGAAGATGTTTCATCTTTCTCAATCGGAAGATGTCACGACGCAAGGAGCTTATGCGATGTTTCTCCATTTAAACATGCAACTTCACTGAAGTCGTTGGGGATGTGGGAATGTGATGGGATAGAGTGCTTGGCTTCGATGTCAGAATCCTCCACGGATATTTTTGAAAGCCTCGAATCGCTATACCTTAAAACTTTGAAGAACTTTTGTGTCTTCATTACAGGAGAAGGAGCTGCTCCACCATCATGGCAATCTAATGGTATCTTCTCTCATCTTAAAAAAGTGAAAATAGGTGAATGTCCAAGTATGAAAAATCTGCTAGCCCTTGACTGGTTGCCAAATCTCGCAAACTTGGAAGTGATTGAAGTTGATGACTGTGACCAAATGGAGGAGATAATAGCAGCAGAGGATGAAGAAGAAGGCATGATGGTTGGAGATAGCAGCAGCAGCAGCCACTACGCTGTTACCAGTCTCCCAAATTTGAAGGCTTTGAAATTAAGCAACTTACCGGAGCTAAAAAGCATTTTCCACGGGGAAGTGATTTGTGGTTCTCTACAAGAAATTCTTGTGGTTAACTGCCCAAATCTAAAGAGGATATCACTCTCTCATCGCAACCATGCTAATGGCCAAACACCACTTCGAAAAATCCAGGCATATCCAAAAGAATGGTGGGAATCAGTGGAGTGGGGCAATTCCAACAGTAAGAATGCCCTTCAACCCCTGTGTGTGTTTCGGGAGTCTTTATTTTAGTAGTGGGAAAAGCAGGCAGGCAAGCAGGAAGTTCAATAAAATGCATTGCCAAGATGGTACGTCTCTGAATCTGCATCGTTTTAATTCACGTTTGTAGAAATTGTTAAGTAATATTTATCTAGTTTTATTTATTAAGGGTAGAATAGTATTTTCAGTTTAACCTATATATAATTTCTTTGTATTTAGGTTAACTTAAGCACACATAATAAACATATTATTGAGAATTCTAGCCTCCTTTTATGTTTGATCTGAATTACTTTAATATGGTATCAGAGCCTAGTTGATCGAACCCTTGGCTTGTTAATTTTATGAAACTCGTTGCCCTTGTAGAAATCATATTCACCAATGTCAGAGCCACTGCTCGTATCAAAATCATTATCATTATCATTATCCACTTCATTCCCTGTAGGATGTTCCAGCACGCTCAATGCATTCCTTTGAAGCTTAACTTCAGATCCATTTTTCAAAACATCAGACATGGATTGTTTGACCTATTAAAAGATGGAGGATGATGATCAAGTTTTGTGCTTGCGGCTGAAGAATTAATATCTGAAATTTTATTTTAGATTCTTCAGCTTCTGCAATTTGGTATTTCTGTTATGTCTCTGCAATTATTTTGGTATTTTGTCTTCTCTTCAGTTTCTGCAATTTGGTATTTGAGTTAAGTTTCTGCCAAAAAAAAATAAAATTGGAGTGATATTTTGTCTTCTGCTTCTGCAAAATCTGGTATTTCGACTTCTCTTCAATTTCTGCTTCCGCTTCTGCAAAATCTGGTATTTTGACTGTCCTTCAGCTTCTACAATTTGGTATTTCTGTTTGTCTTTGCAATTGTTTTGGTATTTCGTCTTCTCTTCAGTTTCTGTAATTTGGTATCTTTGTTCTGTCTCTGTAATTGTTTTGGTATTTCGTCTTCTCTTCAGTTTCTGCAAAAAAAAAATTTGGAGTGATATTTTATCTTCCGCTTCTGCAAAATCTAGTATTTCGACTTTCCTTCAGCTTCTATCATGGCATTTACTACCAAAGAGATTGTTTGGTTACGTTGGTTACTTGCTGATATGAGAGTTTTCTTTTCTCATCTTACTCCTATGAATTGTGACAACCAGAGTTCTTTTCATATTGCTCACAACTCGGTTTTTATGAGCGAACTAAGCACATTGAGATCGATTGTCATCTTATTCGTCATCATCTCAAGCATGACACCATTACTTTGCCTTTTGTTCATTCTTCCTTGCAGATTGCAGATTTCTTTACCAAGACGCATTCCATATCTCGTTTTTGTTTTCTAGTTGGCAAACTCTCGATACTTGTAGATGCCGCATCGTGAGTTTGAGGGGAGATGTTAAGTAATATTTATCTAGTTTTATTTATTAAGGGTAGAATAGTATTTTCAGTTTAACCTATATATAATTCATTTGTATTTAGGTTAACTTAAGCACTCATAATAAACAATTATTGAGAATTCTAGCCTTGTTTTATCTTTGATCTGAATTACTTTAACAGAAATCTTCTTCCTCATATGTTTCATTTCAGTTTCTACAGTGTTAGTATTTCCAAGTGCCCACCCTCCATTGCCTTTTCCATTTTATCACTCCTCACTTCCATTTTCACCATTTTCTTTCAGTTGCGAGTCTAGAGAGATCGGATGATCCGTCCCCTTGAATTATCACAAGAAACCATAGAACCTTAAATGTATATTTCACTTCATTGACTAATGGTGGTGTTATCGCATGTTTTTCAGGTGTTTCTGTTCTGTTTTTTTTTTTAATATTAATATACAATTTTATTTCTGTTCTCGCATAAATTAATTTTTAATATCAATATATTAAAATGATTTAAAATTATAAAAAAATAATTTAAAAAAAATCAAAATTCTTAAAAACAAACTGTCACAAATCACGGTAATAAAATAAGTAGCAACTCTAATCTTACTGTAGCAGCTATTTGCCAACTTCAGCAATGTAATCAGATAACAAAATCATAGATTATTATAAAAGAGACAGGATTAAACTAACAACATTATTAAATGATTACAAAAAATCCAAATAATTTTTCTTATGAGATGTTCTTTGTAGCAGCACATAGAGGTTAGAAAATCTAAATATTTGGGGAATCGAATGAAATTTTTTATTTAATAAACAAACTTATCTTTATTATTTTAACATAAATGCTTTCATTTTTCTAAATCCCATGGTGTACTTCAGTGTTCGAGTTTTTTCTAAATCCGAAAGCTAATAAAAATTTTAGAAATAAATTAAAGTGTCCAAAAGCAAGTATGGATAAAATCCGAAAAACGCTGCGAATCAAAAACTTAGATGGATAAAGGGCCTGTTGAGGCCCAGTTTTAATATCCAAAAGACCCACAACTACTTTCATTGCATGTGTTAAGAAAGTTCGAGTTCAGCCCTGTTCCCTTGACCCGTTTCGAAACTCACCCTTTTATTTATTTATTTATTATTTTATGATTACCCTTTTGTCCTTTTTTTATTTGTTAGGTAAGAACTCAAATAACTCTTAGCTACTATAGTGGGATTCTTTACGTAGATTCTTTTCGTTTATATATATATATATATATATATATATATATATATATATATATATATATTGAATTCTATAATCCATTTTTGTTAATAATTTAATTTCAAATTACATGTTTATGCATAGAAAATGATGTTGGTTTGTAGTAAGGTTGAAAAATATGTGAAGACAAACACTTAATAATTGAAAACTTTAGGAACTAAATATTGATAAGCAATTTTTGGAGACTAAATTGAGCTGTAGCAATATTGATAAGCAATTTTTGGAGACCCACAACTAAATATGAATTTTTTTAATATAACCTTAAGGTTGGTTAATATCATTTTTGTTTTAAAAGTTTTAGAAACAAGATATGAAAACTTGTTTGTTTTTTGTTTTTTTTTAAATAATAATACTGGCAAGTAAAACTTTTAAAAATAATAAAAAAAGGTTTTTAAAACTAGTTTTTTCATGCTAGGAAGGCTAGGTTTGATAGTCAGGAAATGATAATAGATGATGCCTAGGGTACTAACCATCAACTAGTTCAAGGCCCTTGAAATATAGGTCAAGACATAGTTTGAGGCCTTGAGGTTTGGGTTGATACACTACAAGATTTCACAGTTTTACTGACGGCCCAATTCCGTTGGTGTATGATTATAAGTTCGTCGGTGATTTTTTTACCGACGTCATCGCCGACGGATTACGTCTGTCGGCTTTACCTTCATCGGTGATTCCCCATTTGGTCGGTATATCGGTCGGAAAAACAAAAAAATCATTTCCCGATGGTTTTTTAGACGAAATTTGCGCGCTAAAAAAAAGATTCCTGCTTGAAATATACCGACGGATTTTTATTTCGTCGGTGATATTGTAATTACCGACGGAAAATATCTGTCGGTAATGACGTCGGTGAGTGTATGAAATACCGACCGAATCTATCCGTCTGTAAATTCGTCGGTACTGGTGGAAGCTACTGTTAAATTCCAACGGATTAATTCCGTCAGTAAGTCGGTCGGTGAGTATTGCGATGTCACGGTCGCACAAATTAATTATCATACCTTCAAACACAACACACAAAGATAGTATAGAGCAAGCAAGGGGTCGATCCCACGAGGAAGTTCAAGTCAGATTTTTATGCTAGATGATATGCAATTTGGGGGGGTTTGGATGTTATCTAGGCTAAAGCAAAAGAAAACAGAAAACTATCAAATGAAATTTAATAAAATCAGAAAATTATTAAGAGAACAAACCTTGGTCATAAGCACACATCCACCTACAGAAATCAGAACTGATCATGGAAACGAAACATCAATTTATATTTTGAATATTTATCTCTTCTTAACATTGGTTAGTTAACGGATTCGCCGTATAACTAACCCTAACCATTAAACAACCACAGTATCCGCACTAGTAATTTAATGTAATGGCAGCCTTAAGAACTAGATAAGTTGATTAATCAAGAAAACATAACTGTCTGCAGTCTATGTTTGATTTGATTGAATGTTCTCCCTAAGATTAATAATGTAGATTCGCCACAATTATTAAACTCAGTTGCTTCACAAGTTCATATACCACAACTCCGGTTTTGATATCAAACTTAGCAATAGATTGTCTACAATAATAACTTAGAGTCCGCTCTAGCAATTAAAATAAACAA
>Ga0325411_1004559_pt1 | contig 15511 bp, 11 predicted proteins | sample PopdelMetagenome_13_FD_206181 | JGI IMG/M metagenome (GOLD analysis project Ga0325411, IMG submission 206181) | Populus deltoides microbial communities from Bellville, Georgia, United States - Xylem-PdIQD-R4 | ecosystem: Host-associated > Plants > Phyllosphere > Stem > Wood/Secondary xylem... | reverse complement strand
CAAGCTTAATAATACTAGAGAAGAGTTCCCATAACATGCTCGTTTTTTTCATGTTTAAGAAAACAATGTCTATTAAGATTTCAGCATCTCGATTTATTTTTACTCATATCAAGTTTTGGTTAGGTTTCTTTTATATGTTATCAAGTTGTGAATAATGTTTACTAAAGAAAAAAACTTGTAAGAATGTTGCCAACATCTTGAATTTATACTCAAAACGGAGTGCGCACAACAAAACCAACTACTAACTAGAATAATTATTAACAGTTAGTACCGATCGATAGCATAAATCCAATTGGTTAGCTATTGATCAATTGAATGGATCCTTAAACCATCACAGGTTAACTGGATTGCATATCAACCTGAATTTTTAACTAGGTCAATCCCTTTTTTATTTTTCATCAATCTAAACTGTTGCAGGTCTCAGGTCGATTGGATTCTAAATCAACGTTGCCCGAGTGGATGAAGATTTTATAAATAAGTATTGAACCAACATGCAATGTGAAAGAAGGAATGCCTACCATCGCAAAAATGGGTTAGCTTTTATGAACTTCTCAGCTTGCCAATGCTATCATAAAGGTGGCAGGTTATAGAAGAGGGAGGACATTGGAAAACATGTCATGCAACGAAGTAGTAGTAGGCATGGAGAAAGGGTATCAAAATAATTAAACACTAGAAAACGAATTAAATTTAAGGGCTAAACTTAAAACTTTCAATTATCCAGGGGTGTAATTGACCCTATAACATATGGTGTAGTTACACTTCCACCCTTTACAATGTCAGGCTTCGGTTTCAATTTATAAATGGATTGAAAAAGAACCCGTGTGTCCTTTTTTGTAAATGGCGTTGTTTTTAATTAAGATAAAAATCCTTAATTCCTAAAACAGGCAGCCACGCGGAAGAGAATTAAAATCCCTAATTCCCTCATCCCTTCACTCAATATGCATTTTCTTCTTAATCCGAGTATTGATCTTCAATCTAAGCTTGGATTACATTCAATTTCAAACAAGTTAACCTCTCTTTTCTTTTTCCCTCCATAAGTTTCCATCAAGGTTTTTTTTTTTTAATCATTATTATGATTGATTATTAGGTTTTATTTTTATGATTATGTTAAAATAGGAGTCGGGTCGCCAAGTTACAGTTGATCTGGTAACCCGCGACCGCCGGGTCTTATGTGTATGGATAAAAGGAATTCAATTATGATTACTCAAGTATAGGGACTAGATAGACTATTTTAGAAAACTAAGGGACGATAAAAATCTCAATGAGACACACATGTATATAAAACAGGCGACAGCTCTCCTCGCCCGCCCGCCCTCCCTCCCTCCCATTCTGTACTCCAGTGTCTGCTGTGATCAGATCATAAAAAGAAAAAACCCTAGCAATCAATTCAGCAGCTCACCGTTTTTTCCACTGTGATGGCCGGAGAAACAGAGGCGGCGGTAAAGACGTTTGCGGATTTGGGGATGTGCGAACAATTGGTGGAAGCATGTGGAAGATTAGGATGGAAAAACCCTACAAAAATTCAAGTAGAAGCCATCCCTCATGCTCTTCAAGGCAAAGACTTAATTGCTCTTGCACAAACTGGTTCTGGAAAAACAGCGGCTTTTGCTCTTCCAACTCTCCAAGCCCTTCTTCAATCTTCAGTTACTTCTGCTCCAGTCTTCTACGCTTGCGTCCTCTCCCCTACCAGGTTATCTCCTCCATCTTCCAAGAAACAAACAAGTTTTTAACCTTTTCAGTTCTGCATTATTATTATATTTCATGTTTCTTGTAGGGAGCTGGCAATTCAGATAGCTGAACAGTTTGAAGCTTTAGGGTCCGACATCGGGTTGAGATGTGCTGTTGTAAGTTTCCAGTTCCCTCTGTTTTGGGTCTTTCATGTACTTTATTGTGTTAAATTTTGTGGGGGTAACTATCTTTTTTTTCTTCTCTATTAACAGCTTGTTGGAGGGGTGGATATGGGGCTACAGACAATTGCCCTTGCAAAGCGGCCTCATATTGTTGTAAGTGTTTATTTTGCAGGCATGATAATACTTTTTGACTTTTCTTAAGTTGCAAAAGGAGAGGTTGGCTTGTTTGTGTGAGATTGGTGCCCAGTAAAAGGAGCTAAGATTTGAGAATGCTTCGGTTTTGAATTCTGAACAAAGAGTGATGTTATGAGTTTCCCGTGTTTATGGCAATCATTTAAATACATTACTGTTCTCTGTTTGAATTTTAAATTATTAAACTATAGTGCTGTTTTTTTATAATAAGTGAACACATGGCCAATGGCTAGCATTCTGTTTGTTTCAGGGTGACGTGAAGGCATGGGGATAGTGCGGTCATGTGCTTGTTATATTTTCTCCGCACATTTCTTTTTTTATGCTTAAAAAACTTGATTTTTAGTTAAGGCATGTTTGATTTTTAAACAGCTTGCAAACTTTAAACTCTCTCTCTCTCTCTCTCTCTAAATATAAATAGACACACCTACGCATGGTTAGCACGTTATTGTACCATGGCTGTGCTTGTCTCTGTTCACATGATTATTTGTGCATGGAAACTCTAAATTTCTAGTGTCTCTTGAATGCAAGTGAAAATGGAATTGCTGATGGTGCATTTTATGAATTGAGTGATGTACATCTTTTGTAGATTGGTACACCTGGTCGCCTTTTGGATCATTTGTCGAATACAAAAGGATTTTCTCTCCGTACACTGAAATACCTGGTATGATCTCTGTAATGTTATGGTGCACTAATTAGTTTCTCAAGAAACTATGCTCGCATTCAGCTATTCTCCAATTGATTCTGTACATTACAACTGCTACATACATAGTTATGCATGTGTACTACTAACATGCATTGGAAAAATGTTTATGCATCTAGGTTTATTTTTGGCATCAATCATGCTTCATGAGATGCATTTTAGTTTCCTTCATATTTTAATTTCTTGAATGAAATATACTGAATCGAGATCCATACAGAAGCATAACTATGTTACTAGCTTCATGAGATGCATTTTAGTTTCCTTCATATTTTAATTTCTTGAATGAAATATACTGAATCGAGATCCATACAGAAGCATAACTATGTTACTAATATCTTCAGCAAAGCTAAATAAGTTAATGGGTGGAAAAACTTAACCACCCTGCTGCTTTGATTCGAAAGTAAAACTTAAAAAGAGAGAGAGCCTCAAGGTTTACAGCCTTCAAGCTAGACCAAAATAGCTCATAATTAAGAAGTCTTAAGTATTACATGAACATGTCTTCCTTTTGTAGTCTCTTCTAAACTAAGTAGGAAATACAAATTCAAATAGGAATAAAAACTTCTAATACCTAAATAAAAGTAAGAGTAAAATGTAACAGGGCCCTTTACTATTAGTCAAAGCACAAAGAGGCCTTGAACAAATATTTCAATGCAAACAATCCCTTAACAAAATTGGGAGTAGAAACTAGTCCTTCTGTCAAATGGAGTCAGGTTTCCATCCAATTTGGTTTAAATAAAATCAAATGTCTAGCACATGGCACCCTAGTCCACAGAAGGATCCAATTGGTGTTGAATAATTTGTTTAGGGACTATTTGTGCTTTGACTGATTGTATAGGGGGCTTGACACGTTTTACTTTAAAAAAATTGGATGGAAACCTAACTTCACTTGACAGGAGTAGTGGTTTTTATCCCTATTTTTGTTTAGGGGCTGTTAGTGCTGAACAATTTATTTAGAGACTCTTTGTGCTTTGATCAATAATACAGGAGGTCCTAGTACATTTTACTCCAATAGTAATCCACCATGGACACTCTGATATGCTTCAATAGCATCTCCCTTTGTCTGTCATTTTCTAGTTCAATCATCCAACATATGAGGCAAGAAGTAAATTACTTTGAAGACTCATTGGCTAAGCAAGGAGTGGAAATAGATGGTCATCTCACTTGCATGGTCATGACTTTCTTCCCATTTTCCTTCAACCTTTCGATCTTGCTCTTTGTATTTCTGTTCCAATTTCGTAGTGCCATCCACTCGATGGCTTGATTGCTGGTCTTTCTCTAATCAGTAACGTATAAACTTGCTCTCGTCTGTCATCAAACAAAACAAAAAATAAATAAAAATATATACTATGATTAGTAAATGTTATAAGACTCCCAGGTAAACTAGAATTCCTTTATAAACAACTTTTTTCTGGAAAAAAAAATAGAATTAAAGAATTCCTAATTCTCTTTTTTCTTGGTTGCATCAATTAGTGTCTCCATTTTAGCAAAACCTTGAGCAGGTTGATGATGTGATAGACTCATGTGAAAGCGCTGCTTCCAGTTCATGCCTTGATGTATTGGAAGTGTTAATCTGTCTAAAAATGCTAAAAGTGAAAATGTTCATGTTACCTATTATCCTTGGTACCTTGAATACTAATTTTTTTTTATGTGTCGTGCGCCACATTTGACAGATCTTGGATGAGGCAGACAGGTTGCTAAATGAAGAGTTTGAGAAATCACTGGATGAAATTCTAACTGTTATTCCACGGGATCGGAAAACATATTTGTTTTCTGCAACTATGACAAAGAAGGTTGAACCATATGCATTGAAATGATAATTGACATTTAAATCTGCATGGTGTTTTTGTTTCCCATGAAGTATGAATGGATTCCTTGCAAATGAATGAAATAAGATTGACAATTTTCTAGAAACTATTAAAAGCTGATTACAGTAGTTTAGTATGGCTTTAAAGGGCAGAAATTCAATATTTCTCTGTAAAGATGACTCTCAAGCTGGATTCGCATGCTGGCACAAGTAGGCGCTTGGCTGGACAATAAGCATGAGGTTTCATAAATAACTGTGGCTGATATCTTTATCTGGAATTTTGAATTATTAAATGGCTTCCAAATATTTGCAATGAAATAAATATAGATTGATTGTAGAAGAAAAGAGCTGTTTTACAGTTAGAAATGAATTATATTTACCGTACATTCTAATGCTAGAAACTGAGGCCTATTCCATAGAGGTTGAAAGGAAAATGAAGAAAAGATAAATTAGATGGCATTCAACAATTGAACAAATTGTTCTCTTGGTTTTCAGGTTCGAAAGCTCCAAAGGGCTTGTTTAAGAAATCCTGTGAAGGTGAGGCGATATGATTTTCATCTGTCGTATTTATTCTTTGCCTTTTTTTCCCTAACTGCTAGCACAAATTGTAATTTCAATCATTTCAGATAGAAGTTGCATCCAAATATTCTGTTGTTGAGACATTGAGGCAGCAACTTCTGTTTTGTCCTGCCAAGTACAAGGTTTCTTCTTTTCCTATTGGTGCATATCTTTGAAAATATTTTACAAAAGGACTGGATGTTGAAGTATACAAGTATGTAATGGTGATTGGCAGAACAAAAAGGGAATCCAAAATTGATTATATTGATAGGGGAATTTATTCTAAGCAAACAAGTAATTTTGGAATGAACCTTTAAATTGTATTTATACAAGGCAGATGATGAAAACCAGGTTAATGGTTTTGAAAAGTGTGTGTGGATCCTGTCATTCATGTTTTATTAAGCTTGTCTTCTAAAAAGGAGGTAATGCTCTTTTCTCAATATCCATAATGAGGGTGAACACACATCTTGTTGCTCTTTCCCATTCTTATCCATGTCCTTTACTGCAAGATCTGATTGTGGTATGTGGTCTTCTGATCAGTCAATTGATTTATCTTCTAAACCTTTCTTCCATATCCTTCCATTACTACAAATACTAATTTCCTTAACATCGTTCTTGAACCTCAAATGCTCTATCTGATAGTAGAATACGATCTTCTAACCGGTTGGGAGAGTTGTTTTGAAAATCCTTTCTTCTGCATCCTTCCCCAGCCCCAAATGCTCTACTTATCCTGTAGATGATTTATCCAGAAATCTAAGGTGACTTCCAAAGTTGACATTTTAGTATCGTGTTCATCACAAGATTAATACTACAAAATTTGCTGCAGCTTAGATTTCCTGACAAGGCTATGCATTGTCATTATTCTCCTTGGTATTCTGGTATATTCTTCTCTTTCTAAAAGTGATTGTTTCCTAGGACCTTATAAAAGAACAAACCAGGTCATTAGTGTGTCTGTTTTCGAATTTATCTTGCACACTTAATTTTGTGTGATAAACTAGAGGTGAACTTTTATTTCTTTCTGATCAGCTAGGGGAACGTTTCAGGATCTGATTAAGCATTTTGATTTTCTGTTAAACATAGGTAATGGAGCATGTTGTATGGTGTAAAATAGTCATTGAAGAAATAATCCTCATCTTAGTAATTGTGTTTTTTAAAATAGTCAATTGCAAAATTCTTTTGTGGTTTATTTATCATGAGATTGAATCTTTCAATCTGTAATGCTTTTAAGCTATGTCTGGTCAATGAAAAGTTTCCATCCAAGTTGTACTATACCATGAACGTAAAGCACACAGCAGTACTGATAGAAAAGAGTATTGCTTAATCCCATTATCTTGATCGAGCAAGTCTCACATGTTTCAGATCTGTCTTATCAAGCATTCACTGTAGTGGTGATAAAGAATAAATACTTAATGGGACTCCAGGTCTCTGTTATGCATATAACAATAGAGATAATAATTGTTGGGTCTTGTGCTCCAATAAAGCTCAACAAGAAGACACTGCTGCCATTCCTTTTCCTTTCGCAGTTAATGTCTCTCTTAGGCTGATTTGCATTATTTATGCCTGCAGGAATGCTATCTTTTACATGCTCTGACTCTGAAATCTGGAGCTTCTACCATGGTTTTCACACGGACATGTGATGCAACTCATTTTTTGGCTTTGGTTCTTCGAAATCTTGGTCTAAGGGCCATCCCCATTAATGGCCACATGAGTCAGGTAAAACTTATATTTTTGCCTTATATTTTTTTATTATCGTTTTCTTTCGATCTTCTTGCTTTTGTTGCCTCGGTTATATTGTTCGTTAGAAATTGTCTCTCACTTTGTCATTGGAATCTTTTTTTACAGTCTAAGAGGCTTGGAGCCTTAAACAAGTTCAAAGCTGGCGAGTGCAATATTCTCATATGCACTGATGTCGCAAGTAGAGGACTTGATATTCCATCTGTGGATATGGTTGTTAATTATGATATCCCCACCAACTCTAAGGTAGCCTACTATTTTCCTGTGTCTTCATGCTGGAGTAGACCAAGGATGCCATAATTTGAACCTTCTTCTTACCTTTGTCAGAGTCTTAAGTACTCTTGCCTGACTGTAGTTGATGATTCTTTTCTATCTAATTTGTCAATTTTCCTATCAGTTAGTGCTATGCCCTAGATAAATTGTAGGCTGACTAATTGGGAAACAAGAATTAGGTTTAATAGTTCAGTCTTGGAGTGGCCCTTGATTGCTACAGTAAAACAATTTAGCCTGTTTTTATTGCACGAGAGATGGCCCAAAAATCCATAATCCAAAAGTAGAATACGTGTATATTCATTTGTATGCATATACATTGCCTTTTCCTCTTTCTGAAAAATCTGGATTAATTTCTACAACTTCAAAACTGAGTGTGTCATTCTCAATGCTTTATTTACATAAATGAAAAATTTCTCCCAAAGGAGAGGAAGGGGTGCTGCCTTGGATCTCAGAGCTGCATATGCTTATTTTTCTCCCTCATGTGGAGTTTTGAACTGTGGTTAATTGTTTCTCCTTTTCTTATCCTGGTATTTTACCCTGCATTCTCACTTCTTCGTCCAACATTCTTGCAATTCCTAGTTTGTAATTGTAAGTATGAACTTGGAAATTACACTATATATGCCAAACATTGCTGTTTCTTTAGATGACAAGGAACTTGTTTGGTTGTATGAGGGTATTTTGCTTATTTTAACTTTTCCTCGTCTGATTTTCTGTGGTTTGCAGGATTATATTCATCGTGTTGGGAGAACTGCTCGTGCGGGAAGATCTGGGTTGGCAATATCACTAGTTAATCAAAATGAAATTGGGTGGTTTAAACAAATAGAGAATCTCATTGGTGGGTTGAACATTCGCTGAGGCTCTTGAAAGCAGTGTGTTTTATGTACTGAGCTGTATACTATGTTTCAGGTATTAGGATGTCGGATATTCGTCCTCATCAAGAGGAAATCATGCTATTGCTGGAGCGTGTCACAGAAGCCAAAAGAATTTCACAGAAGGTATTTAAAATATCATTATAAGATTTATCTTTGTTATACTAGATGTGGAAAGTAAAAAAGATGAAAGATAAGCCTGCAATGGTAATGGAGTTGCTGGTATTGTTTCAAAAGTTCTTCATTTGTCAGCATCTACTTTATTGGAGGTTCAAATGCTGCCGTCAGGCTTTCTGGTAGTTACTTAGGTGTTCATATGGAGTATAAACTTCAAAATGGTCAAACCACCACTCAAATCCAGTCAAGAACCAATAGAGGAGGTCAAAAACCTATTTCAAAGTTGGATTTTTCCGAAGTTGTATTTTCAGATAATTCTAAGAATTTTTTTAGTTACAGAACACATTACTTTTGTTTGGTTGTGAAATGATAAAAACTCCTACAATTGACACAAATTTTACACCTTCCTTGTATATTTATCCTCAAAAATTTTAATTCTCTAATCTTCAAGTATTTATTTTACATAATTAACGCAACAACTAGCTCAGCCTCAATTCAACCATGGTTGATCTTTGGGTCCTTAACCCGCTCCTGGTTTGATCACCCAGTCGGATTTTCATATATAAAATTGGTTATTGTTATTAGTTTTGTTCTCTATGTAAAAAAATCCTGTAATTTTCATATATTTAACCGAATTACTCAATTTAACCCTGGTTGAACTTCTGATCCTGATCTTGTCTCTTTGGTTCACTAGTCTGTCATAAACGCCATTATTGTTGCAAGTCTTGCCATTGGCTTTGTTATTTATCTTCTTTTGGTTGTTGTATCATGTTCTGAATTTCTGGTCATGATCTGTTGTTTAACTTCCATAGCAAATTAAAGAACCTGGAGGTAAGAAAAGGAAGGGCAGAGGAGACGAGGACGAGGAAGAAATTGATAAATACATAAGCAAGAAAGATAGAAGATTCAAGAAGAACAAAAGATGATACCAGCAGCTTCTCAGTTCAAGTGTTTCTAACATGCTAGAATATTTATGCAATTTTTGGAGCATAACATCCGTACATGAAACCCTGATAATCCACTGATAGAGCAAACCGAGAGTTCTACTGGTTCAAGGCTTTTCTCTTGTTTTTCCTTTTAGATGATACCTGATTATCCATTTAGGTATTGATTTTGCAATGAGAATTTCAAAAATATTCTTTGAAGGGATCTCGATCGGGTTAACCAAGCCGTCCTGGGTTAGATCCCGGGTTAGCAGGTTACTTTATCAGCCTGCTGGACCGATTTGAAATCTAAGTTGGAAAATGGATTATCTTGTTCGTGGAGACCAGTGAGCACGCATGTCAGGATCGGTATTTAGCAAGCTTCTTGAGTTTTGGCAACCATGTCACAACTGGTCAGCAAAGAATGATTACAGGCAATTAATTTCAGGCAAACAGCTCATTGCTCCCTGTTTCTTGTCTGCTAGCTAAGCCATATCTCCCTTTGCCGCAGAAAGGCACGTGGCTGATGACCTGACCGACCTGACCTTGAGTGAGGATTAACTCTTAAAGTAACATCGTTTAAAAACCAAGAGTGGTAAGTAAAATTATATATATATATAAACCCAAAATCCATTAATTTAGAAAAGAAATATTTTTAAAAAATACATAATTTTAGAGTTTTAAAACTTTTTTTATTAATTTAAGTTAATAGTGAATTTTTTTTAAAGTATTTTTTGTTTGGAAATAAATTTAATTTTTTATATATATTAATATAAATAACGAAAAAAAAATAAAAAAGGATATTTAAGTAATAATTAAAAAAAGATATTTAAGTATCGTGGTAGCAGCATCCCCATACTTACGTAACTTTCGTGAATGGACTAGACATTTCAAAAATAGCTTTTCTTGACCGTTAAATTGTGACGATTTCACAACGTTTCAGCATTTTATTGGCCATCTAAGACAACTGGAATGCCTCCGGAAGAGAAGACAGGACCCACCACTTGCAACAATGTTTTGCCTCACTACACCTCAAAAGCACGAGCACAACACAAACAAAAGCACAAAAGCCTGATTTTTACAAGACACGAAAGTGCTTTCAGGTTTCCCTCACTCGTGTCCTTTGGTTTTTCAGATGAGATAGGGTATCCATTTCTCTTCAGATTTCTCATTCAAGGTCAGTTTTTCCTTCATGATCGTACTTTATAAGTAACATTTATGTATTTGGTCATTTCGTGCGGCTTGAAATGGCATATATTTGCTTTCTTCTTTTTTTGTCGTTTATCATTTCTGTTGGTGATAAAAAGACTTCATGTACATCTCTTTTTATGTCAACAAGATTGAGCATTTTTCTGATTTTGAGAATGTAAATGATGTAGTGATGTAGTTTGGTGATGGGTTTTGTCTTATTTTGCAGGGGTGTTAAGGTTCTTCGACTTCTTGCTTTTGCATTGCCTGAGTCTGATGCAAAAGTTTCTGTTTTGATCTTTTTTATTGATCCTTAAAGCATATTTGGGGTTTAAGCCCCTTTCCTGTCGGCTTTTGAAAATCCTCAAAGATTCCAATTCCTATCGTAGGATACTTCTGGTTTTGGCCACCTTTGTTGATCAACGAATCAAGCAACAATGTCTGAATCAAATCAAACTAAACCCTTGATCCAGCCATCATCTTTGAGAAAACTCCCTGATTTCAAGCAATCAGTGAAGTTGAAATATGTGAAACTTGGCTATCATTACCTTATTACTCATGGGATGTTCCTGTTTTTATCACCTATTGCTGTCGTTATTGCGGCACAGCTATCTACATTCTCGATCCAAGATCTACATGATCTTTGGTACCATCTTAAATTCAATCTCATATCCGTGATCCTCTGTTCGACCCTCCTCGTGTTTTTGTTGACCCTTTATTTCCTTACCCGACCTCGCCCTGTTTACCTGGTGAATTTTTCATGCTATAAGCCTGATGATTCTAGAGAATGTACTAGGAAGATTTTTATGGATAGATCGAAGTTAACAGGTGTTTTCACTGAGGAGAGCATGGAGTTCCAAAGGAAAATTCTTGAGAGGTCTGGTCTTGGGGAGTCGACTTATCTCCCCGAGGCTGTCTTGAGAGTTCCTCCAAATCCGTGCATGGCTGAAGCAAGGAAGGAAGCTGAGGCTGTAATGTTTGGTGCAGTCGATGAGCTGCTTAAGAAGACATCTGTGAAACCGAAAGATATTGGAATTCTGATTGTGAATTGCAGCTTGTTTAACCCAACACCATCCTTGTCCGCCATGGTGATCAACCATTATAAGCTAAGGGGGAATATTCTTAGTTATAATCTTGGTGGTATGGGTTGTAGTGCTGGTTTGATATCGATTGATCTTGCCAAACATCTCCTTCAAGCGCATCCTAATTCTTACGCTTTGGTTATTAGCATGGAGAACATCACCTTGAATTGGTATTTTGGGAATGATAGGTCAATGCTTCTATCAAATTGCTTGTTTAGAATGGGAGGGGCTGCTGTTTTGCTTTCAAATAAAAGATCTGACTGGTGGCGTTCTAAGTACCAATTGGTTCATACTGTTAGAACAAATAAGGGCGCTGATGATAAGTGCTTCTCCTGTGTTACTCAACAAGAGGATTCTACTGGAAAGGTTGGGGTTTCTTTATCGAAGGACTTGATGGCAGTTGCAGGGAATACTTTAAAGACTAATATCACTACCCTTGGCCCTCTTGTTTTGCCCATGTCTGAACAGCTGCTATTTTTTGCCACATTGGTGGGGAAAAAACTCTTTAAGATGAAGTTAAAGCCATACATCCCGGATTTTAAATTGGCGTTTGAGCATTTCTGCATTCATGCTGGGGGGAGAGCGGTGCTGGATGAATTGGAAAAAAACCTACAGCTTTCAGATTGGCATATGGAACCTTCCAGGATGACACTCTATCGATTTGGCAACACTTCAAGCAGCTCTCTCTGGTATGAATTGGCTTATTCAGAAGCCAAAGGGAGGATAAAGAAGGGAGACAGAACATGGCAGATCGCTTTTGGGTCTGGGTTCAAGTGTAACAGTGCTGTCTGGAAGGCTCTGAGGACCATAAACCCAGCCAAGGAGAAAAACCCATGGATGGATGAGATCCACCAGTTCCCAGTTGATGTTCCAAAGTTTTCAGCCATACAGTAGATGCAACAGTTCCATTGGTTGGCAGGGGTGTGTTTCCGTGATGGTAACAGCAATCATCGAGTTATGAAGCCTTTCTCATGTATTTTTGCTTTTGCAGCAGATTTATTAGAGAGTGATGAACTCTGACTTACTAGTATAAGTTGTTTGGTCGTGACTTGAAACTAGGTTATCCTCCGTTGAGCAGAAAGCAATTCATTCATCCTATTAGTTGCAGTTGATGCTTTTCCTTTCTGACATTGCTCGTGTTGTTCTAGCTCCCGTTTTTAGAAATCTACTATGGCATTATATTCACCTTCTCGTCCCAGACATGATTGTTTTTATCACAATGTTCTGTTCTGGTTGCCAATTATCATAAAAATTGAAAGCAGATCATACAACACTGGGACAACGATGTTTGCTCTGATGATGGCCTTAAATTCGAATTGTATGAATTTTTGAAAACATGGTTGCCCATTACCAAGACATTGAAAGTATAAGCTATCAAATTTTTGTGGATTCATGATACTCGTTTTAGAAGAAACATGGGAACTTGCAATTTGAACTCCAAACACCAAGGGTGCATCAGAATGCCAGGTATAGATGAAACATTATTGTAAAATTCTCAACAAGCAAAACACCAAGAGCTCTTAGCAGTGCTCTCAACTCTGAGAAGCTGAGAAATAAAACAGGCATATTCTCAAACATTCTTTCGTTTAACCTATTTTAAACCGTGACAAAACACGAACATAAATTAGAGTAAAAACGAACAGGATAGTAATCGGAAATACATTCTAGCAACTCTCTGTTCGACCTAGAGGATTGTCTAACAACTTGCAAACTGTCACAAACGAAACCTACATTGTTCGGTTACTACCAAAAGGAAACCAGCTATAATCCAATCGAAGATGGACCGGGGGCCAATTATCACCCAATGTATACACAACACAGCAGTACATCCCATGGATTCAGTACAATGAACCGAAATAGCATTATTCCTTGGAGGATTTGTTGATAAGCGACTTGTGGATGTGAGGGATCACACCACCACCAGCTATGGTTCCTTTTATAAGGGTGTCTAGCTCTTCATCACCCCGGATTGCTAACTGCAAATGCCTAGGTGTTATACGTTTCACCTTCAGATCCTTGCTTGCATTTCCGGCCAGCTCTAACACTTCAGCAGTCAGGTACTCCAAGATAGCAGCAGAGTAAACAGCCGCAGTTGCACCCACTCTTCCATGGGCTGTTGCTCTTGTTTTCAGAAGGCGGTGGATGCGCCCAACAGGAAACTGCAGGGATGGTATAGAATGAAATAGATGGTCAAATCTTTTATGTTTCCGGACAGGTATAAATGGCCAAATCTAGAAATGGAAATCCTTTGCTGATAACAGGGAAAAAGCAACAATAACCAATCCTCGGAGCCATAACAGCCATATAGCAAAAAGAGTACACACTCAGCAGCCAAGAAAAAATGATACTCCATATTTGTAACCAAGCTCAGGACTAGAACCTACAACCCAGCAACTATGAAGCAACTGTTTTGTAGCTGCATTTATTTCTCTGAACATGTGAGATCTAAAACAAAGTTGAAAGAAAGAGCACAGTGACATGCAAGTACAATAAGCATAAGACATGTAAAAGCCAATGGCCCTGGGAAGCATAAAGAACCAAAATTCTGATTTATGTTGATAAGCAATATAGGCAATGCACAAGAAGAGCCAAGATATCCACACCATTTTAGATAACATCACTGATAAAAAACAATTAACAAATAACTGATGACCATAACTTTTGGCTCCATGTATCTGACTGCTTGAAAAGTCTTTATTTAATGTTTTACTAACTGAAAGAATCTTTCCTGAGAATCTGTTGATGCCTGGAATCGATAAGTTCTACCACTCCACAATAATCACATTCTAAAATATCATGAAAGTTACTGGACCAAATGAGCCATCATTATTGCTTAACTTTAAAAGTCAATTGGTAAAACCTAAACAATTCCATAATGCTCTTCTGTACTTTATGAACCACCCATTTTAGTCTGGAAAGAATAGATACCTTAAAGTCCTCAATTGCATGCCCTACGAAAAAACATAATCATTTCTAAATCACCAAATTATATAACACCAAACTACATTTGTAAATCAAGCTTACTCCACCTGAGTTGTATTCAATTTAACAAAATTCATTTCCTCTACAACCTCAAGCTACCCAAGCTCAATAAAGTCCTTGTTGAGCATCTCAAAGAACCAACCGAAATCCTAACAACTAACACCCATCAATAATTCAGTATGATAAACACTCCTCAGAACGCACCAAAAGATTGCAGTGGACAAAGATACAAGCTTTGTACACAACAACATCCAAGCTATAACATTAGTTGCAACTTTTTTATGGTAAGTACTTCTGTAAGCCTCTGATTGCATTTTGCATTAAAGAGATTTATGAAAAACGTGGATTACTCGAAAAATTAAATCCTTAAAAAACCAAGGGCTAGTTTTCTCTCAAGAGATTCACTTTCTCTCGAATGGGTACAACATTCTCCTTTTGAGCCTATTTACAATATATTTTTCTATCATTCTAGTTCTAACTTTTTTACACCGATCCCTTGGCATCATCAATTCGGCTGACATGATGACTTGAGAAAATAAAGAAAATTCAGTATTTACTCTCAAATTTCATATAGCTTAGATTTCCAAACTATAAAACTCAAGCTCAACTAAGCCCGATGGTTAGCTAAGTCACACTAAGTACCAAGTTCCCCTCAATTTCACATATCTCAGTTTATACCCTCATTCACAAATTAAAAAAAAAATACATTAAAACAAAAATTCAATAAAATTAAATAGCAAAATCACCATAGTTTCTCATGGCCCAGGTAATTATATATATATATACACATACATACACACACACACACACACACACACACACACACACAATAAAACACTTGCACTCTACATCTTCAATGAACCCAAGCAGGAAGCCAGAGAGCAGAACCAAAATCAAAACCCGTTAAGAAAATAACTAAAACTCACCAAATAATAACCCTCCAAGCATATAAGCAAGTAAGATTAAAACTCAAAAACCCCATCCAAAGAACACCCCCCCCCCCAAAAAAAAAAAAAAAAGACAAGAAGAAGAACCTGAAGGCCAGCACGAGAAGAGCGAGAGGTGGGTTTTTTCTTGTCTTTATCTTTAGATTGAGCTGGGGTCTTGCTAGTTAACAAACCCTTTGCTCCTTTGCCTGACATCTTCTCTTCCAAAAACCAAAAACAGAGACCTCGGCCCTTAGATTTGTTTATCACAACGTAAGATGAACCCAAAATGGAACGTTATAAATCCTAGGAT
>Ga0325411_1004558_pt1 | contig 15513 bp, 12 predicted proteins | sample PopdelMetagenome_13_FD_206181 | JGI IMG/M metagenome (GOLD analysis project Ga0325411, IMG submission 206181) | Populus deltoides microbial communities from Bellville, Georgia, United States - Xylem-PdIQD-R4 | ecosystem: Host-associated > Plants > Phyllosphere > Stem > Wood/Secondary xylem... | reverse complement strand
CCGATGTGGACGACAAGTTTTTGACAGCTTCGTTTCGGTCAAGGTTAATTAGGCTCTCATTGATTAGATCTTAAAACACTTTTGAAACAAACATGATCTTGATTGTAATAATATCTACATATTTTGCAATTTCTAACAATGGATGTATCTAACTGGAAAATAGTTTTTTTTTAAAAAAATAAATTGCAGAAAAATAAATTATTTTCTGATATTGAATAGTTTAATAAAAAATAAGTTAGAAAATACTTTCCAGTATTTGGTTATATGTCATGAAAAATGAGTTGGAAAATAACTTATTAATGTTTTATTTTTCTTAAGTTTATTAAAATAATAAGAAATAAATCTTACAAATTAAAAAGTTAAATGAGAATGAAATTGAAAAAAAATATAATTTCATAAATTATCTCAAATAAAATAAATAATAATCAAAATAATAGATATCAAATCTAAAAAATAAAAAAATAAAAAATGAAGAAATTAAAATAATAATAATTAACATTCACAAATTATTTCAAATAAAATAAGTAACAATCAAAAGAATGAGGATCAAATTTGATACATAAAAAATTTCAATAAAAAAAATGATAAGAAAAAGACAAATAATAATTATAAAAATGAGAATCAAAGTTAATATAAAAATTAAATTTTAAGCGATGAAATTAAAAAATTAATATTAAAAAAAAAACATATATTCTGAGTAGAAAAGTCTTCTGAATGGGAGTACAACTAGCTCGAATGCAGACCAATCTTATGCGGGAACCGATGTTGCTAAGGTCAATTAATACAAACATTGTCTCAACTTCCAAGTCACCTAATTAGATTTTTTTTTCGAGTGGGAGAGTAGTAATGGGAGTGTCTCAAAACAAGATAAAATCCAGCCTCTAAAACAAGATATAAGTCGGTCCAAATGTGACGTGTCTCAGCAATTGTTAGCCAACACCAAGAGCTGTGGGCGTCGGTGTCTCAACAAAAAAAAAAAGAAGAAGATGATGAAGAAGGTAGTTTTATAAGCCAATGGAAAGCATGGTGATTTTTATTTATTTATATCGGACTTATCTCGGACAATTAATGGAAAACAAAAGAGCAAACCGTAACCAGCTAAGGCTTTCGAGAATTGATAGCTATCTACCAAATGTCTGGTTTTCACACATTTATGTGTGCAATGTTATAAATACTGCAGTACAAGATCCTAAACCCTAAAGATATTTTTCTTCTTTGGGGCAATCATCTGCATTGAGCGGACAGAGAGTTTAGAACAGCCGGCACTCTTTCATCGCAATTCTCCAACCTAGGGTTCCCGTACCTAACATTTAGCTTTCATACGAACACGATCAGATCAGATCAGATCAAAGCTTAGTGAGAGAAGACAGAGTGAGTGAAAATTATCAGAAAAAAAAGGAAAAAAAGCACAAGAAAGGTACTTACATTTTCAAGGGGGCGTCTTCTGATGATAAGAAGAAAAACAAGATTCAGAAAAGAGGACCAAAAGAGACCTGCAAAAGCTTGAAAACTAACTACCCAACAACATCTCATCATGTTTTGCAATGATGTTTACATGAAACTCGTTCGACTTTAAGGCGATTTTATCATGGCCCAGCTTGCAGACCCAACTCTCATCCTTCCCTCTCTACCATCCAACATCTTTGCGTCTCAAGCATTGTCACAAGACATGCTTCCTTACCATTTTGTAATGTAATGCATGTAAGCCGATCGAGGCAGTATTTTACAAGCATCATGGCTGCAATTAACGCCTGCTACATATACATTGCAGGTGTGTATAATTTTTCTTAAAAATTTAAAAATGCTCATGTAAAAAATAATTTTTAAAAAATAAAAAATATTATTTTAATATATTTTTAAACCAAAAAACATTTTAAATTATAACCCCTCTCGGTTAATCATCAATGATACAGTCTTTGATCTGGGTTAAAGAATTAAAGAGCTGTGCTTCAGAGATCTCGAATCCTGATTTGATTTAGTTGCTTGCTTGGTTTTAGCTTTTCCCAAAAGAAGGCCATGTTCTATATTACATAGTAATAATTTAGAATAAAATAATAATAAGATTATTGTCCACGATAATCAATATTGTTGCCATATACACGTAGACACCAATCAATTGGCCTCCTGTAAAAGGGCAAACAAATACAGGTGGCAAAAATATGCTCCATTTGCCACCTTCTTGGCTTTCTCAAGATCTTATCGGAGAGCATAGTACTGGGGAATCCGATCCCTTGTTTTTATTTTTAATTTTTTTTATTAGAATAAATATTTAGATCAACTTACATCCATTATAATTAATTTCACGGTTCATCGAACATTCTACAAGCCTAAAAAATAAGTAAAACATCACAAAAATAGCAAACATGTACATATAAAATTGAATTCAAGACAGGGACAAAGCAAACCTTACCTGTAACCACTGAGCCCGACCCTTGAGTGCCCCTTATTTTCTTTCATAGGGTGGTAGGGTTTATTTATTATGATAGCCTTCTGCTTCTGCCCTTCCCTTCTGGACTCCTACACCTTTACAGATTTTTGTCTATGGTTTCTTCTGCATTGTAGAATGACTGGCCTTCTGGCCTGCATGACACCGCGACCGGATTAATTTTTTTAAAAAATTAAAAAAAATTAATGATTTTAATAATATTTTTAGTTGTATTGTTAAATCCGGTCAAATTGGGTAATATAAATCCTTTTATTCTAACTCTTTTTTTAATTTAAATTTTTAATTAAATTAATAACATACCTCGAAAAACCAACCCAAATCAATACAAATCATTTCCACCCCTCTCATGGTTGTGTTTTTTAATGCTCACGGCTAAAATCGTGTTTGTTACTGTGTCTAATACTGTATTTTAAAAATATATTTGATTTTTAAAATATTAAATTAGTATTTTTATAGTGTTTTTTAATAATTTTAATATATCAATATTAAAAATAAAAATAATTATTTTAATATATTTTTAAATAAAAAAAACTTCTAAAAAATTAGATGAATTCTGAACGACAAACACACCTAGAAGTAAAGATTAGGATTTGTAAAAGCAAAGTGGGAGAGAGATTCCATTATTTTACAGCTGGGGTTTTTGAGATTTTGCAAGTCCCGAGGCCAACTAATAATGACACGAGAGAGAGAGAGAGAGAGAGAGAGAGAGAGGGCCAGTTCATCAACTAAAAAATTGCAGCCAGTTTAGAGAGAATCATTTAAAAATATCTTTAATTTTATTTTTTTAAAAATCCATGGATGACCGAAGCAATTAAGGAGTTCAAACTCTTTATGGGTCAAATCTGAGAATGTAAGGCATGATGATCATAGCCATTCGATTCAATTACTTCTGCAGGTGATTCCCCCAATTTGCCAAAAAAAAAATAATAATAATAAAAAATTGACGTCTTGAGTCTTCAATAGCCTGCAAACTCACAATTCGGATTTTTAACCATTTTTCTAAATCATTTGACCAAGAAAGATCCAGGTCATGTATTTTTATATCTCAATTTGCACCAAGAGATTTTCTTATAAAACATCAAGGAAATTTTCTATAGATAACATAAATAAACTAATCAATTATGAATCGCCAACGCGTATGCATAAGCTTTACATATACCAGAGAACTCTTCAACTGTGCTTGTCTGTTATACAAGATACTCAACTGTAGATGAGGTGGGTAGCAAGCAGACTCTCTAAATTTGTTCCAAGAAAATTTGATCTCCAGAGTCATGTCCGCGAGGAAGAGCATGACTTGATCGGTTGATCCCCATTAACACAGCATTTAGACTAGACTAAACTAATAGCTCATCCTGGTATGCGATGCGATGCGATGTGTTGAGTTTCAGATAATACAAAAATGAGAATGCTAGATTGGGAACAAGATTTGCCAGTTGTGTCCAGATTTATGAACATCAACAAGTCATTGTTTATACCACGAAAAACCAGTAAAGAAATAAGAAATTATTATTCATTATTCTCAGATTTCTGTTCTCCGGGTCTTGAACAATCAAAACAGCTAGCCAAGAATACCAGATAAGACAGTCAAGTTATCATAGTAAGGTACAGTACAGGACTGCAGTTTCTTAGTTTATTTTTCTGAAGAGCACAAAAATATGCGAGAAAATGAGGGTAGCTCGGGTCCTTGATCAAACAAACCATTCATTGAAAAGTCTTCTCCCGAGGATCTTTTTAATGTAAGGACAAGCTAAAATAATACTCAATGAAAGTTGGCAGTGTCAGTTGCTAGCTAAGCTATGCAAAGAAAAGCCAGGACAGAGTGTTGTGGAGACCTAAGAAAGTAGAGTTATTAACTCCCAAATAGAAGGATAGGTGGTTAAAGTTCACTTCTTTGGTTTTTTTAGTTTCAGCTTTGAGATTAGTAGCAAAATAATATATTCTATTAAATTCATTAAATTGATATGATAAATGTATTCGACGACTTTAATCAGAAAATTAATTTTCATTATCAGGTAAGATGGTTTGAAAATATGGCCGTAGGAAAAAAAAAGAGAGGTGGGAGACTGGGAGTCGGTAAAGGCTTAAAATAATTTAAAATTTTTACAGTAGCAGTGGCGGTGGTTAATCATCAAGAGCTCTCTTTTTTATGCAAGCGTGGGTATAAATGCAGGACCTTTGCCATTACTCTTCTCTTTCACTTTCCCTTCAAGTACACGAATACCCCTCTTTCATTTTATCTAATAAGTAAAAAAGGTTGTTCCTTTCTGTCTTTCGATGTCACTTGTGTGTGTTTGGGTGTATGTGTGTTTGAAGAGCTGAGGGACGGAGGGTTGTGAACAGAGCAGAACCCAAAGAACTCAATAAAGTTGTTTTTGAGTGGAAAAAGGCTTTAACGAAGAGCAGGGTACCAAAAGTCGCACAGAATCTGAAATGGGTATCCTTCTCTTGCCACTTTTAGCTTATCTGCTGCTGCCTCAACTCTGACTAGGGTTTTGAATGGACTATTTATTGTCCTGAAATCAATGTTCTTTTGTTTTCTTAATTTGACTGCCTTCTTCCCGCACACTTTTCCAGCTTTCCTTTGAAACTTTTCTTTTTACTAGTTAGTACTATTTGTCTTGTTTCTTGCGTCCTTGGGGCTACTTTACTCTGTTTCAATTTGTAGTACACTTCTAGTTCTTTGGTGGGTTAGCTTTGGAAATGGTGGCAATTCTGTTTCTTTGATCTTTTGGTACAAATTTTGGGCTCTGGGGGCCTTCAAGTTCAGTGCTTTGGTGTTTTTAAGGCCATTAATTCAAGTGGGTCTTTCTTGTTTAGTTCTAATAATTGATGTCCTTGTAGATTGGTTAGCTATAGATATAGTTGCCTTTAGGTAATTTCCTTCTGTTTGGTGGACTGAGCTTTCGAAGGAAAATCTTCTTACCACGGTGAATTCTGATGTTTCTCTTACTGTAAGTTCAAAGTTTTTATAGTTTTGGTTTCGGTTGAAGCTTCTTTACATAGATAGAAGAAACTAGAGGGCATTGTTTAAATTTATTTTACTATTTCCTCTACTTCTTTCAGCCCCTTCCTCTTTAATCTTCGGCTTATCTTATTGAGCCAGTAGAGAATTCTGTACGGTTGGTTAATTTTGAGATTTACTTTCTATTTCACTAGAACTCTATAAACTATTTATTGATATTTCAAGCACAACTGTAAACTGTTAGAGAAAGGTGTTTCTGCTGGCTACTTTTGCTTATTCTCGAAAAGGAGAGATGGATATGAGTGACAAGGATAAATTTGAGTTAGAAGAGAGCAATGATAATCCTATCAACTACCGTTCACCTGGTGGTATGTCCTTAGACCGGCGATTTAACAGTACAAGTATCCCAAATTCATCTCTGGGTTTGGTCCCCACTGATAATCAGATGTCAGTTTGTAGAGGAGATCTAGCAGGTGCTGCTTCTTGCTCTTCTGCTTCTGTGATAGATTCATTTGGGCCAGCCACGTGGGAACATCCCACCAATTCACAGAACTTGGTTTTTTGTGATATTAATGTTCAAAATATTGCAAGCAGTTCAAACACGGCAGGGATTGGAAAAGGATTCCCTGCTTCATTGAGAAATGGTATTGATAGAACACTAGAAATGGGGTGGAATCCACCTAATCCAATGCTGAAAGGTGGAAATTTGTTGCCAAATGCCTCTGGGATGCTCCCACAAAGCTTATCACAGTTTCCTGCTGATTCTGCATTCATTGAGCGCGCTGCCAGGTTTTCGTGCTTCAATGGTGGAAATTTTAGTAATATGGGGAACCCTTTTGGAGTTCCTGAGTCTATGAGTCTTTTCTCGAGGGGCGGGGGGATGATGCAGGGACCAGGAGAGGTGTTCATGGGCAGTGGGATGAAATCAGTATCTGGGGGACGAGCTCCTAAGAATGTTATGAATGCCGTTGAAGCTTCCAAAGATGTTTCTATGTCTGTTAACCATATGGCTACGGAAGGGAGCCCTCTCAAGAATGAGACAAAAAGTGAGAGCCTCGCGCGATCTCGTGATGAAGCAAATCAAGGTATGGGTGGGTCTTGTAATGACTCTGATGAAGCTGAATTCAGTGGTGGTGGTGGTCAATATGAACCGTCAATGTTGGAGGGCAACTGTAGGGAACTTTCAGCTAAGAGCCTTGGCTCAAACAAAAGAAAGAGGAACGGACAGGTAGCAAACATGCTGCCTAATTGTTTTCTTAATTGTTGGTATTTTGATTAAGGTTCCGCTTGGTATAGGTTGATTTAAGCTGTTTTTCGTAACTTTTAAATCATTGGAAAGTCATAAATATGTTTGGTTAGGAATAATTTTTTATCTAAAAAGTTATACTACCTCGCTTCTTCAAAAGGGTTGATTTGAGTCATTATGTTCGGTTAGAAATAATTTTTTATTTAAAGAGTTATACTGCATCTCTTCTTCTTCTTCTTCTTCAAAAAAAAAAAAAAACATTGCTTTGAATCATTTTAACCAAACATACTTATAATTTATAGTCATTTTAACATATTTTTCGTAAGTTATTTATGAAAAACAAAATTTGAATTATGACTCAAGTCAGAAATCACTTTTTATAAGTCATGCCAAAAGGACTCTAAATTGTTTGTGATGAGATTTTTTTTTTTCGGTGGTAGGATGCTGAGCTTGATCAGGCCAAGGGAACCCCTCAATCTGCTGAACCTGCAAAGGGTAGCCCTGAAACTCAACAGAAAGGAGACCAAAAACCAACTTCAACTACCAGCAAGGATGCTGGTAAACAAGGTAAGCAGGGATCTCTTGGTTCAGATCAACCAAAAGAAGAATATATTCATGTCAGAGCTCGAAGAGGCCAGGCAACAAACAGCCATAGTCTTGCAGAAAGAGTAAGTTCTTTTTATTAACGCATAAATGGAAATTGGAAACAAATTTTATTTTATTGATTGGGTTCTAGATGATTGATTCTGACTGCAGGTGAGAAGGGAAAAGATCAGTGAAAGGATGAAGTTTCTACAGGACCTTGTACCTGGTTGCAGCAAGGTTTGTTTGTTGGTTTTGATAGCTTAAGACGTGGTGAATTCTTTGGATAACTCAATTGCTAATGTAGTTCATGTCATAATATCAATTGGATTTTGCAGGTCACAGGGAAGGCAGTGATGCTAGATGAAATCATTAACTATGTGCAATCACTGCAGCGGCAGGTTGAGGTAAGGCAGTGAGAATCTGTTCCCATTTTCAGTTAGCCCATTACATACGCACCATGAACTATTGAATTTCATCAAAAGTTTGTTTGGATATCTGAGCTTGATTATTTGGATTATTTTCTGGACTGGTTTAAATGGAGCAAATTACTAGCTTATATGGTCTTTCTCTTAAGCGCTTGCATTTGATGCAAGGACAAGCAATTGTAATTGTAGTCTCTCTGATTGTTATTTAATTTCTTTTGTCTTTGCCTCTTTTGAGATTGCTTTTTATCCTTTTGCAGTTTCTATCAATGAAACTTGCAACAGTGAATCCGAGGCTGGATTTGAACATAGAAGGACTCCTTGCGAAAGATGTGTTTGATCCCAAGGTTTGCATGACCAAGAATTTGCTAATGGATCACTAAAATGCAACTTCATATGCTTTATCTGAGCCATAAAAATACTTTGTATTGTCAGATTCTTCAGTTGCATGCTGTTCCTCCATCCTCTCTGGCATTTTCCTTGGAGATGCCCATGGCATATCCCCCATCACATCCATCTCAACCAGGACTTATTCCCACAGCTTTTCCTGGAATGGACAATCACTCTGACATAATACGTAGAACCATTAATTCCCAATTGACACCCATGACTGCAGGATTCAAGGAACCTGCTCAGGTACATCTATAGGTGGATTTTTATTTACTGATTACCTTGTTGCTTGTTCTTTTTTTAAAAAAAAAAAAATTCACGAAAAGCAGTACATGGTGCTAGAAATACTTTTGTATGGAAGATTTATGTGGATAAGATCTAAATTGGTGCATTGCATATAGAAATTAATCAAACCCTTAGGCATAGAGTCTCTAGGAATCCTTTATGCAACCCTTGCAGGATAATTGTGGACTCAGACTTTGCATGCATATTTTTGTCTCTTAATCAAAACACTAGAGATATCTTGACCTTGAACTGCAATTGAAACTTTCCAAAAATTTACCAATTAACTGAATTATTATTTCCACTTGGCTCTTCTGAATCCCTTGCATTACAATTTGCCTTCGTTTTGATATTCTCGACAACAGCTACCCAATGTATGGGATGATGAGCTCCGCAATGTTGTCCAGATGAGCTATGGAACCAGTGCTCCCCACGACAGCCAAGATGTAAATAGTATGACTCTACAGTTTGCCATATAATATGACCCGTGCTATAAACTAAATGATACTGAGCTGAACATGCATCCTTTTTTGTTGCAGAGCCACTGCCACCAGGCCATTTGAAAGTTGAGCTTTAATTTCTCCTTGGTCTTGATGCGTTTTATCCTGGCCTATATGCCTGTATTAATATTCTCAAGGATTAGAGAATGGAAAAATCACAGATGCTTCTGGCTGATCAGTTTGAAGCCTGGAGGTTAGTTGCAGGTCAACAGCAGGGTTTTGAGAGTTTGGATGGCTGGCACCTGTTGTCGAGCTGGGGTTTTACCTGATGACCGGTGAAGGAATTCAATACCACCCCCGCCCCCATGCTGCTTTCGTTTGAGTATTGCAATCCTTGTTACCAGAAATGCGAAAGGGATAATCTTGAGGGTATGAATTTAAAAATGTATAGATTGACCTTCCAATGATCTCAAAAGATAGGCCAATGGGAAGCTCATGTGTAATTTACAAAACCATGGGAATTCCCTCAGTGACAGTATGTAATATTATTCCTTTTTCGTCTTCATTTTCTGTTGTCGAGCCTGCAGTACTTATGGCTTCTGGGATGCAAATTTTTTACTAGTGTTTGCCACTTAAATCAGGTCAAAAACATGTAATTATTATAGCGCTCTGTGAACCTCAAGTTCCTATAGTAGTTTAGTTCTACTAACCTAACAAAGTAAGAAACCCTAGGCTTGCTTTTTTCAACAGTTCATTTTCCATATTAGTTTAGTACTATGCAATTGTTAAACCCTGCTATCTTTTCAACTCTCAGTGCAAGTAAAGTTGCATTGCCAGTTTGCAACTCTCTTTTTTTCCCTCCCCATCCCCGCCAAAAATAAAATTGTCAATAAAACAATGTCGAATTCATCTAGCTCCTACTCTTCCTTGCTAAAACGAATCCCCAGACCAAGAAGCTCCATTGCCGCATGATCAAGACCCGAACAAACCCAGTCACCTTTCTCTGTAACAGTCTCATTAACGCGCTTGGTAAATCAGGCAATATAACCTACGCACTCCATGTGTTTGACGAAACGCCTCAACAAACTCTTTTCATGGAAAACCATGCTTTCTGCTAATTCAAAATCTGGGAACTTATCGAAAGCTATGCAAGAGATCTTTAGTATCATGCCAACCGAGATTCCGTCTCCTGGAACTCGTTTATTTCGGGGTATCTGCGCAATGGTTCATTTATGGAGGTAGTTAAAGCTTATAGCTTGATGTTGAGAGATGGGGTTTATAATTTGAACAGGATTACATTATCGACAATGCTTATGTTGGTATTGAGTCAAGGGTGTGTTGGTTTGGGTAGGCAGATTCATGGGCAGGTAGTGAAATTTGGATTTGGGGCCTATGTTTTTGTAGGGAGTCCTTTGGTGGATATGTATGCCAAAATGGGATTAGTTTCCGAGGCAAAGCAGGTTTTTGACGAGGTTCAAGAGAGGAGCATGTTAATGTATAATACGATGATTACAGGGCTTTTGAGTTGTGGGGTGGTAGAGGATTCAAAGAGGCTGCTTCATGATATGAAGGAAAGAGTTTCCATTTCGTGGACAACGATGATCACAAGGCTTTCAAAATGGAATGGAGGCGAAGGTATAGATTTGTTCAGAGATATGGGGCTAGAAGGCATGGCGATGAAACAGTACACATTTGGCAATGTGTTGACTGCATGTGGGGGGCTTATGGTTTGAAAGAGGGAAAGCAAGTTCATGCTTTTACAATTAGGAATGAATATAACTACAATGTCTTTGGTGGTAGTGCTCTTGTTGACATGTATTGCGGAAGCAGGCAAGAGAATGACATATAAGAATGTTGTCTCAGGGATTGCTATGTTAGTGGGTTTTGGCCAGAAAGGGTTCAGCAAAGAAGCTGTTAGGGTTTTTGTGACATGCAAAAGAATGGGATTGAACTAGATCATTTTACTCTAGGAAGTGTAATTAACTCACGTGCAAATCTAGCTAGCTTAGAAGAAGGTGCCCAGTTTTATTGTCAAGTCCTAGTTTCTGGTTTGATTTATTTCATAACCGTCTACAATTCACTCATTACTTTGAATGGTAAACGTGGAAGTACAGAAGATTCCAATCAGCTGTTCAATGAAATGAATTTCAGGGATGAAGTCTCTTGGACTGGTTGATTTCAGGATATGCACAATCTGGAAAAGCCCATGAAACAGTGGATTTATTTGAAAGAATGCTGGCTCAAGGTTTAAAACCTGATGCTGTTACATTCATTGCAGTCCTTTCAGCTTGTTCTAGACCGGGGTTAGTACTTAGTGGAGAGAGGAAAACAGTGAATCAATGCTAAAAGACCATGGAATAATTCCTTTTTATGATCTCTACAGCTGCATGATTGACCTTTTTAGTCGAGCAGGAAGGCTTGAATAAGCCAAAAGTTTTATCAGTAAGATGCCTTTTACTCCCAATGCAAGGCAATGAGGAAATTAGAAAATTGGCAGCCGAATCTCTTCTAGAACTAGAGCCCCAGAACCCTGCAGGCTACATCTTGCTCTCCAGCATCTATGCTGCTAAAGGAAAATGGAGCGATGTAGCCAGACTAAGGAGAGGAACGAGAGAAAAGGGAGTGAGAAAGGGACCGGGATTCAGATGGATCAAGTATAAAAGCAAAGTTCATATTTTCTCCGCAGATGATCAGTAAAGTCCCTTTTCTGATAAATGCTGAGCTGGAGAAATTAAACCAAAAAATGATAGAGGAAGGGTATGTACCAGATGCAAGTTCAGTTCTTCATGATGTTAAGGATTTAGAGAAGATAAAGATGCTTAACGACCATAGTGAGAAGCTTGCAATTGCTTTTGGGTTGCTATTTGTTCCTCGTGGCCTTCCCATACGAGTAGTAAAAAATCTTAGGGTCTGTGGGGATTGCCGCAATGCAACTATAATATATTTCCAAGATTACTCAGAGAGAGATACTTGTAAGAGATGCTGTCAGGTTCCATTTATTTAAAGATGGAACATGTTCATGTGGAGATTTCTGGTGATATACATCTGTTACAGTTCAAAGCTGCGTGAACAAGATTACAAATCAATATGTACCATAGATAAACCAAGATCAAGAGTTTTTGAGAAGTTACCAGAGATAAACCAAAGATCAAGAGTTTTTGAGAATTGAGACAGTGATCGTGCCTGCTTCGCAGGAGTATCACTAGAGCTCTAGAGGAATCCTTTTTTCTTCATCAAGGATTCTAGAAGAATGTCTATATATTCTTGAAAGAACCAAGATCCCTGATAGTAAAAAATGTTGGTATGTCTAAAATCAAGCTACATTTTTCATATCTTATTCAGTTCCATGTACTATGGCATGAATGTTATTCTCATGCATGTAACTCTCATGTCATCCGTGTCCCATGTCCTTTCTATTAATCACAAGTTCTATGACATGCGTGCACGCACACATGCACACACCAGAATCAAGCATAAGTGTATAACAGAAAACTCAAAGTGGGATTCAAAAGGTATTGTCAGGGCCAAGCTGCTGCTGATAGTTCTATGTATCAACTATTTTACCTAAGTGACATAATTGTTACATTGATCAAACCAGTGAAGCTGAAAATTATGTAGCTTTCAATCTCTCTTAAGACACTTAGTAAACTTGCACATCCATTTATTTGATTCAATCAATAATTAGATATTTCTAAGTTGAGAGCAGATCACGAAATATGTTATTAGCAAGTCTGCAGAACTCAAAAATTTATCAATACATGCCATATGAATTAACAACCCACATCTGTAACAAAAGAATCAGTACATTACTAGGGTGGCATGTGCATTTTTTTTGCATCATGGAGCCTCCCTGGGCTCGCATGCTGACAAAAATAAATTACCTTTCAGAAATGAAATCGAAAAGACAAGGGAGTAGTTTCCATTTTGGAATTATGAGGAGTATAAATATACAAAAGGTGAATCTGAAGAACACATGGATGATGAGGACACAGACTTCATTCATATTGCTGTGATGTTTTGATGGACTCCTCTTGACTTTGCTGCTGGTTCTGCATCAGGTTGAAGAGAAGCCGGTTAAAGTTAAAAAAGAAAGAAGGCCTGCTGGATGGGAACCTCAGTATGTGATTAGAGAAGATAAAAAGAATTACCTGCAACTTGCTACATATGTCAATTACTTCAGCTAGAGGAGCCCAATCACCAAAGTTCCTCTCAATGAACTGATAAGCTATGCCACTCTTTTCCCTGCCAATTATAAAGAGTCCACCCTTTATTTCACCTTCTCCTTTGAAGTTTTGCTCACTTCCTGTAGCTTTTGCACGCTTGTAATTTGCAATAGCTCGGGGATTGAAAATAAATCCTGAAATAAAACTGTCCTTGAGTAGCTGCCCACCACCAAGAGCTTTGAAGAACTTCATACTCCTATCAAAGAGCACAACACCACCCCAATATCGAGGCCAGAAGTTTTTGACCTGCAGACCAACAGTAGCACATCAACTGTTAGAGAGAGAGAGAGAGAGAGAGAGAGAGAGAGAGAGAGAGAGATTAGATCGTTAAGCTGAAAGTCCTCTAGATACCTCTGACTCAATATGTTCATGGAGAACTGCAAATAGTCGAATTCCCAGTGCATCAAATATGGGTTTTTTGGCATATAGCTGGTGAGCCTCAGCCCTGCACATGATGCACCTGTTTTGAAATTCACAAGTAAAAGATATGTCAATTTCATGGCTTAAAGGGCAGCTGACCATACTTAAAAAGTTTATTTATCCATGTTATTGGGGAGCATTCGAGTCTACATATTTTGCTATAGCTAATTAACGGGCTTTTGATTTCTTAAGCTTCCCACATATTACCCCTACATCTTATTGTTTTATTGTGCATATACTCTTATAAACTCTTATGGTTTGCAACTGTATGCTATATCACCCTAGTCCAGCCGATAAAACAAGGCTATCGGCACAAGAAGGCTGCAAGGATGCAGAATACAGGTGTTTACCCAGGTCGCCTGATGCAAAGGATTACTGCTGGTTTATCTCGCCATAATTCTGAAGCCTTCATTGGAGGTGTCTTGGTTTTCACCAGACGCTCCATCCCAATCTTATACTCTGGTGTTAGTTTCTGAATTGAGATGTTTTCAATAGCAGAATAAGGGGCAACACTGTCAACTACAGGAGGCGGTTGTACACAGCCACATGCTCTGGGCTCAGCTGGCCCTGCAGCTACAATCCCTTTAAAGATGTGATCATCTTTAATCTTAAAATCAGCGAGTGATTGTTCAAGTGGTTTATCATGATTCATACTACTACTGGCTTGCATCTTCCTTGAGTTGACAGATGCATAACTCTTGAAATTGCTATTGTTTCTGGAGACTATGCTGTTTCTGTTCCTTGCAGTGAGAGGAGCGTATGATTTGAGCAAAGGATCTGCACATGCACTGGTTCTGTCCACGAAACGGGCTACGTGACCTCTCTTCATCCCAAACTGAGAGGAGAGATCCACAGTGCTTATGCTAAGAAGCTCGGGCAAACATTTCCCAGAGGCTTCCAGCTTATCCCCATATTGCAGTAGAGCACGATCATGCAGGTATGACCTGATTTCCAATGCATCCTAGAGAGAGGGAGAGAGAGAGAGAGAGAGAGAGTTGGGATTTGATAGTTTATAATGAGATGGATCAAAATTTTGACAGCATGTTTAGTTAGTTGACAGTGAAGAGGCCAATATTTGTTAGATAACAAATTTTGATCAAATGAAAAGTGAAAAGCAAATTCCGAGTAACCAACCTTTTGCTGTTGTGTCATGTTCATTGCATCCGTATCCTCCTTATTCATAATCTTCAAAGTTGGTACATCATCCCAACCTTCTTTCAACAACGTTGGAAGCAAGTCCTTCAAAACTCCGTTACCTACAAAATCCTCCACTGAGAAAGAAGCCATTTTCCTCTGCAGAAAAAGATGGTGTGATCTCTTGTTGCTAAAAAGGGCCTGGATGAACAAGCTGGTTGTGTTGTCCTCAGGCTATAAACCTTAAGTGTTTACTTGGACAATGTTAGTGACGAAACATGGATTGACATAAACCTTTTATACAAGTTTTTATTTTTATTTTCTTCTGATAAGTACAACAAACCTGTCCTAGTTGATGATGATATTTTATAAAATCTTCTAACGTTGCAGAGATCGGTAACTTGATTGACCAAGTGTTTTGATATTAGCAGTCAAGTTATTTTACCTATTTGGTATAACATTGAAATCCATGTACTTTCCTTTGCACAAACTGTTGAAAAATCAGAGTGAAATTATGCCATATTAGAGAAAGAATGGAGGCTAAGTTACAAGAGCTAGAAACAATGTGAACACTAAGAACGTTGCTTGGAGACGGTCAAAAGATTCCCAGAGAGATTGAGAGAAAGGAAAACGAAACGGCACAAGAAGTGCTCAACAAGTAGACTGCAATAGAATATTGAAATCGTAACAGAGTTGACCCACAATGGCGGTGGGTTTTCCATTGCCGGCTGAAGCCTGCTGTGCTTATGATGCCTTGGGAGTTGCTGTTTGTTATTGCCTCTATCGTCGAATGCTGTAGGATGTCTTGTAAGTAACGTGAAATTTCTATTGGATATCTTCCATTTTTTTTATTCATCCTCGTCTGCCGCCGCCTGCTTGCAATACGTGTGTCCTGAAGATAGAATTTACTCCTGAAAATCTGTACTGTATATAAAAGGTTCTTAAAGGGTGTTAACACTTGTG
>Ga0325411_1004556_pt1 | contig 15515 bp, 9 predicted proteins | sample PopdelMetagenome_13_FD_206181 | JGI IMG/M metagenome (GOLD analysis project Ga0325411, IMG submission 206181) | Populus deltoides microbial communities from Bellville, Georgia, United States - Xylem-PdIQD-R4 | ecosystem: Host-associated > Plants > Phyllosphere > Stem > Wood/Secondary xylem... | reverse complement strand
TTCTTATTGGATCCAACTAAACTTAGTTGTTACGAATTAAATAATTGATAAATATTTAATACTTATAAGTGTTTTAAACTACATAATAAATTATTCATATTTTAATTTGTAGATTTGAGATTCATTAACATTTAGATTATGAGATAACAATAATTGATAATTTTTCCTACAATGAAGTTAATTGAATTTTTTTTTGTAAGAGAATATAAAAGAAAATTATTTTAAAAATATATAATTTTATAATTTACTTACTGAACAAAATATGACAATTCATCACAGTTAAATAGCACACAATTATGTGCCTGTTTAGATTTGATGTCTGTCAACTATCTACTCACTGTATTATTTGATAATGGTCGTCTAAGATGGGAAAATATTGATAAATTCATACTCGAATGTAGGTGACCACCACCATCATTTATTGTAATATAATTAATTATTGTTCTCAAGCGAGGCTTAAAATAAAATGAGTTAAACGTTGAAATCTCTTCAACAATATAAGTCTCATATATCAAAGTCGCAACATGTGCTTTAGTTTTAACATTTTTCATAAGGTTGAATAAGTAATTGCAGATGAATAACTGGATTTTTTTTAATAGACAATTACTAAAGATGCATGCAATCCCTAACCTCTCGAGTGGATATATCCATTTGTATTGTACATGACCTCAAACGTTTGCCTCATAAGTTAAATGAATGAGAAGATTCTCTATTGAGTCAAAGGAGGGGGGAAAGATCATTTCAAGTTTGTAAATTATCTTAATGATGTTGTTTTCAAGCTGCTCCATATGATCGGTATGCAACTTATTTAAACAAATATCTTTTAAAAAATGTTTAATCTTTGTGAGTACATCCCATATCCCTTTTGACAATAAATCATATAAGCAGTTGGAATTAGTATTTGTATAAACATATGATAGTCATGACTCTTCATTCCATACAATTTACATTCCTCTAAATTCATCAATTTAACTATGTTTGAAGCATATCCATCAGGAAATTGCAGACTTTTAAGCCATTTAGAGAGAAGAAGTTGTGCGTCCTTATCTAATATGAATGTGGCTTTGAGCTTTGCAACACAGAACTCATCATTAACCAACTCTATATTCTCACAGTCATAATATATAGCTAGATCTATTCTAGCTTTATATTATCCTTTTTTTTTCCTTTTCACTTCCATGACAATATTAAAAATATTGTTAAATACATTCTTCTTGATATACATGATATTTAAATTATAAAGGATGACATTAGTTCTCCAATAAGAAAGCTCCTATGAAATACTTTACTTTATCCAATTGTGTTTCACACCAAAACAAGGGAACTTTTGCATACCAACATGAAAACCAAATATAATGCCCTTATACCGTGAGATTTTATTAGACACTTCTTCACCTGATAGTACCGGTGATGTAATATTCCTTTCAACATTATCTTTTAAAAAGTCTTTTCTATTGTTTTTGAATCGATGATAACTTGGCAAGAATCTCCGGTAGCAATAACAAAAGGAAGTTTTACCAATTTTGATTAATGTAAATACCTTATTATTACCCATATAATATAAACAAGCTAATTTTCCATGTCCTTCTCATACACAAAAAAATCATTTATAGTCCACATCAAAGTTGTTTTCATGTAAAAATTCTATTTTCTTGAGATATTATATGTTAAAGCCCTGACTGACCATAATAGATTTAATTCATCAATCAATGGTTGAAGATAAAATCTATATTCCTACCTGAATTGTAAGAACCAAGTATGACCATAGATAAGATCATGAATTTCAGTTTCATACATATCCTTGAGAGTAAGTTGTAAATTGTTAGAATGATTGGCCAACAAGAATATGATGTGGTAAAAGATCTAAATAGATAAGATCCATTTGTATACAAGCCAAAACATACATTTTGTAATTCCATTAAAAATTAAGAATGCACCTTATTAAACTGCTTCCAAGCTTCACCATTGAAAGAGTACACCATGACTTCATCAACTTTATCATGTGAATGATACCATGTCATGTGCTCAATAGTCTTTGAAGACACAAATAACCTTTGCACCCTAAGAGTGATTGAGAAGTATCTTATTTTTTGTATTTGATAAATATTGTCCTTTCTCAACAATTATTACCGAACATGTTGATAGGTTTTGTACTAGGTAAAATTTATATGTTCACTATGGTACAACATGCAAAAGTGTATGCATATATTAATTTTTTGGTATCCTAAGTCATAAGGTTTTATCATGGATTTTGTAGCATATAAGTTATATTCTAGCCTTATTCCCTTTAGGTAACATGTTTTTACCCATTAATGTTCCTATCATAACCGGCTTCACTCTACCTATAATTTGACTTGATGGTAAAGAATTAATGATAAAGTTATTATAAGTTGTACACACATTCCATAATGGTTCACCAAAAACTTTTAAAAAACCTAACTGCTTCTACATTTGATTCTTCTTCTAAATTTTAAAAAACCTAGCCATTTGGGCTAGGCCAAAAAAGGTTCTAGCCCGACCCAGTCAGGTCAAGCTGGCTGGAGACCTAACATACCATTTTTCTTTTTTTAGTGTGGGCTGGACCTAACCCAGCCATATGGGTCGAGTCCAGCCCAGGCTCGAATGGTTGCTGGCCTGACCCAACAACCATGCTAATTATTTGGTCATTGCATGAAAAATCATGCAATGGCCAGATTGGGGAAGGGGAAAAAAAGAGAAGGACGTGGCGTAACCTTGCTTGGCCGGAGGCAAACAATTATTAGAGTCGTTCCTGGTGTTATAGGGAAGACCGAAACATGGTTGATAGCGGAAACCACAACTAAGGTGTTGCGAAGGAAGTGGCCAAAGTGGTTGCCGAGAGGGGGGAAAGAAAAACTAGGCAGAAAGATGGTTTTTTCTTAACTTTGGCTTCTGACCTCCCCTCCTTCAGGGCATGAAATCCACCTCTATTTATAGGAGGTGGAAGAGGGACACTTTGTTTCTTTTTGGATACAAATCTTAGCCCTGATTTAGATGAGAAAGATCCTAACCGTTGGCTCAAAGTTGTCATTATGGCCTGAAAAAGTTGCTGTAAAAGGGCTGGCTGAGTTGGGTACTTTGGGGCGGTGTCGAGGCTGCTATGATGTCAATTGGCTAGAAAGGACCATAATAGGGTGTAGTCAGATGTCAGGCCATCATTTGCATTTAAGTTTTGTCAAATTTGATGAAGAGATGAAGTATTAAATGCCTTGAAAATGAGAACACTCGAGTAGTTTTTTTTGCCTTAAATGAGAAATAAGATGAACAATCACCAATCGATACGTCGTCTGGTCCTTTTTTTTTATTGTTCAAAATAGCATCATTTTGGACTTTTTAGGGTTTTAATTTAGGGTTTCAGCCAAAGTTTAATTTGGTTCTCCATCTTTTAGTTTCTTTCAATTGCAACCTTAATTTATCCTAAACTTCTAATTTTATGCAATTTTTTCCTTGTTGAACTCCAAAATCAACCCTTAATTTCAGTGTCTTTTTCACATTAGTTCTTGGTCCTGGATTTATGTAATGTAACCCTCAATTGACCATTAAACTTTCAATTGTCTTCAATTTCACCGATGATTTAAATCAATTGAGTCCTCATAGTTCGACGCCTTTTGCAAAATGATCCTTGGTTGTGCATTTCTTTAATTTAGCTTTTAATTCACCTTAAAACTTTGATTTTCTTGCAATTTTACCATTGATTTAAACTGATTAACTTCGTAAAAATTAAGTTTGGTCTCCTAAAATTTCAATTTTCTCAATTGAGCTCAAATTGGGCTCCTAAACTTAATATTTACCAATTAAATCCCTAATAAAATTAATTTGACTCATTTAAAGTATAATTAAGTCATTGCATCTAATTAAATCCTTTCAATTGAACCCAAATTAATTCTTAAACACAATTAAACTTTAATTTGGTCCATGATTAAATCAAATTGACCTATTAAAAATCTAATTATGTCATTAGACTTAATTTTTATGTAAATTTGTCCAATAATCATGTAACTTGACCTTGAATCTGCATTTTCTCTCCAGTTTTGAGTAAAATATGGTATAATTAGGCTCCCGATTCCATCTTAAATTACAACTTTTTTTTTTCATTTGAAATCCTCCCAACTTGTTTTTGCTAAAATACCAGTCTTCATGTTATTATTATTTATTATTTATTTTTTTATTTTGGAAAGAAAGAAGATGAATTTGGGGAATAACCCAGAAATGAGTTATGATATGAGGGATGCCTAGAACTAATATGTAGGTGCTTATTAAATGACATGTATACTGAATTGACCTACATGAGAATTCCCTATATAAAGATCACTTATGTTTCTAGAAAGGCTCATATGACATTATGTAAGTGATCCTTAGATTTGAGACCACTAAGTTATCTTATATAGAGAATGTTATGTTTTTATCCTGCCTACACGTTGCTTAATTAAAGGTAACAAATGAGAAGATATTGGGTATAACATAAACTATATGAAAATATTTGAGTAATAAAGAGAGAATTCATTACCCTACGTGAATAAGGAAAAATATTTCATTTGTTCTCAAATAATATTGATTATGAAATCCTTGCCCAATGTGGAATGAGATTTGAAAAGATTTCAAATCTTATTCAAATAATCAATGGCTATAGTATTGAGAGAAAAATGATTTAACAAAGCAGGCATACTCTATGCTGTAATGTCTAATCAGAATATTATTGATGAAAGAATAATAATTACACCGAGAAACTAATCACTAAAAGGTTAAGTCAAACCATTTATGACTGTCTTGATATTTGGAGGATCACGACATGTTGCTAGACATTGTACTTGATTTTAAATATAAATCAATCAATTGTTGAATTGATAATAAATTAAATTATTTAATTTACTTAATCTTATTTTATTTAGGATTATGATTTATATTTGAGCCAATGTATTATGGAATTTAATGGGTCACACATATAAAAATCATTGGTCAAAAATTAAAATGGAATGATTAATCAAGTATGTCTTGGTTGTAAATAAAATTTTGAAATTGAGGACTAAATTATAATTAATACAGTGGATTACAATTCTAGAGTTAGAGAAAATTAAGTAGGGACTTGATTGAATAAGTTTATAAATTTATCATGAAATAGTATATGTGATATTATTTAAGGGGTGAATTAATATTAATGTTATGCCTTTTATTTTCCGATAGTGCTCACAATAGAGAAAAACCATGATGGTTACAGAAACACAAAAGAAAAGATATAGCACTCAAAGGTATAACAATCTTTCTTCTAAAAGAATTTAAGAGATTTCTCATTAGTGGATCATGTGAATTACCATTAGAGACTGAAAACTTGAATGACTTGTGTTTTACGATAACCCAGTTTTAAAATAATTATTCAAAGCAAAAAGAAAAATCTAATTCTTAGATAATCTTTGTATAAAACCTAAACAATTTTAGATTTGTTTAAAAGGCAATCTTCATCTATGACAATGAAAAACTTTGTCTACCTTATTTTTTAAAAATAGAAGAAAATCTATGCATTGTAGCATTTCCTTTTGCTTTCAAGATCCTGTCATCCATAGAAGGTAACGGAAGATTTGTCGGATTCATCGAAATAGCAAACTATTCATGAAAAATATCGCGCATCGCTCTTTAAAGCATTCTAACGTATGCCATCTTTGATGATTTCTTGTATGCTGCTGCCGCTGCTTCTTCTTCCTAAGCTTTTTAGGGGGCAAAAAAGCTTCAGTTTTCGAAGAGGGACGTTGGGATCTAATTAAGAGCTCCTTGTTTCGGTATGACAACTGTCAGGTACGCAAATTTATTTTTCCTCCCCTGTGTTCATTGTCTTCGGAGAAATGTAGTATGCTGGGTATACAGGATCAGAAGTCTTAAATATTCATGTGAAATATTGCAGGTGGTAAATGGTGAGCAGGAAGCAATATGTGTGGATCAAAGTTCGGGATTCGATGGATGTGTGGATTATGTTTGCGGATTGTGGCCCTTTCAATTGTGGCCACTATAGCTTACACAACCCTCAAGCTTATTGTCGAGACAACACGTTCTGCGTCGGACCAATCCAAATTAATAGCTTGTTTCAACATCTTTTTCCTCGTTATTGCAGCCCTTTGTCTTCTTTACTGTGCTGCTGGAATTTTTGCAGCAATCTTCCTCTCTATCAGAGATTGTGCAGACGATGTAATGGCCCTCCTATTTACCAAAAATAAGATTGCTCCTTCACCTTCACCCCCTACAACAGTACTCCAAGAGGGCCCACCCCCACCCCGACCTGATCACGATCATCTTCCCGTTTAGCCTGCCCACAAGTTAAGTCACAGTTATATTGTATCATCTATCATGACTTGCTTTTGTTTTTCTTCTCTTCTTCTTCTTCTTCTTCTTTATCACGTTTTCGTGGAAGTAAGTTTCAACCGAGAAAACAAAAAATGTTTCCTTTTTCCCTCTCAAATTAGTATGAAGAGGGAAATTTGAGTAATAAGGTTGGGATATTGTATATTTGTATCTCCATTCAATAAAAAGTTACAAAAATTGGATTCATGTACGCTCAAATATCTACAACAGATTTAAGAAGAAATCGAATAAAGCTTGATAGAAAGATATCCTTCAGTGACTTGGAACTCAAACATGAAGATGATGTTTGATATCTTATATCGGTTGATTTTAAAAAGTATTTTTCGTTTAAAAATATATTAAAAAATTAAAAAATAAAGTTATTGATTGATTATATTTTAACAACCAAAATAACTGTTTTTAATTTCAAAGAGTTCTATTTGATAAGAAGAGTTTTATGTAAATATTTTTATCATGATCTTGCTATAAAAAGTAGATCGGCCTTAAATTTTTTTTAGGTTTATTTTAATTTTTTTCTAATTAAAAATTATTTCAAGGTTAGATATGTGTTTATTCAAGTTTATGAGAACGTTTATTAGATATTTTTAAATAAAAATAAATTAAAAAATAAGTTTATTAATCAAAAAACTCTGCCCTGACTTTTTGATAATATCTCAGCTGCTCACCAAAAACTACACCAACATATGATATTTCATCTACTTTGTGATTTTAGATTTGTTACTCTTATTTCAAATAATAGATATTTTTAAAACTTTTTATGTTAACTTTTTTTTTAGTAAATAAAGTTTTATTTTTTATGGAAAAATAAAAAGGGAAGGTGGAAATATTATATTAGAAAATCATTTTGTTTTAATGAAATTTAAATTAGTAATCTTTGTAAAAATATTTAATTGTTATATAATTAAATAAAAATATTTTAAGGGCTCTCCATAACATTAGATTAAAATATTTTAATCTATATTTATTTTTAATTTTATAATTTAATTTTTAATTAACATTAACTAAGATAATAACCTTTTGAGTTGATTAATTGAAACAAATTCACTTTGTTTAACAAAGTGAGTTTGTTTCAATTAATCCAACAAGTAAAGAATGTGATGGAGACATATCAATTGTATGTTTTTATATATTATGGTATGAATATAAAACACTTCAAGAATTAATAAATAAATAATACTTTTAAAATGATTTTATTGATGCATTGAAAACTCAAATAATATTTTTATTATTTCGATTTAGATTTTTTTCACTCTTATTTTTTTATATTTATTATTCGTTTTTATATATTTAAATTTCATGACATCAAATTAATCAAAACAATATATTTCACTTTAATAATAATCCATGAATATTATTAAGGAATAATAATACGTGATCGTTAATATTATTATTTAGTATTATTATACTTATATTTATTTTGACAAACCACCATCATCAATTTACCATACTTATTATCAAAATATTTTTATTTAAGGCATCTAGTTGAGTCTTTTTTCTTTTTTCTTTTTTAAATAAAATCTCTATATTAGGCCTGCTGCGCTAACGGCTCCAATCCAATTACAAAAACACCGTAGACCTAATCCAATGAGAGCTGTCCACGTAAGAGACAGCTAAATTGTGGACCCCAACGCCAAACTCTATATATGTTGCCGAACCCTCGTCACATGCCCGTTAGTCTCTTCTCCGTATTGAGGTCTGTACAAAGAACACAAAATCACAAACCTAATAAATTACAATAAATTAAAGTGGCCTGCCTGCCTGCTCCATGCTTTAATTCTTCTTCATCTAGCTCTGTAAATTTCTTTCGATAATAGAAAAGAGAACCCTTTAATTTTCTGTTTCAAGAAATTTACTTGGCAAAATTCTTTCCATCATCAAAATTAGCTAGTCCTCAGGATTTTTGTAACAGGTATTTTTCTTTCTTCTTTGTGAAACCCTTCTGTTTTCTTGTATTTTTAACGGGTCTTTTCGGATTTTCAAGAATTTTTAATTTAAAGATATTGGGTTTCTTTTTTCAAGAATCAGAAGAGATGTTGTGGTGCAATATCTTAGGATAATATGCAGAATTTCTAGGTAGTCTTTAGTGTCTTAAGACTCCAAATTTGTGCAGAATTCCAAGAAAAATCTGTTATAGATGATACGGATATTGATAACCAATTACTTCATTATGTGATTGGAAATAGCCAATCAGACAACATTGTTACCTACCTGTTTGTTTATAGCCTTTGTAACATGATATAATCAGATTTGAATCTTGTTAGGGATTGATATTTCATTGCTGTTATTTACAATTCATAATTTTTCATGCATGCCATGTTATGTTTTAGTTTTGGAAAGCAGAGTGTTTGAGTGATTAATGTTGAATTTATGAATGTCAACACAGGATTCTTTTTCTGCAATGGACATTACTCATGATGTCAGGACCTGTACAGCCAACTTGAATGGTGATTGTGAGCCAACTGGGTTATTGTTAGGAGTAAATGGTGGTACAAAAGCTAGATATGTAAATAGGGATTCACGAAAATGTTCTGAAATCCGTGGAACTGCATCGAAACTTTCTCGTCGAAGAGACTCTACTTTTCCAGTTGAAAATCAGGGAAAATTGTATAGGATAAGTTCAGAAAATGCAACTGAAGCAAGAACCCCAGATGAACATGGACTACAGAATGAAAATATCAAGGCAGCTGGGACCTCCCAAACTGTATCAACCTCCGATTATGTTGCTGCTGAGGCTAAAAGAAGCAGCGGCCTAAAAGTTCGATCAGGTATTGTACAGTTCGACCCTGAAGTGTATGGTAATCTTTTCATAGCTAGTCATCAGTACTGGTTACCTCTTATTCGTAAAGATTCTAACTTTAACTGATTAGAAAATGATAATTCTTTTGGCTGAATCTTTCTTGTGCTACCATGTCCTTGACATTTCTTGTGAATATAGGAGGTTGAAGCTTTCTAGTAGTGTAAAAATCTATTTATGGAATTTTCATTTCTAAATGAGCATTCTTGATTGCGGATTTTGCAGGTAAATCAGGTCTTGCTCAACCTCATCAGCTAACTCAGAACAGCAGGCACTCTGCAAAAGCTGCTAATGATAATGGGAATCCAATGCGACCTGTCAAGAAAAGTGGAGCTAAATTACCTCCAACTTCAGGACAGGATTTGGGGGTGAAGGCTAAGATAGTACCTCTAAAGTATTCATCTAAACCATCTTCAAGTGCTTGGAAAGTAAAGGAAAAGAAAGAAACTTCAAAAGAACCATCTAATTTGTCTCCGAACATGAGTTCATCGGATCAAGTTCATAGGGGTCAGCCCACTCAGAAGGGAAAATGTTCTGCAGGAGCTGTTAAGAAGAGTAGAAACCAAATACAAGCTGTTAAAAAGAGTGGGAAAAAAATAACCCCAACTCCCGAGCAGGAAAAGGAAAAGCAAGAACCTTCAGAAGGTCCATCTAATTTTCCCACTAAAATAAGCTTGTCTGATCGTGCTCACAGGGATCAGCCTGTTCAGAAGAGAAAATGTTCTGCAGAAGCTTTTAAGAAGAGCGGAAACCAATTACCTGCAACTTTCAAGCGAGCATGGCAGGTAAAGGGAAAGATAGCATCTTCACAGGATTCAGGTAAAACATCTTCAAAGGTTTTCCAGGTGAAGAAAAAGACATCTTCTACATTGTCTAAAAAAACGAGTTCATCCCACGTCAAAACAAGAAGCTTCTCTCCTGAACATTATATAAAGTGGGATGGTATGTTCGAAAGATCTCTTTTAATTTCTTCGCTTCTTGTTTTGGAAATATTCTCTGCTTAAATCTGCTATAGTTGTTTCCACACTTGTGAACTTGTCCTGAATTGAAGATTCTTCTTCTTTGAGCTTTCAATGCAGAGCATTTTCCAAATAGAAGATTTTGCTTATTTTTGTTTTATAACTTCTTGAGTTTTTCTTCCAATATATCTAGTCATCCAATTACTTGGAACAAGCATCTAATTAAAGGATATCGTCTTCATATTGCAGATTTTGTTAAACTTGGACATAATTGTTTTTTATGCGAGAATGATCTAGCTCATTCGCCATTACCAACTGATGAGGAGTTGGAGTCTGATAAATTTCCAGATGTTGCTGTTCTTCCATGTGGTCATGCATTCCATGCCATGTGCTTGCAGCAAGCAATACCTGAAGATCAGATGAGAGATCCTTCATGCTTTGTATGTGACAGCTTACAATGAGCCTCCTCCTCATCTGTTCTTTAAAAAACCTTTTTAGTGTATATATCATTAAACCACCGTTGGAAGGAAATGAAGGCAAAATGTGGAATACAATTAGAAAGTGGTTGGAGTAGGGAAGTACATGCAGCTGTCCATACGTTGGTGGGGCTTTATGCAACTGAAAATGTATGCAGGCGTACAATATCGGGCTCCTTAGAGGTGCACATAGCAGTGATTGGTATATTTGTTTGAAGAACTCTTCAAAGAAGATCATTTACAATTCTCTTGGATTCATTGTGTTCCGCAACACGCTTTGTTACATAGCGAACACACAATGGAATTAGAAAGCTCGGCTCTGAACAAATATGATTTTTTCTTGTCTCTTAACATCCCCTGCTCCCTGTATAACATTCGTTTTCTTCAGTAGAATTCTTCTCTATTCAAAATAAAAATAGTAAAATGATGTTATGTTGGGTATCGGAGTGTGGGAGAGCACAATTTGCAGGCTGAGAGAATGCAATTTGTTGTTTGGCTTGAACCTTGGTTCAGTTGTCGGGAAATATGACAACAAAACACCAGACCCAACAGCATTATACCCGATCAAAGTAATTACCGTTTACAGAATTATCAAGTTTTATTTGCCAAACCCATTAGCCTAGGGTTTCAGTTTCACGGCCATGCAGCAAAACCCTAAACCATGAGTTACCCCTTACCATATCGAATTTTGTACCCAGCTTACCCTTGTTCTTAACGCTAAATTTGCAATTACGGGAGAAAGACAGGGAAAATGATGAACCTCATTGCATAGAAATAAAAATCATAATGTAATTTATGGGAAATGAATGATGAACAGTGAGGCTACAACAGCTTAAAAGATTTGTACATGGGGCATTCATCGGGATACTTCATCAAACCAAATTTCGGAATCCCAGTGCTTTCCCAAGGTTCAAACTAATGGTGGAAGCATCTGCTTGGACCCTTAATATTAAACAACCAACAAATCTACGTTCACAAGTTGCGAGAGACAGAGATTGACTATCTAGCTCCGATTATTAAACAAAACATAATTATCTATATATCTTGATTGTCACCATCTTCTTCAGAAATGTTGAATAAGAACTTTGGAAGAGAAGCAATTCCAGGGAGATGGAGTAGCAGGTCCCCAAATGAGTCTTTCCTCGACATTCCTAGTGCCTGCTTGCTGCCAGAAACATCCTTGATACTGCTACCTTCAGACCCTCTGATATCACCTCTAAATTTATTCTCATGCGGCGACTCATTGGTGCAGTTTAGCTGAAGCCCCTTCCCATTGTTAGACTCCTCAAAGAAACTTTCCCCATTAACCTGCAAGTTCTGTGTGGAAGCAGGGTCCTTCTGCAAAAGGCAACAGAGAGAATTGACCCTTGCCATGATCCTTTTCTCATCAGAGGAGGTTGTTTGTTGGGTGTCGCTGAGAAGGCACTGAGCTATGTCCTCTAATATGTCCCGACATTCTGATTCATTAGCAGAAAAGAGTTGATTTCCTGAGGTCATCTGTTCTGAAATACAGTTCCCAATGTGGTTCATAAGATCAGTCATCGACATGGAATGGCGCAAGCCTGGCACTTTAATCTGATCCCAGCTCCTTGGTGCTTTGGAATCAACAGATTCACAAATTCCACTCCCTTCAATTGCACGAGTGTCCATCACTAGTACAAGAAGATCAATCAGTGATAATTTAGATTAGGATGTAGATATGCACCCACTCATAAGCTATAGAAACAGATCCCAAACCATTCACACTTTGAGCAACACTCAAACCACAGGGAAAAAAATGCTAGAATCCTAGCTGCAATAGGAAGAAAAACATTGATAGTAACAACAATAAACATAGGGATTGGAAGTGATGTGCTGGACATGTCAATAATAACTAGAGACAAAACATCAAGCACCGAGGTTTTTGACTCTCAAGAGATCATGCAAAAACTCCAACCTCTGAATCCTGTGACATCAAACACTGAGGTTTTTGACTCCTAAGAGCAGATCATGAAAAAACTCCAAACCTCTGAATCTTGGGTGCAAGTTCATTGCAGAATGCTACTTTGGCAACACTAGCACTGGGTTATGGGTCATTGCACTACAACTGGGACATGGCCAGACAGTTTATAAATCACTTGTATGAAAACTACCATAAATGACATCTTTTTTAAAACATGTTGGAAGCAAATTCAAGACATCATGATACCTGAGCTGGGGGAAGGAGCTTCTCGGGACATATGGTCAGATGTCGAAGCAGAACGATCCTCTTTATCAATCTCTAAGGAAGATGATTGAGCTGCAGATGGTGATGCTAGATGATGGAAGCCAGAAACAACAGATACCTTAGCAGACTCCACTTGATTAAAATCTTGACAATCATCCAGATCCTCAAAAACAGGCGGTCTCTGTTCAAAATATGGTGAATTCAGATTTATCTCTGGCTGTCGACTTAACAAGTTCAAACGCATGTCGCACTGGATGAGCTTTTCAAAATGTTTATTTAACAGCCCTTGTGGACATTGCAGAAAATGTTGCCTGCAAAACCATATTAACAAAAATTTGAGTATCATTCCCTCGTGGCTAAACAAATGGTGGCATCTTAGCAAGAAAAATCTCAAAATAAGTGTCCTTCATGATTATATTATTTACAATAGATGTATTCAGAAAGTTTTTGCACAATATATGACTTGTTAACTACAGTTTTGCGGTTTGAGTGGGCATGAAATATGATGTGAACAAACAGAGAACAATTTTCTGCCAAATCAATGTACACAGTGTGACTTTCTAAAAGTGCAATCCAGAAGATTGCCATTTTCAAAATACATAAAACAAAACTCATAAAATTGGAAAAAAAAAATCCACAACAAATTCATGCAGAAAAAACCTACCAGTTGAAGAGTGGAAATCAAAATATTAAATACACGCAGAAGAGTGAAAAATAAAGCAATATGGTACAAATATCTTACTTGTGTATGCTAGCCTGTCCATCAGTAAAATCTGCCGTTGCCTGCCACAAGGTATGTTTTCGGGGCTGTGGATTAGTCTCCCTGAAGAAAAGGGGCTGCCTCGCTAGCTGCATCATACAATAAAAAAAAAAAAAAAGAGAGACCAAATTAGCACAGCCATAGTCATACAAACACCCACTGTTAGCTTAAAAAAAAGGCAGTATAAGTCAATACATTACCACAACATTCAATGTCCCAGGTCCATTGTCGGGACAGTTTGCCTTCAGAGCCATGATATCAGACCACTGGATTTCAATCTTGCTCTTAAGACCACCTTCAAGAACTTCCCAAACCAGCTTATGCTTCGCAAAGTAACACTTCGCCACCAAATCACCTTCATATCTCGACTTATACTGCCAAAAAAAAAAAAACACAAACCCTCAGCAACCCATGTACTAAAATCACCACCACAACAATAATACATACCGAAAACACAAAATCATTCGTTACCTCCCAGCTCCCAATCCTTAGAATGGAGGCAGGAAAATTTGAAGCCTTAAGCTTGTCGATGGAGCTGGAAGCAGCTGCTGTCTTACTCTCCTTCTTAAAACCCAAGTTCAAATTTTCGGTCTCGTGTGTTCCGAGTACAGAAGCATTCCCTTGAGTGAGCCTCATTTGAATCAAATCCAACAATGATGGGCTCTTCCTCAACTGCAGTCCAAGCGGACTAGGCTCATCTAACGGATTATATTGCCCGGCGGTAATAGGAATTGCATTAGCACCCGCACCCCACTGATCAAATTACCAACAAACCCAATTACAAAAAAATCACAATCCCTATAACAATAAAAACATGCAAAATCAACACTAACACCATAATTAAAACCAAAATCAAACAAAGAAACCCCATAATTTCCCAAAATCTTAAAAACCTATGTACTAAAAATCCCGAAGTCCCAATCTTTCTACCTTGACCGATACAATAAAATTAAGTGAAGAAACTATTTTCCCATGTTTTCTTGATTTTCTCAGGAACCAAAAAGAAAAAACAATATGTTTAATTTTTTTTGAAGATTACCTGTTGAATAGTTTGTGAAGCCTTGGAACGCTTATGAAGAGGTCCATATTCTTCCTCTAATGGATCCTCAACGATCTCTAGCTTCACTGCTCCCCTTTTATCCAGCGAAGACGACGAACTCGACGTCGTTCCACGTTGTCCCTTCAGTTTCCCTGAATTCATCAACAGCAAATCTTCCCTGAAAATCTATAAATTAAAGATAAAAATGATTTATTTTCTTCTTCCTTTCTTCCTTTTCCTTTTTTTAAGATTAGACGCAGGAAATATCGAAGAAATGACCATGAGCGAAGAGAAGAGATGAGAGAGAGTTTTTAACGGTGTTTTTGACGGCCAGCATGTGAGAGAACCCGTGTGGCAGGTACTTGGATGGTGAAATTACGAGAACTGGCTTCCGTTAGAGGGGTGTGATCAGCGATGGTCATGCTAGGCGCGAGGGCTGTTTGGGATTTTAGCGAGGATTTAATATGCACGTGATAGCCGACATGTAAGAGTTAGTGGATAAAGTGTGGGGTCCGTTGATTCCTTAAAATGATGACTGTTTTGGGTTGAGAAAACACGTGTCAATTGATCTGGGAGTTACTTGAGAAGAATGTGTTTATGGAGCTTACACGTGGGAAAGAGCAATGGTGACAGGGGAATTAGTGTGTTGATTAACATGTGTTTATTGTAACTCCCATGTGTCGGAAATATATATGAAGAGGGGAAGAATTGACAACTAAGATTGGATATTACTTTTTGAATTATTTTTTTTCCTGCTATCTTATCTTTTATATATTTTTGCTCTTTATTTGTCAGCCAAATATTTAATTTATGGAAACAAATCTAATGAATGCTCTTAAAACACCCATTGAGTATCATTAAATATTTTTATTATATTATATTTAAAAGGTTATTAAAAATATTTTTCATTGTGAA
>Ga0325411_1004554_pt1 | contig 15518 bp, 17 predicted proteins | sample PopdelMetagenome_13_FD_206181 | JGI IMG/M metagenome (GOLD analysis project Ga0325411, IMG submission 206181) | Populus deltoides microbial communities from Bellville, Georgia, United States - Xylem-PdIQD-R4 | ecosystem: Host-associated > Plants > Phyllosphere > Stem > Wood/Secondary xylem... | reverse complement strand
AGAGAGAGAGAAAGAGGAAATAAAGCCAAGTGCCTCAATTATTATTTGGTTCGGAGAATGCCAATATTCTGCAATTATTTTAGAAAAAAAAATCTCTCTGGCCAGTCAAGAGCCAGTAAGTAATTTGATGGGAAAGGAATGACCATAAGAAAATAATAAATAAATAAATAAATAAATTTGCCACTTGCTTATGGAATTGTCGAAATTTAGTTGGAAGGTATAATCTGTGGATACTGCCTGCATCTTCGCGAGTAAAGCATGAAAGAAATGTGAAAACTGGGCATCAAAAATCAAGAATTTACGTGAATACCCCACGTCGAAAAGGAGTACACAGATCCTAGCTACGCTGTATAGTGATTAAGGAAGTATGTTCTTTTAAAAAAAAAAAAACTTTTCGTGTTTAGAATTTAGAATTAATATTTAAAAAATTATTAAATCCATATGAACACATCGTATCAATTATTATGAGATGTGCAATTTTAAAATTATTCAGAAAAAAAAAAAACTTAGTTTCAGTTATCGTATAGACCGACTTAAACACTCTATTTATTGTAAAAAAAAAAAAAATTCCATTCTGGAGCTTTTATAAAAATGGTGAATCTCTCATGAAATAAATCATATTTTTTTTAATAATTAAATACTTATTTTCTGGGATTTGCTTCAAAAACAGAAGCAATTATATAAACAAACACCCTTAAATATCATGTCTGATAATAAATACTTTCAAATGACCCGGAATCTATATAGAACAAATAATTAAATGATTTTTTTAGATTCTGTTTTTATACTGTGGTAACAATAATTTAAAAATTAAAAAAAATAACTTGAAATAAAAAAAATCAATTTTTTTAAAAAATATTTTTAAAAGACAAAAAAGGAATGATCGAAAATTCCCTTCCCTCTCCAATCCATTCAATTTCTCTTGCTGAAAAAATAAAAATAAAAACTAATCCCTCTAAATTTGAACAATTTAATTATTTGGATTTATCATTTACCTGTAAGATGATAAGATCTACCTTTTCGACGTATGAGATTATTTGGAAAATGAATTTGAAAAACTTACCGTACAAATTTAACATTTCTTTACTTTAAATAGATGAAAATTGAATCCGAAATATCTCCATAAAAAGGGGAAAAAATTACAAGCCATTAATTCTTATTCGAGAACCTCTTTGATCCGCATCCCACCAACTTCATCAGAACCACAGATGGCTTCATTCTTCCACTCGGACAATCATTTCCTACTTTCTCATATTTAATAGTCGCCGACGACCCATTTTCCTCCACAGACCTTTCCAAACTCTCGAAGGCTTTTGAACTAGATTTGAGTGATAGTTGAGAAGCCTCCTCCTTGCTTCCCAACATAGTGCTAAGCGCTCTGTGCCCAATTTCTCCAGTACCATCAATTTTCACTCTTCTATTATCATCTGTCTGTGTTGACACGTTACAAGTACCCTCGCCAGCAATTTCTCCAGTGATTTTGGCCTTGTAAACTTTGTATTCTTCAAGGTCATCGAATGTAGTCCATGAACGGTTTTTCCGTCTAATGGCTGGAGAATTCGAGTCCTCGCTTGAGCTGCTAATAATGTCCGAGAAAACTTTGGAGGTTCTTGATGATGTTGTATCGTACCGAAAGCTCAGAGAGGTTTCTAAGAGTAATGATCCTTTGAGAATGTATTCATGACCACCACAAGGGTGTATAGAGTCAGTTTCGGACAAGTCCTGCCACACAAATCCATTTTTGTACCTCCTAAAAATGAATCAGCACAAGCATGCATTATTGCTGGGAAAATGAATGCGGCCAAGCGAACCAGAAGTCTTAACACATCAATATAGTTGTTTTATTAGTTTTCTTACAATTAACTAACCGCGAATGATTGAAAGAACGATCAAGTTACCTTTTGGAGGACCAGGAATACATCCTAGCCATGCCTTGACCTCGGAGATGGTTTAGCCTATCTGTCACGTCTGAAAAATTGGGTTGGAATTAATTCATACAACACACACATAGCAGTATACGTTCAACATTAATGTGCTAAAGGGATCTTTAACTTTCAAAATTTCAAGAAAAAATCTCTTCATAAACACAAACACGCACTGTGTGTGCTTTTCTATGAATGGATATACCACCTTTGAGTTGAAGTCCTTGGGGAGAAGATAGAGGGACTTCCATAAAATGAGGATGCTCAAATTGGCCATTCCGTGTGAGATAGTAAACCACAGCTACTTTCAGCTCAGATTTTGATTTTGGCAGGATCGTCATCTTGGTTTTGTCAGGACTTGTTTCCCTGTCTCGATACTTGTTTGCCATTGATAACTCTCTTCTATCTGTGGAATTGGTGGCAGCCATTACGGGGATCAAGAGAAGCAACTCTGACAGTTGACAGGTTTAGGCAACAACAGAGTTTGATATAAGATGGAGAAGAGTTATTGATCAGTGTATGGTATTCAATGGTTTTGACTTTCGAGTAATCGAGGCTTTGAACATCTTGAGCGGGCAAAGAGAGACGTGGAAGTCTTGTTCAATTGAGGGAACAAATTGGAGGAAAGAATGGAAGTTTGTATAGCTCGAAGGTCTTGGAAGTTTGGATGGAGACCATTTGACCACCTTGCTAGCAAACAGAGATGGAAATATCATTAATGCTGTCCTATTATATGTAGATGAGGCAATGAGTACATGCCACTAGAATTAGGTAAAGTCTCTGGATAATAAATGAAAATAGTATAGAGCGAATTCACGAGACAATTAGTCATTAAATTTAGGGCCCAGTGTAAAAATGTTTCCTCAGAGCACTATCCCTTGCAATCTGGTCACGGACGACATTGAACTTTACAAGATCCTAATTTCGATATTCACAAGTCAAAGCCTAGCCCGTGAAAACATGAAATGCTTGTCAGGGGACAAAACTTAACAGTTTACTACGAGTTCCAAACCGAAAGCCTGGACATACGGAGGCCAGTATAGAATCTTCTAGGTCAAGCAAGAAATACACCCTGACTTGCAAGTCACTCTTACCTCAGCCTCACATATTATATCTACAGTTCATCCTATGTAGTTGAAGGTCCTTAGAGACCCCATGCTGGATTTGGGGCAAATAATGCCATGGTTTGTGCTTCAATATCAGGATGCTCCAACCATACCTGGTTTTCGCAAAAATGCTGGAGGGATTTGGGAAGCCAGACGTGCAGGAGGCAGGGTGCCGCAGGTCGCTTCTGTAGAACTTGATTACGCACAATAAATAGAAGCCTGTTTTAAGACACCAGCGTAAAGATGTTCACATTGTCCGCAGTTTCAAACACAAGACAGAGAACTGCTCGTGCATCAACAAAGTGAACTGCCGAGTATTGCGGATCAAGCTGGAGTTTCTGATGCGCTTCCTGCCAGCCGACAGCAATGCTAAGAATCTTTACTCTTGAACCAGGCGGCATTCAACTGACATTAGATCTAACTATTTCCAATCTTGTTGGGAGTTGAGACAGAGAAAGGACTTTCCATGCAGCTAAGAAATAAGCAACGAATTTTGATTTTGAATTAATAAAAATATCCAAGTTATGATCCAGTGCATTCAATTCAACTGATTTAACAGATTAACTTGGAATACAACAATATAACAACTAGTGCCTATGACTGGTCCAAAACAGAATATACTGGAATTCATAGAGACTCCAGCAAAAATATAAAGTAAGCAAATCTCTTTGCCTAGGTGAGTAAATCAGAAAAGAAAAACAAATTTAGAAAACCACTTATTTAACTTGTATTGGAATCTCTTGGATCAGTAGTTTGCTTCTTTGGGGAAGCCGTAGAAATGGGCCCCTTTTCAGTTTTCACCACATTCATAGCAGGTCCTCCTCTTCATCTTGCCACTGCTAATGCTCGGCACACCATCATTGACTTCATCACACTCGTGCTTTTGACTCCCTGGAGTTTTGCTCCCTTTTAGGAACCACACAACTTACCTTGATGCGTCTCCCACAGAAAATCTGCTGATCCAACTTTAGTGCCTTCATCAATGAGGCATTGTTAGAAAAATCAACATGACCATAACCACGGAACCCCCCTGTTTCCGAAACGTATAGATGATTTTTGCAATCTGAGAAAAATTTCCTCAGGCCATCGTCAGTTATATCCCATGACAAATTTCCAACATAGATCCTGTTGAAACCCTCCACAATTCCTGGGGCAAAATTGGCACCCTTGTTGGCTCTAGTTGTTCTGTAAGGCTGAATTTTCAGATAAAATCCGCCCCTGAAAAGTATTACAAGTTTTATAAGCATGTTGAGGGGGTGGGCCGTGGGCGAACACAAATAATGGACAGGTTAGTAAAATATTGTTTTTTAGTTACTCACATGTCAGATCCATCAAAAACCAAGGCCCGTTTGGCAGCAGCTTCAGTCTGCATGGAAGAATTGCAGTAGAATCAATAAAAGAAATCAACCTAATTAGGAGAGAAGTTTCAAACTTTCACAGTTCAAAATATTGGAACTTCATTTCAGTACATCTTAACATCCGTGTGCCTCTCCTAGAATCAACTTAATCAAAGAGTTATCTTAGCATTGCTCTGATTCCATCCATGTTTTATGCTTTAGCAGTGACTCCTTCACAGTAACCCACCAGTTCCCATTTTTTTATCAATTTCCAGCATTTTGGCCAGCGACTATGATAAATCGGACAAAATTTGATTCATGGTGATCGCTTAGTTTTATAGGGAAGCAGATTTTCCTGCCATCAAATTTTCAGCTTTTCAAACCCAGAAAAGAAGTGAAGATCTTTTAATGAAGAACAGTGCTAAGATTTTAGTGTTCTTTAAATCTAGATAATGGTAGATACCTTGAAACTAATGAAGGCAATTCCTCTAAATTTTCCACTGTCGGGAAACGTCATTCAACACGAAACACAGAATGTTAATGGGTCTAATTGTTAGCCCATTTCTATACATTTTTATGGGCTTATGTAGAGCACCTGAGCCCATATATCAGGGTGGGCTCAGGTTGACGCCCGAACCCGTCATGGAGCAACAACCATTTGTTCAGATTTGGTTTGTGAAAATAAGTTATGGTATTATTATGTCTTTAATTTCAAAGTCCACAAATCATATTACAAGAAGCTGTAGAAATCCAAGCGGATTCAATGCATAGCCAGCCACAAGATTCTGAGCAAAGTTTTGATGAATCTCATAATATTTTCGCCCTGCAATTTGATCACCTTGAGGAGCACTTGACATGTTCTTGGGACGTGTTATGCCATCGATCATATAATTTTTTTAACCTTGAGAAAAATAAGATATTAGAAAGTATAAAATTTAATATACACTGATTTTTAAAATATTAAACTAGAGATTTGTTGAGAGATTATTTTTAAAGAAAATATTGAGATGAAAGATATTAACTTGACATGGGCCAATTATTATTAACATGTAGAATTAGCAATTCAATGCATGAGGCGTAATAATTTTATGAAACTCAAATCAAAATAAAAAAAAAATCATAATTCTAATCAGCTAAATATTAAAGGTTAAAAATGAAAAGAAAAAATATTGCATTTAAAAAAGAACAAAAAGGGGCTTTTTAAGGTTAAAAATATTAATTATTATTATTTTAATTTCTTCATCTTTTATTTTTTAGATTTAATCTCTATTATTTTGATTATTATTTATTTTATTTGAGATAATTTATAAATTTATTTTTTATATTAACTTTGATCCTTATTTTTATAATTTTTATTTGCTTTATCCTTGTTATTTTTTTATTGAAATTTTTTATCTATCAAATTTGGTCTTCATTATTTTGATTGTTATTTATTTTATTTGAAATAATTTATAAAATATTAATTATTATTATTTTAATTTCTTCATCTTTTATTTTTTTATTTTTTAGATTTAATCTCTATTATTTTGATTATTTTTTATTTTAATTTCATTCTCATTCAAATTTTAATTTGTAAGATTTGTTCCTTATTATTTTAATAATCTTGAGAAAAATAAAACATTAATAAATTATTTTTCATGACATAATCAAATACTCGAAAATATTTTTTAATTTATTTTTTATTATATTACCAAATATTAGAAAGTAATTTACTTTTCAATAAACGGGATAAAAAAACCAAAGTCACGAGGCCTTTCGTCTCAAATGTCTCCTTTCTAATTTCTATGAAATCTTCTCCTGGACCCTAAACAGAGCTGGAATAGTTTTATTGGATTTGGATCTGGAGACGGGATATTGAGTATTGAGCTTGACTTTTCTATCCAGCATTAAAAGTAGAACTGACGTGTCGTTGAGGGTCATGCTCTAGGTACTGGCTCAAGGCTCCCTGTCCCCCATACCGGGTTCAAAAATCACAAGGAAACAAAACAAACCTGTCTTTCTACACGTAGTTGATAGATACTTAGATGTGATGCCCGCTACATGCCACGTACTTGTAATACGTTTGGGTATTATCATAAATTTATAAAACAAATTATAAAAATATATATATATAAAAAAACTGTTATAATTCATAATATTTTTTTTTAAAAAACTATAAAACTAAATTTTTAACTAACTTAATATTAAAAAAATAAAATCAATAAAGATAATTTAAAAAAAAATCATAAAAAAACAAAAAAAAAACCAAGCCGGGAAACACTATTGTAATCTATAGTGTTTCATGAGAAAATCTAAAATTGTAATTCTCAATCAGCTCAATATTAAAAATAATAAAATTAATAAAAATAATTTAAAAAAATCATAATAAAAAAAATAATATGGAAACACTATAGTAATCTATAGTGTTTTTTTTAAAAAAATACAAAACTAAATTTTCAATCAGGTTAATATAAAAAATTAATAAAGATAATTATAAAAAAAACATAAAAAGTTAAATATCGTAACAATTTAAAACATGTAATATAAAAAAAGCTAATTACTTTCCCACACCTTTTTGTAAAGATAATTTTAAAAAATAAAATAAAAAAAGAAAAAGTCAATTTTGAGAAAAGAAAAAACACATGTAAAACAAAATAATAGTAATAATAAAAAAAAAAACATGTAAAGAAAGCTGATTACTTTCCCACACCTTTTTGAGTATTGATTAATTAATGTAATAAATGCATTTGGATTGGAATCGAACGGACACCGCTGTAAGAGATGATGAGTGTGTTCGTTGGTTGCGGTTGTTTTAAAACACAAAACAAATATGCCTGATGTCCTTCACTATAAGTAACTAAATCATTAACATAAGTACAGTTCTGGACACCATTGTTTCTTCCTGAACTACTTCCAGTTCGACCAAAAGCAAGGAAAACTCGGCATGTTCAGCTTTGAGAGAACCAGATGGGTCTTCTAGATATGTTCAGCCAGGGGCATCTTCAAGAAACCTTTGACAGACCATTTTAAGGTATCATCACTTACTAGTTCTTTCTTTTTACGTTTCTGTTTGTTTACGCGGCGCACCTTCTTCAAAGTTCAAAGCATGTAATGGATCATAGTCAATTCTCTCTGGCCTTGTTTATTGAGCGAACTGGAGTACTGGGTTTTCTTCATTTTTCCATGATACCAGGGATCTTTCATTTTTTAATAATTCCTTTTTTTTATCCTATTGATTCTCTAAATGGACTAAAAGCATGTAAATTACTTGCACAACTAGTCATATTAAATAAAAACTTGTAAAGGTAGATGACGGTTTGTATAAAACTATAAATAAAATCTTTTAAAATATTTAAGAAAGATTTTTTTTTGATGTATGTTTAATAAGTGAAGTCTTAAGCAATTTTTATTTTATATGTAGTTATGGTCTTTTGTTAAGTGTGACTAATTTTATTTCATAAAAAATAATTAATAAATATATTTTATTTATTCTTAAAATCTTTTGCTAAGTGTAGATCTTGAGTTCTATCGGTTCATTTGTTCTCGTGTCTCTGTTGAACTCTTTGAGTTACTATTAGTTTGGACTAGGAAGCAGGACTGGATTTTCTTACTAGCTCTATTTATCTCATTGAATACTTGATTTATCACTGCTTAATTCTTTTTGTATGAATTAGGCATCGAGTGTATTAGTACTGACGTGTTCTAACCTATAGAAACAATTAAATAATATTATGTCAAGCTCATTCTGAAATGGTCAGAGGAAGCTACTCCACTAGACAACGATAACTTGACTCAAAGAAGAATTCCCTTGTGTATGCATTGAGCAACGGATTTTCGTGAAAGATGGTATGCGTTGACCATATTATAGGACAATAATTGATGAACAACTTGCAACCTCAACGAGGCTTTATATATACATCCAATATAGTAGATGGCTAACATGCATAATATTTGCAGTCTGCCTATGTGAGTGATCTTTTGCCTTTTGCCACAGGAGCTTACTGTTCTGTTCTACTGGATTTTGCATGTGCTAGTTAGTTATGTTGTTTGCGCTACTATTGTTAAAGCAGTCTGATTAAAATGAACTGAAACAAGACTAATTTTGATTTTCTTATTTTTGAACAGGATCCTTCTTACAGAAGCCAATATGGATGATTTGATCAGTAGTTTACCAGATGAGATCCTTTTCCGCATCTTTTCTTCACTCCCCTTTGAATCCGCCGCACAAACAATTTTTCTTTCAAACCGATGGAGGCTTCTGTGGGAGACTGCTTTAGTGCAACATGGCACTGAAGAGGATGTTGCTAATGCAATGTCTGGCTTCCTTGCCAATTTTAATGAGAAAGACCCATCAAAGAATACCAGGAAGTTTCGGTTCCACTTTTGCAACGGTAGTGTCCTCTTGGTTATCATTGCACGTAATGGCAGCCTTCGTCTCCATTTCTCTACTGGGAAACAAGAGTTTCCTCAGCAATTTGGCTTGCAATTAGAGTTCAATCATCAAAACCTAGCCAGCCAACCATCTCCGTCTTCCTTTTATGTTAAAAGTCTTCATCTGATGTCAGTGACCTATCTTACTAATGAGGTAGTTTCTTCCATAATGACAAACTTTCAGATTCTTGAGACCTTGAAAATCACTTGCTGCAATTGTTTGCAATCTTTAAGTATTGGCTCTGATACAAAGCTTTTAAGCCTAACCATTTTCGACTGTCCACAACTAAAATCTCTCCACATCAGATCTTATAAGCTTCGCACTTTCCGCTATCGAGGACCGCTACCTTGGTTTAGGCCTGAATATCACTTTAACCTGGCTGATGCCTTGCTTGATTCCAGACAAGGCCCTGGCTACAGTAGCTTCTCTGGCCGTGACTTTGACTCGGTTCTATTGACTATAAAGAACGTAAAAGTGCTTACTCTATGCAAATGGACTTTTGAGGTATACTCTAATCTTGGTTTTGATCTTTAGTCTTTCTTGTTAAGCAAGTTGTTAATTGTTTATTTTGACTGTTATTGTAAGAAAGTAAGAGCACGATTAGGAACGCGGCTGCGGCTGCATTCCCAAAAAATTTGAATTTTTTTTTGCTAAAATTTAATATGGTTTGTATGTTTTGCATCGTTTTGATGTGCTGATGTCAAAAATAATTTTTAAAAAATAAAAAAAACATCATTTGCATGCATTTTGACACGAAAAGTTATTTGAAAAGCACCCGCAACCACACTGCCAAACACGCTCTAAGTTTTAGGACTTTTTGCTGCAGGCGTTGATCTGCCCATCGCTATCCACATTACTTGCAGATTTCCAATTCTATAATTTAAAAGAGTTGTGGTGGATTGATAATTCAATCGGAAGATATGACAGCGAAGCTTTAATCTCTTTCCTGAAATTATGTCCTTCATTGCAGCAACTCTTCGTGACAGTAAGTGTTTTAAGTATATACAGAGGTCAGACTTTTTATTTCCTTCTTTATGACTTCCAGTTGAGTACACCACAGCAACTTCTTTTATGAATGTCTTTTTGATATACATTTGGACAAGCTTCTAGACAGCACTATCAAGGCTTGTGATCTCCGAGACATTGTTCATTGACAGGTTCTATTTATTTATTTTTTTAAAAAAAACAAAGCTGCAATGGGCTTGGTATATTGACAGAGATTTTACTAGTTCCTAAGAACTGCAAAATTTCCGATATGAACTTAGCTTTATTCCAATACCAAAAAATAGCATATCTAATAGATTAAAACCTTGATGAACTTGTGTCCAAGGGAATTAAATTATTTTCTGAAAATTGTTTTTCATATCTTAAACTACGATTAAGAGGTTTTATATCGCTGTGCAGATTGATCCTAAAAGCTACTTTATGAAAAGCAGCAGTAAATATTCTATACGAGCGGGCAGGAATACGCAACTGCATCATCTAAAACTGGTTAAATTAGACGGATTTGAAAATCAAGCAGATGAAGTACTCTTGGCAGAACGTATAGGAAAGGTTGTCACTACCGAACCACTTATCCTAACATCATCAGATCTGATTTGCTTGCGAAAATTTGTTGAGGTAAGCTCAAACCAATCAAAGCAGAACAGTACAGACAAATTGGAAGAGGTAGCGCCCCAGTCATGTGAAGGGAAGTGTTCTTATAAATTTGTGGAAGTTCAGGATACGAAGGAACTGCATCCTAAACATGTTCATATGGGTCTGTGAACTCGGATTCTGTGCATAAATCATATTCTGTTACTTACACTTATTTTCAAGTTGGCCACCTTTTTTTCGTCCATGAGGCCCTGCAGAATCTATAATGCAGAGGTTTCGTTCTTGTAAACAATGAGGACGCCAGTTTGTTTGAACTTTGAACAACACTTTATGATATGTTTCCTCCATGTTGTCAGAGTTTCAGTTTCTCACGAGTTCAAAAAATTTAAAATGAAAAATGCACTGATTTGGATGTTCTTAATTAAGAAAAGGTTTGCTTCTTTAAATCATGTCCCTGGCTTCTATCTGTCTATCAGTGATTGTTATACGTTCTCGTTTCACTTTCAGAGTTCTAGGATGGGTTTCTTACTTATTTAACTTGAACAAATCTTGATATGACATCTAGTATTTATGTAAGCCAACAAAAGAAAGAAACTTTCGGGCTGGATGGTTGCAAAGCAAACAAAATACTTCCATTGATTCAACAGGTAAAAGACGACACGGTCTCAGCCTACTGACACCGAATTAGTGGAAATAAGAAGAATACAAAACCTTTAACAAAACTACAAAAATTCGAAACTTCATCTCTCTTTCATCTGAAAGCGGAGAGATATTTAAATCTTAAAAAGGGACGCAATTCTTAGAAATCGTTAGTGGGAAGTCACGTTATCATTCAAGGGCAGCTATGGCGGCAACGATCACCGGACTGAACCAGTAGACTCAGTGGAGAATCCAATTCTATCTTGCCGCAGCAGGACCCAAAGAGACTGATAAAATGTTGGCACCAGCTATGAAATCATTGCAATAGGTGCAGTGATGCCCAAACCTCCTTTCTTTGGATCCTCTGCTGTGGCAAACACGGCGAAGACCAGTCCAGAGGTCACCACAATCACAAAACACATTCCATCACTCACACTCACACCTGATGATAGAGAAAATGCTGATACTTCCTGCAGTAAACAAAGTTTAAATTGGAATCAGGGATCAGTCTATTAAATAAATCAGAAAAAAACGTAAACTGTGTGCTATGCTACTTCTGGCCATCGCATCAAAATCAGCCCTTAAAAACCAGTAGCTAAACCGCAGTACCATATCCAGACTAATCATCATCGTCTGTTTTAAACCTATTGATACAGACAATGAGACCACGCTGTAGGTGATTGTTGGTACGAGCTTTAGGACAAACAAGAAGATAGCTGCTGTTGCGGTGATGGCAGTAGTGGTAGCGGAGGAGCTGACATCGGTAGTGTTTGGTAGGAAGGAACATTTAGATACTAAAATGCGTGTATTTAGACAGAGAAGGAGTATATATATCGGGGAGAAAGTAAGGGAAGGACATGCAGGGTAATTCTGTTCGAAGAGCTCTTTGTTTTGTTAGTTTGTTGGATTTCTGAGAGAGGACTTGGTAAGGGAGGGCAAAATCCATAAAAGGCTTCAACTGATAAGAAGCTACGTGTTAGGCCTTGAAAGTGCTTTGTCTTGCTAAGATCCCCAAAATGTGATCGACTTGGTTTACATTGACCAAGCTTATACGGGAATCCTTCATTATAATCCTGACGTGATGAGTAAAACAGTAACAGAAATAGCTACAGTACAGCTAAAAAATGCTCTTGTTACTATGTTATTATACCACCTGTGAAACACGGCAATCCTCACATCCAAACGAGACACTCTTTTGTACACAGACAAGCCTGTCTTTATTGTTCCAACTTTGATAGATGAAATATTGAGATCATAAGACATGTAGATGTCATAGGAACCAATGCTAGTTAAATATTTCGAAACTCATCCTCAATGTTATGAACATCTGAAGAATTAGTCCTTGGAATGAGAAAATTTGAAGATGAGCCTGTACAATCCAACTCAAAAACCTGAATGTCCGGTACAACACCTGCAAAATTGCCTTATTCAATGTTGTGTTAATTTCAATATTGAAGGAGCCAAATCTTATACAAGCTGGCAGGAGCACACAGTTACACATCTAAAACTGATAAGAGGATGGATTTGCAAATCACGAGGATGAAATCCTCTCGGCCGAATATATAGGAAAGGTGGTCACCACTGAGCTTATCAATCCTAGCATCGCGAGATGGGAATTGCTTGCGAAGTTTGATTTAGGCATCCTCAATCCAGCCAAATCAGAGCAGAATAGACCACTTGGAAGTGGCAGCACTCAGCCATATGAACATAAATGTTCTTATAAATTTGATGAAATACAGGATAAGGAGTGATGTCTAGGGTTTGGTGCTTAAAACCTTGTCCTGGGCTTCTTTCTGTTAATATTAATGCTTATAATCTGCATTTTTTTTTCACTTTCGGAGTTTTGGTATTGCTTTATTACTCCTTTCACTTGAACAACTTTCTGTTATGCCCTGATATGATTAAATGTGTCCAAGAAAGTCAGTCATCGAAAGAAGAGCTTTCAGACTAAATGTTTTCAAAGAAAACAGAACATTTCCATTGATTCAACAGGTAAAACACAATTAAACAAGGCACCATCCACTGCTGTAAAATAAATGGAAACAACAACAATGCAAAAATCAACAACAGCCAAACTACCCGAAATCCCAACCTTATCCCTCCCTGGTCTAAAAGGGGAGAGATTGAAATTTCAACAAGGGATGCAATGCTTAGAAATCATTGGTGGGAAGGGGCTCATGTCCACCACTGCCAATGAAAATGTTGTCATAGACAAGGGCAGCAATGCCAGCACCAATGAATGGACCAAGCCAGTAAACCCAGTGGTTAGTCCAGGTCCAGCTCACGACAGCAGGACCAAAAGAGACAGCTGGGTTCATGGATGCACCATCAAAAGCACCACCAGCTAAGATGTTGGCACCAACTATGAAACCAATTGCAATAGGAGCAATAATTCCCAAATTTCCCTTCTTCGGATCCACCGCTGTGGCATACACAGTGTATACTAGTCCAAAGGTCATCACAATCTCAAAAACTACAGCGTTCCATGCCCCCACCCCTGATGATAGCCCAAAAGCTGGTGTTTCCTGCAGTAGAAAAAAAATAAATAAATCAGAATGGTAACAAAACCGACTTAGGCCTGCTATCATGCTGGTATTCTAGATTGGCATTAAGCTGTTCAACAGATTTGTATGCTTAAGTTAATGTCTTACCAATCCACCGGTGGAGAACTTAAGAAGCAAGCAAGCAACAACAGATCCTAGCAACTGTGCAATCCAATACAAAATGCTCCTCAACAGAGTGATGTTTCCTCCAATAAGGGCACCAAAGGTCACAGCAGGATTCACATGACCTCCAGAAATGTTAGCACCAACCGAAACAGCCACAAAGAGTGCAAATGCGTGTGCCAACGCGGCAGCTACTAGTCCAGCAGGAGTAGTCGAAGCACTGTCTGTCAATTTGTCTGCCAAAACATCATGCCAATTAGTCCCTGTCATGAGTGAGCACCTTGCAGGAAAAAAAATGCTGCCTGTTGTTTTCAAAAGGTAAAATTGCATTTCTTTTCCATTTTATCATTTGACTTTTGCGGGTCAACTTCTCTAACGATGGAATTGCTTGTCAGTATCAATATATTACCAAGTATTTCTTGCCTGGAAATTCAATGCACAGAGTTATATGATACTATGATCTAATTTATCCACCCTGTAGTCAAATACTTTGAAATGTGAAACAAAAAAGAGCAACTAGAATTGATATCTTACTAAAAGCCATGCCAGATCCTGAACCGGCAAATACAAAAATAAGCATGGAGATGAACTCTGCCAAAGCAGCCCTCAGTGAATCTGGATGGCTTGCCTCTCCAGGTGTTCCAACTGCAATTCTATTGATAGGCATTTCGTTGAATCTGAGCTTAGTTTCTACTTTTGTTCAAGCTCTATATTTGTTTTAGAAGCTCTCTTGTCGATTTTCTTTCTTAGTTATAGCTAGTCTTGAGGGACACTTACCCTTTATATATACCTGAAATAACGGCTCAAGAACTGGTCCAACCGGTTACCTGGTAAAACATCAAGACCAGTAGGGAGTGGCATTTTATTAAGGCGACATGAAGGTGACTTTACAGCTAGTAAATAGGACTTGTGGGTTAATAAGGTGGTGACACGTTTGTGGTGGAGATTGAATTTAGCTTGGCAAGGAGGAGATTTGCGATCACCGACCAAGAGAGGTGGCGGGCCCGCTAGCGCAATTGTGTACCAGGCCAGTCTTTGTCACTAATTAATTGAGTAAACTATAACTTAGTCCTTGCTGTTTAACAAAACTAATAATTAGTACCTATACTTTTATGAATTTATATTTAATACGTATATATATATTTTTTCTAATTTGATTATAAATGAGTGATTTTGCTAATCTCATGTTTTTCTATTTTTTTTATTTCTTAAAAAGTAGAGCAAGTGAAAAAGAATTATATCAAATAAAAAAATTAAATTCATAGTCATGAGACCTAATTCAGGGTTTGCCCGACCTAAAACTTTGATCATGGGTTGGGAATTTTTTTTTATTTACTAAAATAAAGTTATCTTATTTTTTTTAAAATAAAACAACGTTGTTTTAGTTTTGTTTTTTTACCTTAAATAATATTATTTTAATAAAAATAAGTCATTTTAAAAATGAAAACCCGACATGTGCCATGCTCCAAATCAGCAAGTCATTGGATTGGCATATGCTGGTCGTGCTGATTTAATAATTATAATTTGATTACAGAAAAAGATGTTTTTGGAATAAAAACTATGGCGTTAGTTATAATACTATAGGAACTAATTAGTTGGCTTTGATAAATTAAAGGGACTAGCTTATAATTATTAGCTCCTAATAAATATTTTTCTGGTGTTGCGGTTCTACAAGTGATGGGCGGCAAGTTTTTGGACTTGGACAGGGACCGCCGACCTTTGAATATTCAAAATCAAACGTGTTTGTTTTAGGTGATGAGCTCGACGGATCACATAGCTGGCGGTTTAATCTCGTCGACTCTAAAATATATATATATATATATATATATATATATATATAT
>Ga0325411_1004553_pt1 | contig 15520 bp, 14 predicted proteins | sample PopdelMetagenome_13_FD_206181 | JGI IMG/M metagenome (GOLD analysis project Ga0325411, IMG submission 206181) | Populus deltoides microbial communities from Bellville, Georgia, United States - Xylem-PdIQD-R4 | ecosystem: Host-associated > Plants > Phyllosphere > Stem > Wood/Secondary xylem... | reverse complement strand
TTAATAATAATAATAATAATAAAGTTCAACTGTGAAGAATTGTTGCTAATTAATAATGTTATGGTTTTAAACCATGGTCTTGGTTGTAGATACATGGTTACAGACTTCAGCCATCACGTAGTGACATTTATGTGGAATTATTAATTAATTGTAAACATATAGCATAAATTATGAAAATTTGATCATAAGTACTAGAGAAAGTGTAAAATAATAATAATAATAATAATTTTCTTAAAACATACCAGGCAGCAGCAGCCACCAGACATTTGCTTTTCATGATGTTTTTTTTAATATATTAAAATATATATTTTTAATTTTTTAAAAGTTATTTTCAATATTAATGCATAAAAAAATTAAAATTTTTAAAAACACCTGCACTGCAATAACCCGGAAATGGCCCTCCCATGTCCCATCAATATTATCATTCATTTTGGCATTAAATAAATGAATAAATTCTTATAATTACAAAAAAGGACCTCTTTTATTGTCCCTCACGGTCACGCATTATCCAACTGTCCTTCCTACCTTCTCTCTCTCCTCGCTGCTTTCCCTTCGCTTCACATTACTGGAATTCAACGCCTTGTAGAATTGAATCAACAAAAAATCCCGGAAATTTATCCCAACTTCCTTCACTATTTATCGATCTGAACTCTAAATATCCTCTAACTTCCCGAGATTTCTCTCTCTTTTTTTTTTTCCTTTCAAAATTCCAGGGTTTCCGTTAAAAGATCTAGCGTCCTCAAAATCCACACCCAATTCCTCCAATTTTACGCCTTTGCCATCGGACATGTTTAATTTAAGCTTATTAACTTCAGAATTTGGCAGCAGAGAGTGTGATTAGTAGTGGGCTAGTGAGTGGCTCAGTTTCTGTTTGGAATTGTAATGGCTGCTTTGCAGCGAGTAGCGCCGAGCTTGGGCACGAGCGCAAGCACTTATGGATCGTGTAAAGGTGCAGGTGCAGATGTAATAGTGTCTGATCAGTTCCCGGCTGGTTTACGGGTTCTGGTAGTGGATGATGACATCACTTGCTTGAGATTGCTTGAGAAAATGCTTCGCCGCTGCCTTTATCACGGTTAGTTTACCCTGTTTCCTTTTCTGATTGCTCAATTTGAACAGAGATAGTCGTGGAAGGAGATTAATGGGGTTCTCTGGGGCTACTTTTTGATGCATGTTCATGTCTGGTGAGTGTGAGTGAGTTAAATTTTGATGGAAGCTGGCTAGTTACTGATAGAGATAGAATGATAGTTGCAAATTGGTAAAGCTACCTTGCCCATAAGTTTACTGCAACTGGTGAAACCATTCAATCGAAATTCAAAAAAAAAAAAAAAACTAGAAGAAGTTTAGTCCCTTGCAAGTTGAAAACAGAGGTAACCATATTAACTTTCATTGAACAAGTTAAGAAAGCTACACAAATCAATCCATATTGTTGATTTACTTGTCAATCTCAATAAAAAAAGGTTTCTTATATCGCTCAAAATGCACTTGTAGTTCTTCTTTACCAAATCTAAGCCTAATTGATTAAAATTTGAAAACACTGGTATATACACTCAAAACCAAAGTTTGATCCTGCTGCAGAGTTGAGTCTCTGCAATTTCAAAATTGATTTCAGCATGCTATTGAACTCATATTATAGAAAGCTTCCCGCGCATGATTGAAACAATACCCACCATTGATGTCACATCTCCGATCAGAGATAACAGAAGATGAAGATAATAGCTCACAACAATTGCAAGATCACAGCCACCTAACTCAGGAAAGTGAAAAGATCAATGACTGAGTTATGGAGACAGATGAACCTTAGGCAAGGACACTGACCTCCTCGGTAGAAATCATCCCGTCCATCCTCTTTTTTTTTTTTTTTTTTTGCATGAATGCAGAATTGGGCCCATGAGACTGCACTCTGATGCTGCCTTTTTTCTCTCCGGATTACAAGACAAGACCACAATCCTCTTGAAGTTTATCCACGGAGAAAATTGTTTATCCAAGTAACACAACACAAAATTGGACCTCCGCCAGCAGAAGAGCATGAGATAAATTATTGCTTCGTGAGTAGTGATAATAGCACAAAAGTCAGTTCTTGGTATTATATCAAAGAACTATCCTCATATGGATTTTCAAGAAAACACAAGAATAAGATCCGGAAAACACTTCAATTTTAAAGGTTTTTAGATGTACTTGGTGAATGAAGAAGAGTTTAAATCTAGAAACTAAATGCGAATTTGACAACTTCCTATTGTACCTATAAAAAATATTTTCATTTTATTTCTTGATTGCAGTTACTACATGCTCCCAGGCCACAGCTGCTTTGAAACTTTTGAGGGAAAGGAAAGGCTGTTTTGATGTGGTACTAAGTGATGTCCATATGCCTGATATGGATGGATTTAAACTCCTTGAACTTGTTGGGTTGGAAATGGACCTCCCAGTTATTAGTGAGTGTATATTCCTTTTTTTCTCAGTAAGGATCTCTAAGTTGTGTATCAAACTGTTGACACAATAATCTGTCCTGCAGTGATGTCTGCTGATGGGAGAACAAGTGCTGTAATGAGAGGAATCAGTCATGGAGCTTGTGATTACTTGATTAAACCTATACGAGAAGAAGAGCTCAAGAATATATGGCAACATGTTATTAGGAAAAAATGGAATGAGAACAAAGAACAAGAACATTCTGGAAGCTTTGAGGATAATGATCGGCATAAAAGAGGGAATGATGCTGAAAATGCATCTTCTGTTAGTGAAGGAGCAGAAGGAGTTTTGAAAGGCCAAAAGAAGAGGAGCATTGCTAAAGATGAAGATGATGCTGAACTTGAAAATGATGATCCCTCTGCATCAAAGAAACCACGCGTTGTATGGTCAGTGGAGCTCCATCAGCAATTTGTCAGTGCTGTAAACCATCTTGGAATCGACAGTAAGATCTTTAATGATCCTTCCCTTTTAATTGTTTGTGTTTTTCTATTTGAGGAATAATTTAGGTGTGTGTGTGTGTGTGTGTGTGTGTGTTTCAATATGGTAGAAGAAAGATAGAATAGCATGACTAACTAGGACACAAATGAGGGAAAATAGCCCCACACAAATCTCCTAATAACAAGCTAAGACACCCTCTTGGAGGGGAAACTAGCGTTAAAGACCTAACAGTGAAGAAAAAGCATAATTCGCTAACCAATCAACAATGATGGGCTTTAACTACCCATTCTCAAGCTAGAAGGCCACAAGTTTGCTGAATAAGAGGGTAGTTATCTGCAACAGCCATTCTAATAGCAAAAAAAGATGTGTATTATACTTCTGCGATGAGACATGTAAATACTTTAATGTCATTTCAGAGCTAAATTTGAGTGGCCATTATATCTTTTGCTCAATGCAACTTTTTGGCTACCATTTCAGAGGCTGTACCTAAGCGAATTCTTGAGTTGATGAATGTGCCTGGTTTAACTAGAGAAAATGTTGCAAGTCATTTGCAGGTTTGTATTTTTCCCTACTTCTCAATCTTCCATAATTCCTTGTGGTTCTTTCCTTTTTTTTTTTTTTTTTTAACTTTTGTTTTGGGGCTGGTCCCTCTGGGTTGTTCTCATGCAAGCATTGGACTTGTATCCTCGGTGCTCTAAAGGATGCCTTGTTTTATTTGTCTTCTTCTGTCGCTGCCACATTTCATGCTGTTATACTTATCATATGACATGACAACAACCGATGGGGTTTGTGAATGAGTTTCATTTGCTTTGATAGGATTAGTACCACCAACATGACTTACTTAGATCTAGCATGCCGTGAGCAATAAAGGGGTAAAATGACACATCCTTTCATGTAGACCTTTTGCTGTTTATATTTTGCTATGTGAAGAAAGCACAATAAGTGTTGCAATTTTTTTTTTGACAAAAAATATAACCAATTGTCATAGATACTAGAACCTGACTTAAGTGAAAGCATAGTGATCATACTTGATAAAATAATAGCATACATAGAATTGTTTTTTACTGTTTGCTTCATTTTTCATGTATCACTGCATGTTTAGGGTGAATGGATCATGGTTTTAGTCACCAAATAAGTTTCTAGTTGATCCTTCAATATTTAGTGAAGTTCATAATTCCCAATATACTTTTGGTTATTTCTCATCTACTTGTGCCTTTGGAATTTAATTTTGAGATTTTCTACTGAATTTATGGATTGACTCTCAATTTCCTACATGCATTTTCATAGGATACTGCAATAACAATTGAATTTTTAGATTTTTAAATATTAAATACAAGAACGTGTCTTCATACAGAACAGTATGAAGTTATATTTCAACAATTCAGATGTATTGAAGTCATTCATTGTGTTAATACTCTTTAGTTTGGCTTCTTCTGATATCAATTTTCAGAAGTTTAGACTATATTTGAAGAGATTAAGTGGGGTTGCTCAACAAGGTGGGATTTCTAATCCGTTCTGTGGACTGTTGGACTCAAATGTAAAGCTTAATCCGCTTGGAAGATTTGACATCCAAGTTTTGGCCGCCTCTGGCCAGATTCCTCCACAAACATTAGCAGCACTGCATGCCGAACTTTTTGGTCATCCTGCAGGAGGCATGGTTACAACAGTGGACCAACCAGCTCTTTTACAAGCATCCGTGCAGGGTCCAAAATGTATTCCTGCTGAACATGGTATGGCATTTGGTCAGCCATTAGGAAAATGTCAAACCAACATGTCTAAACATTTTCCACAAAATGTGGTCTCTGCTGAGGAAGTTGCTACAGGATTTGTAGCCTGGCCCTCTAACAGCGTTGGAACAGTAGGACCCATTAGCAATCTTGGAGGGATGAGCAGTAAAAATAGTAACATGTTAATGGACGTGGTGCAGCAGCAGAAACAGCAGCAGCAATCACCACACCTGCCATCATTACCAGAGCCTAGCCGTATAATTAATGTACAGCCATCTTGCCTTGTGGTCCCTTCCCAGTCATCAGCCACTTTTCAAGCTGGAAACAGTCCTGCTTCAGTCAATCAGAATTGCAGCTATAGCCGAAGTCCTATGATTGATTACAGTCTCCTGTCACCTCAATCAAATAATTCCTCATTGAATATTGGCCAAATATCACATGGGGATCTCAAAACCACAGGTGTAAGTGGGTACTCGGGCTCAGGTTCCATATCTCCTTTGTCATCATGCTCTGTAAATCCTGACAATACCTCTCAGCAAGGTCAAAGCTCAACCATGACAATTCGAGCTGCAAGACAATTACCAGGACTTGGTCCTAATATCTCTAACTTCCAAGGTTCCTATGGTGCTAAGTCAAGTGAAGTGCTTGATCAAGGACCTCTTAGGAATCTTGGGTTTGTTGGTAAATGTACTAGCATTCCAAGCCGGTTGGCTGTGGATGAATTTGAATCAACAATGAGCAACTTGGAACATGAAAAATTATATATGGAGACAAACGGTAATAAAGTGAAGCAGGAGCCAAACGGTAATGCAGTGAAGCAGGAGCCAAACGTTGAATTTATGGATAACGCCAAAGTTCTCATCCCAATATTACCACAATTGCCCCCAAATACAAGTGATCTCATGAGTGTTTTCACAGAATAGGTAACTTGGCTACTTGGATATGACATAAATTTGTTTATCCATATTGCCTGTATATAGAAATTTCAATATGCTGTTGTTGCTGATATCAATCTTACTTGGACTGGGGATTTTACTTCATTAATTTAGTCTGATCTAAATATACAATTTGGCTAGCATCATAGTTTTCGCATGTGCTTAGGATCATAATGTGGTCTTTTCTGTGGAGCTAGCAATCTCACTTCACGAACTGTTTTGCCTGCAGAACTAAATTTTAGTTTGTTTTGCTGGCATTGGTGGATGTTACACTCTTCTCTTTCTGTCCTTTTAATACTTACTCACTAAATTATTCAAGATATAAATACAAGTTGGTAGCACGAGTGTTTTGGATTATTATTACCTGAGTGGTCTAGTTGCTCAAAAATTCATTTCGTTTAGAGGACCATGCATCTTTTTATTGCTACTCTCCGTTTTGGTTTAGACTATCTATCTTATGCTGTAACCAACTGGTTGCGCCAGTGATAGAAAATTTCATTTCCACGAGAGTCATTTTATGTGTGCACGTAGACTTATCAAATATAGCATTTGTAGATGATTTCTTTGCTTTTGCTGTCACTGAGACACTATTTTGCTATCACCATGTCTTATTGTGATATGATTTGAAATCTCCATGAGAACTGCATGTATGGTCTTTCATAGGTTGGTTCTCTAATCTAATTTCAATTCATTGCAGGTTTGTATTTGTGAGGTTCCCACAGCTAGAAAGAATTCGATTCATATCACCAGAGAGTTCAGGAGGAGTTCGAATCTTAATTCCCACGGGTAGAGCTAGAGCAGATTTGTTTCGTAGCACCAGATTCAAGTTGAAGTCCGGGTATTATTTATTGTAGACTTTTTATTTATGGTGCCTGCGTCAGGCGCACTGTGGATCCTCCCCAGTATCCATCGTTTGGCAAATTTGTCATTTTGTGAAATTCCATTGAAATGCTGGGGTTGAAGTTGTAGAAGCACGAAGTGCTAGTATTATCTTCTAGTTAGCCTGTAGGCTGTAGGGAAAATAAGATTGTATCAGACCACAACAGCTTGAAATGCCTGTCCATCGTGATGTATCTTGCCGCCATAATTATGTAGTTACGTGGTTTAATGATGATAAATGATCATTTTTTAAACCATGCTTCTCATCCAGTATTTGTGCATTCCTTTCTGTTTTTTCCCTTGGACAATGGCAAATGATTACCTTCGGTCACATGCTGGGAAGATGTAGAGACTAGAGAGAATAATTTAACGAGTGTCTCGCTTCCAAGCATGACTAGGCTGGCCATATGATTAATTGCCTAGCAAGAAGAGATCAAAGGGAAAGATTTGTTTGCTTTTGTGCTGCTAATGGCATTGCTTGCTCTGATGGTTGGTCATGGAAGTACTGAAATTCGAAAGGAACAAGAGCTTCGTACAGCTGGTTAAAAAAGAGTAGAAGAAAAAGGAAAAAAAGGCAACAGCATTGGACGTCACGTTTCCCGCGGCAGGATTTTTGTGATTCTGTTCCCCCCTTGTTCAACTCGAATTCTCTCCTCTAATGCTCCTTTCTCTTTCTCCATGTGTGCCTTCTGAACCTTCCTCAGAGACTGCATAAACACTTGTCTTCCTCGATCTCTGTTTCGAACCAAAGCAGGTCCCTGCTAGAATCAGCCTGCGTTCCAAATGGAGAGAACCCAGGAAATTGCTTTGACCTAAATGAGGAAACCAGATGGGAAGCTTGGTTCTTCCACTGAGGTAGCTTTCTTGTGATGTAGAAGTAGTGCGATTGTGTTCATGTATTTAATTTTGGAAGATATTATTTTTATTTATTTATATTATTTTTAATGTTTCATGAAGACGAGTTTTATTTTTAAAAAATAAAAAATATTTATTTTTAGATAATATTTATAACTCATATTATAAGTTTGGTGAATTCATTTCTTGTTAATAAAAAATTATTCGTATTTTTCAAATCAATTAGGAATAAAATAATTATGAATAAATATATTAAAATATAATTCACTCTATTAAATGATATTTTATTATTGAAATGCATGTAAGACAAAAAACAATTATATAAAAATCTTATTAGTCTCTTCTAAAGTCTAAACAGCAACGCAAGAGAGATTGTCGAGTGCGTGTACAGGAAAACGAAGGGAGAGAAAAATCAAAGCACATAAAATCTCAACGATTCCTTGTTTGATTATTTTTCACACTCATCGTTGCGCACGTGGCCAATACACAACCGGTTTTTAACTTGACTTCCCGCTGTCGTTGTGTGAGAGGAAAACGTTTGCTTTCGTTCACGGGCTTAACGAACAACTACGGCACATATTTTACTCTAATCAGGGCCACGTGTTCTAGTTTTGTTCATTAATCATCAACACCATCCATATACACATCCTGTTCATTAACTTACGAAAACATTCAAGACCCGGTCCCTTTATAAATGGAATAAAAGAAAATCAAGATTAATAATGTATAAGAAATAAATAATAATCTTAAATTTTAAATAATAGATTAATGAATCCAAACAAAAAAAAAAGAATAAAACTTTAAATAAAACTTTAAAGCAGAATAGGTGGTGTTCCTTTTAGGTGTTTTGATGAAGAATAAAATCTTGGCTTCTTAGAAAACATTTTAATGTTAATTGATGTTGTTTTCCGTGCTTGTCATCAAGGAATCATGCATTTATTTATTTATTTATTTTTTTTATTAAAGAGTCTTAATTTTGTTATCCCTTATTTTATATCATCCTCGACTTTCTTGAAAACTGAGAGCATGCTGCAAGTGGTGTTCCAAAGTTAACGGAAGGACTAACGGTGTAGCTAGACTTGAAGTACAGGGATTAAGATATATTTTTGATAAGGAACTCCTTCAGAAAAACTCAAGAGTACAGGGGCTTCCGAAGTTCCAGGCTCGTTAATCCTTCGAATTTTGACAAAAGGGCTGTGCAGAGTAATAATCATCGAGTCACTTTCCCATCCCAACTCTTTTGTCCTTTTAGTGTGGTCTCTGATTCCTTTTGTCCACGGGAACTCTCTCCTTCACATGCTCTTTTCCCCTTCGTCGCCGGTGTCTGGCGAATTTTAATGCTTTAAACTTTGAGACCTGCCGACTCCATACCCTTTTGAAGCCGAAGCAGACAGGCTTCTACTGGTATCATCAGCCTTCCTGCCTATAATGGACAAAACCCAACAAGTAATTGCACTGACCCAGCTGAGGAAATCAGTTGAAAAGCTTGGTTCTTCCACCGAGGTAGGTACCTTTCACATAATTCACCGACTCTAACACGCATAGCATTTACTTGCGCCTGTCCTTGTATGCATCGGTTCTTGATTTTCGGGGTTTGCATTTGTAGAAGTATGGGGACCCAACACTGGTGAGGTTCTTAATTGCAAGATCAATGGACCCAGAAAAGGCAGCAAAGATGTTTGCACAGTGGCTGAAATGGAGGGCTGCATTTGTTCCAAACGGGTCTATCCCAGATTCTGAAGTTCAAGATGAATTGAGACCAAGAAAAGTCTTTTTGCAGGGTCTGTCAAGGGATGGATACCCAGTGTTGCTCGTGAAAGCAAACAAGCATTTTCCCTCGAAGGATCAACTCCAATTTAAGAGTAATCACCCTGAATCTTATAATTTTACTGTTTCTATTACAGTTGATTAATGACTATCTTGTAACCATAATCCATGCATGCTATTAAAGCTCGGTTTTAGTGGTTAAAATTCTGGTTTGATTGGTGTCATGGTACTTTCAATCTAGATTGTTGCTACGGCCCATGGTACATATCAAAAAAGTTGTGACATAAAGGTGGGAGAATGAGCAGGACTTTTTGAACTGTGTCACTTGTTTGCTGTCCGAGAATCATGGGGCTTTAATATAGCTAGACTTCTTGGTGTATGTTTCTTTTCAATTTCAATATTGGATGATTCCATCTGGTATTGTACTCGCTATATGCTGTAGGTGTTTACTGCCTAAAGGAAATTAAAGATGGCCTTTTCTAAAAGATGATGTTCTTATTAAATCTGTAATTATCTGAAAAGCTTCAGAAAATGGGACCCTTCAATAAAAAAAATCGGAGCCTGGGCCAGTGACCCGAAAATCTCCAATCTGATAATCGCAAAACACTAAAGAGGATATTTATAAAGGATGGCCAAATTATTTAAGGGTATGGTGGGCCTATTTGTATTCTGGTTGCCCCAAAAGAAACGTTCATTTTTAACATTTATTTTCAACAAGCAACTTTCTTGTTTATGTCTTATATCATAGAAATGTGCTAGTTAAACTTATGAATCACTTGACATGTTAAAATTTTATTTTATAGTTTATTGGAGCAGGCACTTTCATTACTTGGTCTCATGGGTGAAAATTACCGCTTCTCAAAGATATTTCTTTCAAGTTTCTTTGTCCCCGTAGGCCTTCCTCTGGTCACCTATTGTTCTTCAAGAGTTTTATCCTAATCTGCTAATATCCTTCAGTAAATAAACTTCATATTTGTATTTTCATGCCCTTGGTGTTTGACCTGATAATGTTTCTTCAATTCTCACAACAACTGATTCTGTAACCACAGCTATTTTGCTCAGGAAAAGTGAACAGGGGACTCCTGTCTTTTCATTGGAGGCCACTCTGAAGCTGCTCCATAGAATGCTAGTACATGAACGACCTCTCTTCCATCCCCCCAAAAAACAGATAAATTTATAAACAAATTCCCCACCCCACCACCCTATGTGTGTGTGTCAGGAAGGCATCTGTGCTTATACTTTTTCCTCTCTTAGTGAACACGCACACTATTTACACATGGATTGGTCAGAGGTGATTTTTGCTCGGAACTATGGTGTATGATGTATTATATTAACAATAACAGGATAAGTGAATTGAAATGCAGCCGTAGTTATCCATTCTGAGAGCACCTTCAACCTGCTGTTCTCTGTATTTTCATACTAAGCCTAGGCTTACATTTAAAGGAAACAATAATTGAACTTGATAAACTGGCAAGTGAGCCTTCGACTCATTTTTGTTTTGCCTTTTCATGCAGAGTTTGTTGTTCATCTGCTAGACAAGGCCATTGCAAGGTACCATTTACTTTAAATAATGAATGTGGTAAAAAAATTATGAATAGATGTTCCAGTATGAGGTCTCATTTAGAGGCATGGTTTAACAATTCAGGAGTGATTGTTTTGGGCTTGCCTCGTGTTATTTATTCTAATAGACAAAAGGATTCCAAGATTCTCTTTCTCTCGTATTAGATGTGTCCACAAATCTACAAAAGAAGCATATTCTTAAACTAGATGGCTATTACTTGATGATTTATATATTTCAAGAAAGATGGCTTATTGCTGTGACTTTATGCTATTTGCTCATTGTATTATGTATTGATAGCATGGAAATGTTACTGGAAACAATGGTAATAAAATCAAAGCCATCATTGCTTTTGACAACTGTTCTTAAAACCACTGGCAAAGAGAATTTTGTTGTTTAAGTGACGTGTACAGTTGTGACAAGTAGCTTATGTATGGAATACATGTGGAATGATGGAAAAGAGGGTAGGCTAAAAGATTATTGTTTTCAATGCTAGACTAGAAGGGGTTGGCATGAAAGGACACAAGTATTCTTCTTTTCTTATGTACTTTGAAAAAAAAAAAAAAGATTTACAACTTAGTTTTCTTCTCAAGTGATGGTTTCTATATCAACACATGCAGTATTGGCTTCCTGAAGCAGTGCCAAGTCTATGTCCATTCAGATGAAGATCGTGATATTTCTAGATGATTAGATAAATTATCTTAATAGAATTTCAGTTATATGCATCAGAAATTACTAAATGAACAAAGTGAGCAGAGGAGAAAATTTCGAATCTGAAATTTTATAACGTAAATGCATATACTTGAGAATTGCTACGAGCCAAGACTTGGAGGGGAAAAAAAAAAGAATCCAGCAATTGCATTTTGTTCTGGGAAACTAAAGAGGTGGATTGAAATTAGTTGTCAAGTGTTCTTGCATGCTGATATATTACTTTGAATCTTCATTCCTGATGCAATCGCATGTTGTTCTGGGAAACTAAAGAGGCAGATTGAAATTAGTTGTTCAGTGCTCTTGCATGCTGATATATTACTTTGAATCTTCATTCCTGATTTCAACTCTGATCTGGTTACTCAGGAAACATGATTCTTCATTTCAAGTAAATATAATGCATTTATTACTTCTATATAACATCCTCTTTTCCAAAATTGTTTTGTATGCCATATCTTCGTGTGGCATGCTTCCCAAAGTCTGTTACTCTGATCTATGGTAATACATTAATGGCATAAAGAAGTATAATGTGTTTTCTGACCTTGTTTCAGCTCATTCAAAGGAAGAGAAATAGGAAATGAAAAGTTGATTGCCATACTTGATCTGCAGCAAATTGCATATAAGAACATTGATGCGCGTGGATTGATCACCGGATTTCAACTTTTGCAGGTAACTATTTCATATGAAATTTTGACCACTAAAATATATTCCATCTGCCAAATGGCAATTGAAAGGAGCCTAAGAGTCAGAGTTTGCATACTGAAAAGATAGCTTAACACTTTTGATATTACACAGGAGATGGAGAATGAGGAAAATGAAAATTTTGGATGATAATTGAGAGCTTCCCATTGTATATTTAACGAGTCTATTTGCAATTCCCTTATTGTCAGAAAATGGTTATCAATTAAATGTGCATCGATACCAAAATACACTTGTAAACATTTGTAACAAAGAGACAGCACAGGTTTCGCCATAAAGTGTTTGCCTCTTTTTCGCCAGGTGCTGAAAGAAACAAAAAATTGCGTGTTGCCTAGATAAGGTAGCCTCAATTCAGGTATATATAATTGAGGAGATGAGGGAATTAAACCTGGATTTTAGAACTGATTTCATGGAAGCTGATGCTCATTACAGATCATTTATGTCTGTTCTGTATAAGATATAAAACTCTTCTTATCAATCTTAGTCTTGCATTTGATGAATGCCTAGTTATATTTATGCTTCAAGTGGGCGGTAATTTATGTTATTATCATGCCATGAGTGCTGGAGCTTATATGTTTTGTTTCTCTTATTGCTCCTCTGTGATATGCATCAAATGGTTTAAACATTCTAGTTCTGGTCTGGATTTTGTTTGATAACTCTGTTCAATTTTCAGCACCTCAAACTTACTACATGTTACATATGATGTCTATTAAGCATCGAGGATATATGCATACATTTGGAGTGCAATACAGAGAGCACATTTCAATAAAATCTGAATCCTCATTTCTTTAGTTTTAAAACTGCGTGTTTGGTCTGCTTGTACCATGTTTGTGCTGGTTCAGCTGGTCAGTAGCTTGATATACTTGGTTGTTTTGTTGTTACATATGGTTGTCATGGTTATTTTTCTGAATATATTCTTGTTGACTTCTAAGTTGAGTGAAGCTGGTGATGAAGGATGCGACTTTATCTGCTAGTAAATCTTCTCTTATGAAAAAATGAAATCTTTTCCATATGCTGTCTCCTGTTTTCCCTAATAGGTATATTTTTCTAAAACGATCTCAAGTGAAACTAGGCACAAACTTTTAGAATGACCTGGGTTCTGATTCAAACGTATTAAGTCAAACTCGAAGAAATCATGCTCAAAAGGACTTCTGTTCCATGAAGGGAAACATCAACTTTAGCTTATACCAAGTGATACAACCTACACTTAAAAGAAAGGCTTGGATTGACTTATGAAGAGTGGTGGGAGGAAACGAAAAAGAAACAGCCCAAGTATTTGCTCAGAGAGATGATCTCAAGACAATTTTACCCATGTAATTATCGGAATAACCTGGATAAATAAACCTGAAATGCTTCCTGGATTCATTGCCATGACTCCCTGACAATAGAAAATAAAGCAACTACACAAAATTAAAAACACCTTTTCCTCCGAATCACTCTGTATTCCTTTTTTTTCCTGATAGGGAGATCTTCTTTCTAAAATTATACATATAAAATTTTTGGCATAATGTGAATATGTTAGGATATGTGTTTGGTTCCATGGTGAACACATTTTAGTCATATCAGAATAAAGTTTGCTTCAAAAACTTATGTTCCATAAGGTACAATCTGGTGGAGTATACATGGTTGATTGCTGACTGGGAAAAATTCATTGCACTGTATGAATATCTAATTTCTTTATAATTTTTTTCAAGTAGGCTTACTATCCAGAGCGTTTGGCAAAGTGCTTCATTTTAAGTATGCCATGGTTCTTTGTTAGTGTTTGGAGGATGGTTTCTCGCTTCCTCGAGAAGGCCACATTGGAAAAGGTATCTTACATTGCTCAGACTCTACATCAGTTAAAGTCTATAGACTCATAGACCCTTGGAATCATAAGTGGATATCATTTGCAAAAGCGACTTGCTGTGGATCTATATACATCACTGAGTGCTTGTGCCATTTTCGTGATTATATGTCTCGAGGCATAACTATACCAGCATTTTCCCTTTTATTGGAAGTGTCACCTTTCATTCTTGCCAAAACATATTTTCACCCAACCCTTTCATGTATATTGTCCGCATTGTTTTTGCGAATACTGTATGCTGAGTTTCTAAAAGACAGGCTCCCTAATATCTGTGATAGAAAAAGGAAAACAGTGATGTTATTGGTTAAACTCATGTTAATCTTTTTCGTGTTTGTAATTACAGTTGGTATTATGACTCGCTTTCTAGAACCAAAATTATTTTTTCAAGCTGGTTCTTCTTTTTTCTTTCCCGTGAATGGGTGGTACCTCCGCGGTGCATATATAGCTTGTATTCGCTTTGACTACCAAAAAAGAACAAAAAGAAACTAAGAGTTATTTTTGAAGTTAGCCAAGGATGATACATTGTTTAAGCTGATCTTCTATATTAAATTAGCTCGGTGGCTTGCTTTGTGGTGATGAATGCAGGTTGTGATAGTAACCAGTGAAGAAGAAAGAGATTTTTTTGTAAAGGAAATTGGTGAAGAAGTCTTGCCAGAAGAGTATGGTGGTCGAGCAATGCTTTTAGCTCCTGAAGATGTCACGGTGCCGCCGCTGGAGGGTTGATCCACATCATGTATTGAAGTAGCTGCTACTGCAGAGGCAGCTTATACGGCTGCTATATACGGACGGATATTCACCATTGGATGGTTAGCTAATTTCAATTTAAAGCATGCTGGTCAGTGTTGAGCAGTCACATGCTGAGATGCCTGCAAGTTACAATTAAATTGATTTAAACATAAGATAAAACTTAAACAACCATCAATAATGGTTGTGATTTCACTAGTATATATTGCTTTCAGCATTGCACTAACCACTATTGACGGTGTTTCCCAACTGTTTTCCAAAATATAACCTCAAGAAATCCTCACAAAAGGTCCTTTTTAGCTTTCTTAGTTCATGTAGCAGTGGATTAGCTTCCCACAATATTGTGCAGGAAAAGATTGTTCTGCTCTTTATTTATTTTATATATAAAAATATACCTCATATCCATTTTAACTAAGCATGTATATTTTTTAAAAAATAATTAAAAGTCTTTTTTTTAATTAATTTTTTAAAATTGCCACTGCAAAAACTATTTCAATACCAAATACAATTCTCATAAATCATTTTCTATGGAACACAATTTCCAAAAGAAATTCCTTTCACGACAAACAAATGTTCCTCCATCATCGAATCTGATTTGCTCATGTTATGAAGTGGGGGGTGGTTGGCGGGCGATATAAATAATGAAAATATACAGAAATAAAATAAAGGAGGCAAAAGCCAACAGGAGACCATACGCCTATAAAACTCACCACCATCCTGTCATAAGTCAAAACCCATAACTCAAAACAACCCACAGGTTCCCCAACCCTTCTCGTCTCCTTCTGTCAGCCGCCTCTCACTTTACTGTTTCTCTCTCAAATCTCTGTCTCCAAAACATGGCAAGTCTCGCTCACCCCAGCAGCCAAACCCACCTATTCACCAAGCTCTCCCATCAACCCAAAAA
>Ga0325411_1004552_pt1 | contig 15522 bp, 6 predicted proteins | sample PopdelMetagenome_13_FD_206181 | JGI IMG/M metagenome (GOLD analysis project Ga0325411, IMG submission 206181) | Populus deltoides microbial communities from Bellville, Georgia, United States - Xylem-PdIQD-R4 | ecosystem: Host-associated > Plants > Phyllosphere > Stem > Wood/Secondary xylem... | reverse complement strand
TAGGGTTAAGAATTTATGTTTTATAAAGGAAAATGGTAGTGATTCCAAAGTCACGTGTAGAAGTTTAGTCTAATTTAAATTTATTAAAAAAATATTAATGAGCTCAATTTTTCACTTTGTACACTTTAGCATTTCACTGTAGATTCAATTGATAAAATTATTATTTTACATTTAGAAGAAAAACTCAATTAACTTATGATGTGGAACTTGATCATGTGGTTACGCAATCCCTGACGAAGTAGATAAAAACCCGGAAAGTCAAAAATTAGATTTGATAGAACTTTAATCTAGAGGTAACCATGTATCCAAAAACCAAATGTATTTGAAAAAGACTTGGATTCATAGATAACTTTGCATCTAAGAACTCTAAGTATGCAAATGACGCTGCGAATTAAGTTAATATTTGATAAGTCAGTGTATGATTTTTATCCATATGAAAAAAGATTGTTTTGCCACAAACAAACAAAAAAAAAACCTATGTTTATTCTTCAACTTGTTACCCAAATTTATAGCTCAAAAAATAATATAATATAGTCTTCTCTAACTAACTCTAATAAATTTCTTTTAGGTTATAAGCTAAAGGGTCTAAATACCCTTTAGAACATTATCGTTTTTAATAGGAACAAGTCTTTTTGCATTTTTAATGAACACAATGATTTAAATAAAAAAAGTAAAAAAAATTAAAAACTGGAGAGGTCTTTATCGTCTTTGATGCTCAGTAAAAGGATTATATTGCCCTTAAAATTAAAAATAATAGAACATATGTTTGGGGGCACTTAGGTCTTTTTAACACGATTATTTTGTGATTATGTATTAGGATAGGGAGTAATTGGGTCTATGACCATGTATAAAAATATTTTAAAAAAAAACTTGTTGATGTATGCGTGCACTAGCAAGTGAAAAACGCTTAACTGTTTGGGTGATGCGCACGACTCCTCTTGGTGGTTAAATGTCGTTGTCACGTGGCAAGTCGTCCTTTTAATGGTGATGGGGTGTGTGTTCATAAGGGATATTCGATTAACCTTTCTTTTTTTCCTCTCTTTTCTTTCCATACCTAGAAATTCACGCTAGCTTTTTCAGAAATTAATTGTTCTCTAGTTTGTGTTTCAATCAATTTTGGTTCTTATTTTTTTTATTGCTATTTACTTTGCTTTTAATGCTTTCTAAACTTTATTTATTTTTCAATTTGATCTTTGGGTATTTTATTTCATTTAATTTTTATATTCAATATGGTCATTGCTATTTTTTTTTTATCATTTTCTTGATTTATTTATTTCTTAATTTAATCCTTCATAATTTTATTTTTTATTCAATTATGGTCATCATTCTTTTGTTTGTTGTTTTTTTTATCCCTTCCTTAATTTATTTTAATTTTAATTGTAGTCTCTCATTGTTTTCTTTCATTTAATTTTTATGTCAGATTTTGTTCTTATTATTTTGATTATTATTTATTTTGTTTTGTAATTCTAAAAAATTAGGGATTTTTCTTAGTGATTTTTTAAAGTTTGCCTTTTATAAAGCGATCTCAATCTTATGAACCGAGTCACTGGTTTTGAGAATTAGCCGGGTTGACTGAGTTTTGTTTTTTACATTTCTTTTTATTTTCTTCAATCTTTTCTTCTACATTCTTTTTAAAAAAAGTTTATTTTTTTATCATGACTAAATATCATGGGTTGCGAGTTAACCTGGATTGACTCAAGCTTTTTTTAAAAAAAAATATTATTTTTTAACATTAGACTATTGAGCCTTAAATTTTATGATTTTTTTTCCACTTTTCCTTATGTGGGGGTTGAGCCGAGTCATGAGTTAGTCAAGTTAACTATGGTCTGCTTAATTTTTTTTTATTGATTTAACTTTTGTCTTTCTGTTGTTCTGTTTTTTTTAAAATAATATTTGTTTAGTTCGATCTCATATCGCGGATAGTAGGTTGTTGAGTGAGCCTAGGTTGAGTGTTGTTTTTTTCATCAACATTTTTTTAATATTATTTTTCAATTTTATCCTTACCTTCTCTTTTTTTTTTTGTGGGGGTTTTCCTGATTTGTTATATTAGGTAAAGAGTTAATTAAACTAACTCAACTTAACTCGAGTTATCATCATCTAGATTTATTTTCTCATGTTAAGAAAAACTTTACTATGCTCAGAGCAGAACTTGAACTACCTATCTAGTTTTATCTATAATAAATTTTGTTTTGTTTTATCTAATTAGAAAGTTTACTCCAAAATTAGGCTTTATTCCTCCCTCATGTGATAAACTTTTTTATATATATATAATTAGTTATTAATTAATATGCATAAAGAACATTACACTGTGAATTACTCGCACTAAGTAAAAAACTATAGTCATTCAATCATATCCCTTTCCAAAAAGAAAAAAGGAAATCTAAAACCTACTACTAAGAGGTAGTGGATCTAAAACCTACTACTAAGAGGTAGTGGGTCTGGATTGAGTTGAGTGTTTTTTTTTAAATATATATTTTTTAATTTTATTATTTAATATGAGGATATTGAACCTTGAAAATTTTTACTTTTTTTTTTTTTGAGGTTTTCTAATTTGTTATATTGGGTCAAAGATTAGTCAAGCTAACCCAGCTTGACTTGGATTATTATCATATAGATTTTTTTTTCTTTTGTTAAGAAAAATTTAACTGTACTCGTAACATACTCGTAACATAACGTGAACCATTTATCTAGTTTTATCTAGAATAAATTTAGTTTTATTTTATCTGATTAAGTAATGATTAAGTAATATTACTCCGAAAACATGCTTTATTCCTCCTGTGATAAACTTTTTATATATATAATTAGTGATTAATTAAGACGCATAAAGAAAATTACTCTACAAATTATTTCCACTAAGTAAAAAAACTAGTCATTCAATCATATCCCCTTCCAGTAAAACTGATTAAACCATTCAATCATATCCCCTTCCAGTAAAACTGATTAAACCATTCAATCATATCCCCTTCCAGTCAAATAATATATTAATTTGATTTACTATTTACATAAGTAGCTAAACTGATCTCATTTTTTTTATTTGTTTTAGTAATGGCACTTGATCATAACATTTTAAACCTATTATTAGCTTGAAAAACAAACGTTATTGTTTACTTGGATTAAACCATAATTATTAAATTTAATCACAAGTTAGTCTAGTAATTCATCTCGGGTCAATATTTTTTTGAATCAAAGTGGAAGTGAATCAATCAAATTTGAAATTTGAATAATTTATTTGATCGACTCATGATTTAATTGACCCGGCTAAACTAATAAATTTACCTGAAAAAACTGGAGAAACTTGGAACATAGGCATTTGATTTACTATGAATATAAATAGTTAAACAGATCTCACTTTTTTATTTACTATTATAAAATCTAAAAAAAAAAATATTAATTTGATTTACTATTTATACAAGTAGCTAAACTGATCGCATTTTTTTTTATTTGTTTTAGTAATGGCAATTGGAAAAGGTAAAATTAAAAAAAAAAAAAAAAGATGATATGGAAAACAAGGCGGCAGACAAGAAAACATACACATAGAACAGTTATAAACGATTTTCTTTCATTTGAAAAGTGTGCGAATCGAAGGCCACCATTTTGCTTGGAAATTTTGTCGGTAATTTACTGGGTGCAGTAGGTTTCGATCACATTTTCTACAAGTAATTTTGAACCTTAAAATTCGTGTTTCATCTTGACTAGCTTTCAACAATTCAGCTGTGCTCTGCAAGCATGCCGGATTTTTCAGTTGGAACACAGACAATAGAGCTCTAATTAACCATGGAATGCAAAATCAACGTGCTTACTTCGAAGAAAAAAGTTATGAAATACAACAATTTGTCAATATTCAAGTTAAAAAATGGAGAATTTGTGAATCAAATAGTTGAAGAATGATTAAAGTTTTGAGCAGTGAACCAAAGGGACATTGTGGATCTAATCAGCAGCATAAAAAAGGGAGTGACTCGACCAAGAGTCTTTATTCTATTCGAACAATTTTATGATTCATGCGTTGAAACCTGCAAATCTCGTCGAAGAAATCGTCTGCACTACTATGGCTGCTCCTCATCCGAAGAATCCTTATTGCGATTGACTTCACAACCTTTCCATACTTCAAGAGCGACTCGAGGGTGCTTATCTTCTGCTCCGCGTTTAATGGCGATCTGACTGTTATCACCACCTCCTCCAGACAAGGAATCACAAACCCTGACTGCACCTGCAAAGCAAAAAAGTGTAGAGCTCTGTTAATGTGTGCAATCTTGAAGTTTCACTACAGTATTAAAGCAAAGGTATAGATTTGTCAATTCATTGTGGGTTTTCAAACGCACATTTTTCAGGCTGTTCTTTTGACAGAGAGCAGCGAACATGGCTCCATGGATATCGAATTTTTGCAGCTTAGGATGGCTATTAAAAAAATCAACGAGGTCAATCTCCGGAAAGGGTTGCAGGTTATCAAAGTCCCCGGTAAATTCAACCTTCATGTATAGATGCTTCACCTCGCTTGCCAAATGAAGCATTTTACTTATTGCATTCCAACACCATTGGACTCCCCTGATAGACAGGAACTCCAGAGCCGCCAGTTTTCCAAAATCTACCATGTATACTCTCCCTGCAACAAATTACAAGGGGGGAAAAACAATTACACCATATCAAAACCAATCATCAGGTGGTTTCTACTGGCAAAAAGGGCAATATAAAATTAGAGGTGTAGATAGCATTTCAAACTTGTTGCACAAATAACTGAATTGAAAATCAAATATTACCAGCATTATTTGAAATTGAAAGATTCCTCAAGCGAGTGGTCTCACGAACACTGATCCAACTACAACCTTGAACCTCAAGGAATTCGATTTTAGGGGAGGTCAAGGTAAGTGAATAATTACCCCCACCATAAAAATCCAGCTTACATTGCTCCAAATTCAGCAACTCAAGCGAAACTGATCTAACCCCTTCACACCCAAGTAGCAACAAGTTTTTCAAATTCGGACATGCCTGAAGGGCAGCAGTTAAAGCGGGATCTTCCAATCTAGCACCAACAATTTCAAGGCTTTGAAGTTTTGGAAAGGCATCCCACTTGGGAGATTTTACCATCAGGACGCCCCAGAGCTTTAAAGACTCCAAATTCTTTGCAGCGCTAATGCAATCCAGTTTCGATGGGCTCTCGATGCAGCTCTGGTATTCAGTGAGATTGTCCAATCTAAGCTCAAGATGTTTGAGCGATGAGCTCACAAGCAGGAGCCACGAGGCTAGGCCTGCGCTCGAAAATGGGCTGTACACGACAAGCTCTTCTAATTTAACAATCGATGATATCATCTTGCATACAATGGTATCCGGATGGTCACTGCCATCGTGGTTATCAAAAGAGTTCCTGGGGAAGAAGAGGCTTTTGATAAAAGGCAAAGACTCTTTCCATCGCTTCGAGACACAATTACAGATGGCCACATCCTTGGCATTGTTCATGTGCGAGAAAATGCATTGAACAATCGCATCGGGGAGAGATTCCATTCTGTGAGGACATCAATCAAACATGTTTTAGTCAAACAATAATATTACATGCAAAATCTAAATTTCAAAACTTTCTTTACAAAGCTTAATACTTAATAAGATAATTATTTACTACTTTCAATTTGATAATTAAGAGATAAAGAACATCCCCTTTTAATTTCTCTTGAGTTCTTCGCTAATTCATAAATTAAAAATGAATTCTCAACAAAGATTAAAAGTGGGCTGCTCCTAAATTGTAAAAAAAAATCTTTATTTTGGTTAAAAAAATCTCCCATTTAGCACATTTGCTTGTAAGTTCCCAAATTAAATGAATTTAAGAGAAGAACAAGAAACAAAGAGAGAATCCAAAAGGCAGCATAAAAATTTCAAGAACCCAGATGGGAATCAACATTTTTAAGATGAACCCAGGTGAAATTTTGAATTTTTTAAAAGAATTTCAGACAATTCTACAAATAAATTCGCATACAAATTATACCCAGAAACAAATTGCTTACTTTGAATGACGGGATTTGAAAGAGAAGAAGATACTGCCTATAGGACGAGAGAGAGAGAGCTGAAAGAGCCTTTTTTTTCCTTTGTTGATACTTGATAGAGCAGAGAGAGGGAGAGGGAGAGGGAGAGGGAGAGAGAGAAGTATTCCCAAAAAAGAAAAAGAAAAAAGAAGATGTATGTCTACTTTCTTATTAGAGCGCGCTTATACATGGAAGGAAGGAAGGTTGTTGCCATTTGAGGGTTTTTCAAATTTTGAAAAGCTGAAAGTGGATGCCGCCGCCGCCTTGCTCTTGCTCCTGCTCTTTTCCTTCTTTTCTGTACATTATTTTAAATTAATCATCACATATTTATAATCTTAGTGTTAGTGTTTGTTTAGGATTGTAATAGTGGTTTTTAAATGTGTTTTTTATTTAAAAATATATTAAAATAATATTTTTTATTTTTAAAATTCATTTTTAATTTCAGTAAATAAAAATATCTAAAAACACTAAAAAATTAAATTTAAATAAAAAAATTAAATTTTTTTAAAATAAAACTATTAGTATTCTAACAAATTTAATAAATCAGTTGAATATTCACTTCCTTAAATAAGCGTATTCACTTCCTTGATTTCTCGGGCTAAAACATTAAATTAGATATTTAAATAAATTTAATAAAATCCTCTGAATACATTAAAATTATATTAATATTAATATGAAAGGTTTATTTTTTTTAAAAAAAATAGGTAAATAAAATCTAGGGCTGATACATGAATTTACAGTATGATATCCTATAAAAAACAAAGAACGTATAAGATGAGTGCTGTCACAAGTATAGGATCCGCCACGTACTTAATAATAAATTAGGTGAAATTTTTCAAAAATTTGAATTTTTTGACCGTTATGGCTACCTCAGCTGCTACACATACCACATGACGAGTCCAAATCTTTGAGTGTATTCGCTCATTTAAGACTTCTATTAATTACAACAAACCACAAATAATATAAGAATTGGTTTAGCTCTATAGGTGAATTAGATAACTGGTTGTTATTTATGAGATTGTTATTTATCAACCCGTGACTCGGTTTGAATTCAATTTGATTTTTTAGAAATTTCAATGATATCATTTTAGTTTTTTTTTAAATCATGAAATAATATTGTTTTAGATTAACCGGAGTTAGCCCGCCCGCTTAACCCATGACTTAATTATTGGACTCTGTTGAATTTAATAACTTTGTATATAAGTTGGCTTTTCTTGAATCAAACACTCAACATGACAAGAATTATTTATTCTTTTGATTAAGATTGATGGTTTTAATGTGATCAATGCATTAATAAAGTCATAATTATGGTTTTTTCTTAGGTAATGTTTGATATTGTAGTAGCAGTTGTTTTTCAAAATATTTTTTATTTAGAAATATATTAAGATAATATATTTTTTATTTTTAAAAATTTATTTTTGATATCAGCACGTGATTCAAAAATACTTAAAAAAATAAATTCAAAGCAAGAAAAAATCATTTACTTTTGCAAAAGCACAGCATGGCCTCGTACCCAAACAAGGTCTTACATGATTAGAAGCTTCCATATGATTGTAGTAAAATTTGATTTTCTCAAACTAAATTACATAAAAAAAAATGAACTTTCTATCTTTTTTTTATTGTCAATTTTTTTTTCATGTTGTATTTTTATAGTAGTACTAACCATGTTGGTGAGCTACTTATCTTGACATGAAATCATAAGGTAACTTTATGTTTCATTAAAGAAATCCTTTAACATATCTAATTATGAAAAAAAAATAGACATTACTTTCTATTCTCCACCATGTTTTTGCCATAAATGCTTAAAAGGTCTCAAGTTGTAAATGAGTTCATCTATCTCTAATATAAAGATATGTTTGAGTGAATTCAAATAATTCATGTGTATGTTTATAAGAAGTTGATATAGCTAGAATATGATCATTTGATTTATAGTTGAAGTCAATCTCATCAACATCCTGCTCATCTTCAATTATTACATGATGCATCATAATGCATGCATTCAAAATATCATCAAGTATTTCTTAATGCCAACAACATGTTGGTTTATGAATTATGATAAATTGTGCTTGGAGCACACTAAAAGCTCACTCTATATTTTTTCTTGCAGACTCTTAAGTTGCAACAAAGAAATTTTTCTTATTTTCTTTTGTTTAATTTCCTATAGTATAGTTATGACCATTTAATGAATGTTTAACACATGAACCACGTTCTTTTGCTAGTTCAAAAGAAAAAAATGAGATTGTTCTAGAATGTTAATGTCATTGTGAGATCCTATTAACCTAAAAAAAGTATGTAACAATCTCAATCTCAATTATTTTTCCCGAAAAAAACATGTGATACAAAAAAAAAAATCAATCCTTAAGAATTTAATATAAAACTCAACATACATAGATATTAAAGAACATTTTGTTCAAGTAACTACAACAATAAAAGATGAGCATTTATGTTTACATGCTAAAACAAAATAATATTACACCTCAAAATGTAATTATTATGCCTAATTTATATGAACAAAAGATGTATAACATTAGCCTCCCAATATCAATTCCAAATTGATATTTCTAATCATTACTAAGAACATGATTCAATTAGAATATATCAATATCATTGATTATCATTAATATCATTAGCCTTCCATTTATAGAAACGACTAATTAAGTTCAATTAATATCGATATCAATGATTATTATTGATATTTTTAGTCTTTTATTTTTCAAGAATGACTAATCAAGTTCAGTTAATGTTGATATCAATAACTATAATTGATATTATTAGTCTTCTAATTTCAGAAATGACTAATCAAGTTCAGTTAATGACGACATAAATACTATCATTGATATTATTAATTTTTCAATTCTGAGACTAACTAATCAAGTTCATAATTTCTTAATTCTTTTCTTTATTTATACATCAAATCATTTACTTCGTAATTCCATTCAACAAGATGTAAGGAATTACATAAATAGTTTTGACAGTGTATTAATTAACTATAATAGGAGTTAGACACCTACTTGTAACATGTGATATCCCAACTCCTGCTTTGAACTATAAACTGTTCGCAGTAGTATTCTCTGCCACCACAATATAATTTCATCTTCATTAATTTTTTTTTCTAAAATCTTTAAACCTCTACACAAAGTTTTCTAAGTAACACCTTTCAATTATTTTTCGTGTGTGTATATAAATCCAATTTTCATTTTTTTTATATAATTTAATATCAACTAAACAAATTCAAACATATATATATATATATGTTATCAATATTCATATTCTTAATCACAAACATCAAATTCCCATATCACATCGCAATCGAGACCAATTATACTTTCAAAATTGCATCATACACAATCATATATTTAATTAACCATATGGCATAAACATTTAAAGGAATGTAAAATATAAACAACTACTAACCTATTTTCGAAGTAAAAATATACAAATCTACAAGTACATATACATACATCTACTTGCATCTTACATTAAATCGATATTAATATACCTCTAAATATAATTTTAACTAACAATCCTTTAATTATTACAATACTTAAAATAAAGTTATTTAATTTACATGTTGCAAACATTATTATATTTACATACCCATTCACAAACAAATTTACAATATACATTATCACATTGATTTATCTTATCAACTAGGTTGATTATAACCCTACGCCTTATTAGTCTCACCTGACTTATAATGAACCTATAATTAAACAAATAAAATATAAAATAATTATTATTTTAACCATGATACTTATTATCAATATATGAGTCTTTAAGACTACATTTAACACCAGTGTTATAGCTCAATTTTTTTTTAAAGAAACTATTATTCATATTTTCAACTAATCAATATTAATTATCACATCTCAACAACAATCCCTTCTAATTGATATAATTTCAGCTATCCTCTCATGGATACCAATAAATTTGACAATCCATTCAATTGTCAATAATCAAACTATCCCTTAATGAATGTCAATAAATTCGACAATCTAGCTAATCTCTCATAGATATCAATAAATCTGACAATCTTTTAGATTATTAACAATCCAACAATTCCTTTATGAATGCCAATAAATCCAATAACCCTTTTTAGATTACCAATGCTTCACAATATTATTTCTTTCTTGATTTTTTATTTTCAACAATTAATACACATCCAATAAACAAAATATTTGAAATAAAACTTTGTAATAAATTATAAAAATTCAGGTGACGTGGGTAACACCTATCTATTTCTTGAAAAGGTCTTGCTCCACCAACCTGAAATCTTGCTCTCACGAGTTCTCCTGAATAAACAAGATTTTACCATATTAATTCATATCCTTATTATCCAAAGTGTTTAAATTCTAATCACACTTAATCTTTTCATTTTCATCCAACATACAAAAACTCTATTTAAATCCATCACATCCAATTACACATTTATTCATAAAATTCCATAATTTCTCATTTCTTTTTCCTTGGTTGGCCAGCACTTCTCCCTTTGTTAATAATAAATTCTCCTCATATTTTCATAATATTTAACTACTTTTACCTTCCTTTAGGGACGAGTTTATGATCCAACTTCAGTAGGGGCAAAATAATATAAGTATATAACTAAATTAATTAAGATTTAAAAAATCCAAAAATTATAAACTTATAATATAAAGTTAAAAACTTTACATATATTATAAAAAAGATGCTTCATAAAATTCTATTTTTTTTCTTATAATTCATAATTGATCTCTCGATACTTCATATGTTGAAAACATTATAGAATCCACTCATTATCAACACTTTCAAATATCTTTTTTTCAATATAAATAACAAAACTATCATTCTACTAATTATCCTCATAACTAATCACAAATTATATATTTCAACCAACCAACACATAACAATAAATTATTTATTTCATCAATTTCTCATGGTCTTTTTTCAAGTTATATTAAAAATTCAATTACAACTAAACAACATTATTAAATTAATTTCAATCCTAATCAACACATGTTCCACATACTAAATACACATAAACAAACATTAATTTTGGTTCTAAAAGTTCTCATCCCCCCACCCCCACCCCCAATTAAATGGCTAGCTTTACTTTAACCATAAACACCTAATTTTTCTTTTTTTAATTATGTTTTATTTAGAGTCATATACATCATAGTCAATTCCAAGAACATCACATTTTTACAATTTTACTTTTTCCCAATTTAACATTTAAAAACCTTAATTTAAAATTTAAGAATTTCACATAAATTTTGTCAATCTTTAGTTAAACTTGTACAATCGAGTTTATAATGTCTTACCCAATTATGATATGAACTTCGAATGTTAACCAGTCGAATGTTAGCCAGTCAAAGTTTTCTAGTCCTCTTTTTTCCTCTTAATGTCATGAGTTTTCTCTCTCTACTCTCTTTTCCTTACTTGATTTTCCCCTTAATTCTTGAATTAAATGTGTTCAATACTCACCTTTTCATTTATCTTACCTTAAATCTCGGTTTCTCTCTAGGGTTTTAGTGAGGAAGCTCTCAATTTTTTTTTCTCTTCTAATTTTTTTCAGAACTTACTGGCAGTTAAAAGGGAAAGAAAAAGCTGAATTTTAAGTTTTCCAGCTTATTTATGAAAATGTCATTAATAAGCCTATATGTTATTTTTGGTTTGACTATTGATATTCTCGCATGACCTTTCCAAACTTAGATTATCCTGAAACTTTAACCCAAGATATAACAATATTTCAAGAGGCTCCTCGTAAAATTTTAGTCCAATGAGAGTTATGCTTAATAGCGTAAAACTGACAATTAAGTGATTTTACGTTAAAATTAAAATTTTCTTATTCAATCATTGCTAAAACTATGTCAGTTATTTTACTATGTCCTCAAGACTATTTTTTTTAATTCCAAAACATATTTATTTTTCCTTTTCATAATTTTTTTTATTTACAGACTTGTTACAGTTTCACGGTAACGTTATTGATTTTTAATCAGGGTTTATACTAACACTTTTTTCCCCAGTTCTTTCTTAACTTTTATTTCTCATTTGCGTTATAATTTGTCAATTATTTTCTCATTCTCAAAACACATCTATTGAAAAGTTTTTCTAATTCTTCTATCCGTCAAAACTCGTTACTAATTTCAACATGATATATACTTCATTTGATTTTTTTGAACAGTGTGGGCAAGTGCCCACAATGCTTAAATGGTGGATCCATTCATGCCTTTCTCTACTACAATTACATCTTTTATTATAATTTACATACAATTTCCTTCATTAAAGAATTTTTATATTTTTGTCTTTCATGCCCGACTCTTCTTTCCTTCACATCACCATGATTCCTTTGTTAATTTTTTTTTAAAAAAATCACATTCACAACACATTTATACATGTAAATATTTCTTCCAATCACTCCTAATTTCCCTTTTCCATATCCAGCCATTTATCACCACACAACACCATGGGTTATGCCAACTTCTTCCAAATATGAAATTCATATGCAATTCAATTAAATACAATCTAATCATAATAATTATAAATGTATCTTAACCAAATACAATACAAAGTTTATCGATTCTAATTAATCCTTCATTACCCCAATTCTTAACAATAAAATCTAATTTAAAACTTGAAAATTCCAAATGAAACTCTCTAAAACTTGTTAAAATCAATAAATAACATCTTTCCAAGCAATCATTTGAGCTTTAGATGTGATGTAGCTTAATTTCAAAGCTTCTCCTTCTTCATTCCACCTTTGGTTGGAGCTTTTTTTTCTTTCCTCACCTCCTCTCACTTATTTTCCTCTTAATTTGGTGTTTAAAACACTTGATTCTTACAAATGCTCAAGAGTTTTTCTCAATTCTCCACTTTTCCTTAGTTTTTCCCAAGTTTACTAAAGATTTCTCTAGAATGTTATCCCCCTCTCTTCTTGTTTCTTTGGCCCCCCCCTCTACACACACACACACACACATATAAAAGCAATAATTGATTTAATTTTATTTATGCCCCTCCTTTATACCTTTCATGTTTTCTAAGTAAATTTTTCCTTGATTCCAACACTTGTTTCTACTAACTTTAAACTAGGCCATATCAAATTTTCTTAAACTACATTTCACCATATTTATTTCATTTTTATATTTTTTTATTCATGTTTATGTGTTTTTTTTTGCTGTTTTTCATAATTCATTTAAAAAAAAAATTTCATACAAAAACATTTTATTCCAATTTTTCACTTCTATCATCATCCCCCTAATCTAAATATTCACTTTATTCATTTAGCATGATATTTTCCTTATTTATTTGACAATGTGTTTTTTCTCTCTCCAGGGGTTTACACCGGGGTTTACACCGAACTTATGGCTAATAAGGGATGCAAGATTTTTTTTTTTCATTTTGCCTTAAATTAATACTTTACCGATTGTTTATTTAGTCTAATAAACATGTTTCAAGCATTAAACTATTCATTAAAAAAAATCAATTCCTCTATTTCATTTTTTCCACAATGCAAAACAATACACAATCCATTAAATCCATGTTAAAGCTTTAAATTAAGCTTTAATTAGGGTTCCTCACCTCTTAACCACAATTTTTTAGGATGAAAATGACAAGAAAACAAGGTTTTTCCTTCCCCTCTCTCTCCCTTCCTTCTCTTCTCCAAACCGTCCCCTCTCAAGCAACCATTTCCATAGTTTTTCCTTTACTTTCCTAGCTAAATTTCCTACTAACCCCCTCTTGATCTTTTACTTCAAGTGTTTGCTTGAGATTTTTAAAGAAAAATTGAAGAAATTTGGCAAACACCTCCAACCTCCTTCTTCTTCTAATGGCTAGCCATCCAAGAGTGTATTTATATCACCCATATACTACAATTTACAATTCCATCTTTTTTTTAAAATTCAGGTGTTTTTTCTTTAACTAATTATCACGTTTCATTGACGTTCTTAAAAATAAATCACATCTAGAAGTTTTAATCCCCAAGACTTTATTTCTAAAATAATTATTATTACTATATTTATTTCTACTATCATTTTATTTAATTTTTATTTTAACCAGGAGTTCACAAAGCATGTCTTATCCAAAGATCAAACAAGGTCACGACTTCTATACTCTATATTTTGAAGGGATGATGATACGAGAAATCCACAAGCATCGATCCCTTCTTTAAACAAAGTATGGATCATATGCTTTTACTGCAGATTTAATATGTAAGAAAAAAAATGGATGACTCATATAAAATCTCCCTAGAAAGAAATGTGAAGGATATAAAAGGGTTTCAGCAAAATAGTGATGTAACCTTCAAGTCTCTCGTGAAGAATGGAAGGATCACAATCCTGAGGGGTGTAGCTCAACTGGTCAGGCTCTAGGTTCGCTTCTTAGAGGTCACTAGTTCGAATCTCACAAACCTCAGGGCCACTGGAGGCTTACATGGTCGTTAACTTTAGGGCCCGTGGAATTAGTCAAGGTGCGCACAAGCTAGCCTGAATACTCACGTTAATTAAAAAAATTTGGAAGGATCACATCGGCATGATGGTCATCCTTCACTAACTTATTTCTCTTCCTTTTCAATTGTTGCTGAAAAAAATAAAAAAAGTAGTTGGGATGAAGGAAGTGTGAGAAATGATGAATGAAAATGAGAGTTTAATTGAGTTTTTTTTATAGGTGAAAAATATAGTCATTAAAAGTATAATCATTGTAGTATTTGAATTCTAAAAGTAATAATTATTAATTGATTAAAATAATAATAAAAATTATTAATAATTCTTTTACTTTAGAGAGCATGTAATGATAATTTTTGCTATTTTAGCTCCAATTTAGCTAAAAGATAGAGAATATAAATATGGATGCTATAAGCGCAAAATGAAGATGTGTTTATAAACAAAGTAAAGCGTAGCCTTTATTATACATTCTTTGTGAATTTATAAAGATGATCCAAATCATAGTTTTAAAATTTGGTCTAGTCTAATGGATCGATTCGGGATCCGGCCGACCTGGAGCTGGAACCAGACCGGCTTGAAAAAAAACAGGGGAAGAAAAAACCCGGTGTGAACCGGCTACCCGGCAAGACCCAGTCAAAAACCCGGTTGCAACCCGTTGACCTTTTTTTTACTAAAACGACGTCGTTTTAATTTTTTTTTTAAATTGACCTGGACGATCTGGTGATCTGGTCAAAATCCGGTGACCTGGTCAATACCCGAAACTCGAGCCTTGGACCGGATCAGGTCTAAAAAGTATTATCAAAATACATAAAAACTTTAGAAAACACACACCATTTGAAAATAGACAGTAAAATGTTGATATGTCAATTTGACGTTGTAATTAAAAATAATTGACTAGAAACTAATATATTAAAATAGACCCAATTAAAAATTAAATTTCTATGTTAAGAAATTAAGATTTTTATCAATGTATATTTTATCCGTGTCGACCGACGCTCATCTTGTGCAACAAGCATATCTCCATGTCGATGCTTGTTTCCGACGGTGTTAAAAACAAATAAAATAGTGGAAGTAGCGTAGGAGCAGAGTGATTAGTGAAA
>Ga0325411_1004550_pt1 | contig 15526 bp, 9 predicted proteins | sample PopdelMetagenome_13_FD_206181 | JGI IMG/M metagenome (GOLD analysis project Ga0325411, IMG submission 206181) | Populus deltoides microbial communities from Bellville, Georgia, United States - Xylem-PdIQD-R4 | ecosystem: Host-associated > Plants > Phyllosphere > Stem > Wood/Secondary xylem... | reverse complement strand
AATGAAGATTGCTAGGAATTTAAATGTTTTGTATTGGATGTATTGGAATGTTGTAATTATAGATTTTGGGTTAAATTGGGTAACATCGTGATAATCTTGATGTTTTAATGACATAAAAATGTTTAAATATGATTATCATGATCTTAAATTGGTGTTGACGAGTAGATTACATTGGCATATTTCAGGAAAGATATATGCATACATACTATATATATATATATATATATATATATATATATATATATATATATATATATATATATATATATATATAAGCTAATTAAATGCACTTTAAATCTTTGACATAATATAGGAAGGTGTGGGTGTGGAAATTTGAAAATCTTGATGAGTAGATAAGTATGGAACCAAATCAAATTATGTTTTTTATGATGATTGGCCGAATTGTTAGCTAGAAAGCTTTAGGAAATTCGAGAAGTTAATCATGATTAATAGATTTATTTCATTGTCTTAAATTATATATAAAAAAAAGTGTAGGTGATGATTGTGAATAGAATTAAATTAAATGAAGTATTTAAGTTTGAAAAATTTGTATATCAAATTTAAATTGATTGTATTGAATTTGATAGGTTGAAAATTTGGTTGTTTAGTATTCTTGCTTATATGGCTGAAAAGCTAAATTGTGAACATGAAATATTTAGAAATTAGGTTTGGTGATGTTGTAATTTTTAAATTTATTGTTATTGGGGTGGAATTGGGATTGTTGCATGATTTGATAAGTGTGGCCATGTTCTTGGAAAATTTAGGAACTTTAAATCGTAGGGTTGATGTGTTCATAAGGTGTGTGAATTAAATTGAAAATTTGGAAATGTGAAAGTCCTAAGTGAAGAGTTTATTTTGATGGCATAAAAATTAAGTAAATTATGGATTTTTTTAATAATTGACTGATATTTGCTATTTATGAAATTATATGAAATTATAAAAAGTAAATAATAATTGATTAATATTAATTTGGGTGTTGAATGTGAAATTATGTGTTGGATTGAATTGATTATTAGTCAAATAGTTGAATATATTTAAACGAACATTAAGTTATTGTTAGGAGTTGTAGAAGAAGCATGCGAAATGGAATTTGACTTATTAGGAGCTTGTACAACATAAACTCAAGGAAATGATAGCCTTATTTACCTCTTTAATTGTTAAAATTGCTTTGAATATTGGGATTGAAATAAATCCTTTTATATTATAAACGTATTTATTCTACAATTTACACGTGATATGCATGTATTTTTTATTAGTCGCCTTGACCTTAATTGCTTCCTTTATAGTTTTTTTTGTTATAACATTATCTAGGTATAACTCTGAAATAAGTTCTAATATGTAGATTCCAGTTATGTAACCTTAATTTAAGATAATACAATCTTGTATGGAAACAAATAGTTATCTTAATGTATGGATAATTTAAGTAAGTATCGACTATGTAATCTTCATGATTGGAAATGTTTGGTGTGTGATAGTATTTGGTGGAAATGATGGATGATGGCCGAAGAGCATTCTTATGTAAGTGTGAGACGATATGAGCTAAATGTGGGTTATATTGTTGTTTATGATGCAGGTACTAATACGAGATAAAAATTTAGGTAGAGTTTTCATATTAGGAAAGCTCTGTCAAATTTTATTAAAATGAATGAATTTGTTATTTAAATGGAAATTCTTCCTTCTTTAGGTGAATTTGGTAGAAAGACCAACTTGAATTTTCCAAACTGAGTCCTTAGACGAGTGATTGGCATGGTATCCACTTCAACACCTTGAACATAGATTGGAGAATGACTTACATGATTTATATTTTTCAAATTTGGATAGTACATATGTTGATTTGAGAGATGAGAGGAAGAGAGTGTTCCACTGGGCATGCTAGAAATTTGCAAAAATTTCATGTATTAAAATATACTAAAATGGTGATAAAATTATAATAATAAATTTGACTACAAGCAAAGGTGGAAACTCTTTTGGAGTGCTTTTTATGTGCACAAATTCTCTTATTAACGATGACATTTAAATCTTGTTTTGGATGGAAAGATATTCATACGAGCCTAAAAGCAAGATCTAGATCTAACCATTTTACCTTAAAGCGAGTTTCACCTTTTTTTGTAATCAAATTCATTATTGTATCTTTTTCACTATTTTAGTGTATTTTAATATTTTAAATTTGTGTGTACAAAAATAATTGAAATTTGTGATATCAAATAGCATCTATGAGGTACTGACATTTTCAAAACATCTCTAAGTAAATTAATTTTTTTGTTATTCATTGATTTTTAATATGTTTGAGAAACACATGATATGTATTGGGAAATGTGAAACCAAATATCATCTCGAATATAAACTTGATACATGTTTGTGAGGAATTTTAAATAATTCATACTTCATAGGATGGCTTCTATATCAAATAATATTGATGCGGTTAAAAACAAATTTAATAGGGTTCATAAAAAAATCTACTAATATGAATTTCTTTCTGGCGTGTTTGTTTTTGGGTTCAAAAAGCGCTTTTGAAAATTCTTGAAAATTTTTTTTCCTTCAATTTTTTTTTTTGAATGATTTGATATACTAATGTTAAAAATAAATTTCAAAAAAAATATTATTTTGATACATTTTCAAGCAAAAGACATTTTTAAAAGCAACCACTATTACAATTTCAAATACTACCTAAAATTGACACGGGGATTGGAAAGTTGAAAACGCTGAACTAAAGTAATACAAACACTTGCTAGATAAATCTTATATTGCACTTGAGAAATCCTCTAATATTTGAGTTAGTATTGATGAAGAAAATAAACCTCAGATGTTGGATTATGTATGTTTACAAAGTTTAAAAAAAGATGAAAATTGTAAAGACTTAGATGATTAACCTTTGGGTTAAAGATACTTATATAGTTTTAAATCCATGTAATTGTGTTTATGAAAAAGATATAATGATTAATACATCTATCACCTATAGTTTTGGTGTACTTAGAAATATAAGTCTAAAGTAGGGGTAAAAAAAAATCGAAAAACTGATTAAACCGATTAAAATTTTAAAAAACCGACCAGTTTGGTTCGGTTTCGGTTTTATAAGCCTGAAATCAAAAAAACCGAATTGAACCCAACCAGAAAAAAACCTAGTCAAACCAAAAAAAATCAAGCCAAACCGAAAAAACCAATCCAACTAGGTTCGAACCGGTTTCGGTTTTTTTATAAAAAAAATTTGGTTTAGACATAGTTTTGAAACTTAGCTCGGCCCGGCGGGTCGACCAAGGACCCAGCCGACCCGGAGCTGGAACCGGGCCGGGTTGAAGAAACAATAGGGGAAGGAAAAACCCGACGTGACTCGGATGACCCGGCAAGACCGGTTGCAAACCCGTTAACTTTTGTTTTTTTTGTTTTTTTACTAAAACGACGTCGTTTTGATTTTTTAAAAAAAATTTGACCCAGCCGACCCGGTCAAAATCCGGAACCCGGGCCAGGTCTTTAAACTATAGGTTTGGTTACTTTTTTTTATAAAAACCGAACCGAACTGAAAATGATCACCCCTGGTCTAAAGTGACAACGAGCCACAACAAAAGTTTCTTGATTTCTTGGTTTTGTGGGTCATGTACCATTGATGATGATAACAAGATCAATTTATAAAGAACATGTGATCAAGAGGCATGTATTCATTTAATACATGTGTGTTATGTTTTCATGGTTTACGACAAGTAAACTAAATTTGATCGAGATGGAATGCACCCAAGGCTAAACGACTGGCTTCGAAGTTGAGTCTATAAAAGGATGGTTGAAATGTGCTTTCTATTTGGGGTAATGTCTTGTTGGGTTTTATAAACACCTAGGTTTTATTTGAAGATGTACGTATGAATTTGTTGGGCAAATAAAATTTCTAGAAGGTTAAACAGACCATCTCAGATTTAATCAAGTAATGAGTACTCACATGATATGTTAGGGTTAAAAGGATGCAATTTACACTAAACCCTAAATGTCTAGATATACTTTATGGCTCATTAGAATTTTCGAAATGTATCTTTTACGAATCTTGCCTCAAATTCTATCAGATGAACTATATGATTGGGAATGTAAACCTTAGACCCATCAAAATTAATATAATAATAAAAAGATTAACAATGATATTGATGTAGCAACCGATCAACAAGTAAAAGTGCAAACTGACTTGATGTTTCACGCCTATTCTTAACAAATCAATCAGAATCATTATTAATTCTCGTGTGATACATCTATTGCATTGCAGCAATCTGCTATAACTTCACCATCACATTGTGTAAGGGGCCAATTGATGCTTTTCCAATTTAATTTCTACTAAAATTTGTTATCTGCACCATCACACATTAGTTGGCTCGTTGTACTGTTCATTTGTTAGCTCTTTACGATGAGATTTTCAGCTTCTTGGATGTCTGTTGATTTCGAAAACTGCTGGCACGTAGTCAGATCTGCAGTTTCCAATTATATTGTCAAACTGCATGTGTTTTTCCTTCTCAGATAGTAATGGCATCTGATTTCGCATGTTCTAAAGCTCATCTCTGTTGAAAGTTTCGAATAAAATCTTTTCTTTGAGAGGTCAATTATGTTTATCTTGTGTAACTATTTTTACACGACTGCACTGCACTCCATATTTGCAGATGATTTGCTCTGAGCTTGAGCTAGGAACAATGTCCATATATACTTGTTGAGGGATTTTATCTAAGAGATAATTAATGGGCATCATCTGCTAGGGATATTTGAAGCTGGGATATTCTTATAGTTTATAATGTTAAGCTAGCCACATTTGACTCAACCTTGTGAACTCTTTCTCACCATCTTCAATATCTTCATCTTCATCTTCATCCTTCCCTTCCTTGTCGTCGTCACTTTCTTTGACTTACCTTGTAAGAAATGGTACCCTTTGCTTCTCTACAAGACATTCGAATTCTTGATATTTTTGGTTTTCTCTCTTTTCATTCTGCTTCTGTTTCAATGCTGCAACGTGGGAACATGGTTTCTGTCTTCATCTTCACATATATATTTGGATGCTTAATTTGATTTTTTATCATCCATAGACAGACTCGGCGGGTAAAATGAGTATTATCTATTTTATGCGAATTTTGGAGTACTATTTTTTATGTTAAATACTCTATTTTGGTAATCTAACCTTAATTTACGAGGGTTTACAAGAGTGATCGTCGTTGAAGAGATCTTTATTTTACAAGTAAAGTATTTGAACCTTACTATTCTTTGTCTTCACCTAACTCAACTCAATTATACCTATCTAAAAGTTGAGATTCGCTATGAAAGTATTCAAGAGTGTAGTGTTGATTGTTTTTCAAGTATTTTTTATTTATAAATATATTAAAATAATATTTTTTTAAATAATTATTTTTAATATAATGTAAAAACATTAAAATATATTAATTTGAAACAAAAAAATAAAAATAAAAACAATTTGTTTTAAAACTACTTTTAAAATAAAAAAAACAAACAAGCTCTTCATTCATTTCTTTCCTTTTATTTTATTCTGTTTTGAGTTGCTTCATGTGATGCTCAGTGATTGAAGCCTTCTTTTAGTGTCTTTATTATTTCAAGATTGGCCCATCAAAGTGCAAGTTTCGTTGCTCTTTTAGTGACTTTGAAGGGATCTTTTATGGAAAAAAGGTTCTCAAGATCAATGCACTGACTACATACTGCAATATGCTCTTAGCTTGTTGCCCTTTTCTTGTAAGCAGATCCTGCTTTTCTTTTTGTTTGAGAATCAATATGAAAAAATCCAATCAAATCTTGATTTTCCGAGCTATAAATTTACAAAAAAGCAAGTTTGAAATATACCATAACGGTCATGAAGGATTGGTGGGCATCTATTATTTGCTTTTATTAGCTGCTTCATTTGTGATTTTTCACTCACTTGTGCAATAACTTGTGAAGAAAGCTTGCTCAAAAGATATCTTGCAGTACTACTGACTGTTCATAATTTAGCCAAGCAAAATCTCAATTGTCAACTGGTGTATCCCAATTCTTGCCAGGGCTGGCATGATTATCTCTAGCACTTGTTGGAGTAAGGCATTCTCTTGCGTTACTGTATGCTGCGGTGAGCGTTGCCGAAGAGAAGGAACATTTTTAGGTTAGCAGCCGACCAGTACTGTATTAAGAGCTGAATCTTATAAGATCATTTATATGGTACTCAAGCAGTTCCTTGTGAAGAAATCTTGATATATTATTTGTGTTAGGTCATTTTCCAACAAAGTAAAAGCTCGTTGTGGGTTAGTTGAGAGATGCTCAGAATACTTTAGTACTGGTGCTAGGTCCGAATACATTAATGAAAACATGTCATGAAACGGGAGTGGAGATGATTTGTCTGGTATGTTATCAAGCACTTGTTGATCATACTGAACAACTACTTGATGATTTGCCAAGGATGTTGAAGATCTGTACTAAACAATTACTTGATGATTTGCCAAGGATATTGAAGATCTGTACGAAACAAGATGAGCACAGGAGTTCTGAATTGTATGTGTGTGTATATATATATATATGAACAAAGTTTAGTTTGATATCTATCTGCATTTGTGTGCCAGCTTTGCTGTTGAAATGGAGAGGAAGGAGGGAGTACCTAAAATAGAATATTAAAATCCAAAGAAAGGTGCCTCGTCCCATTTCATCTTTGTATTATTTATTAATTATAAACTATTAATTAAGAAATTAACTAAGACAGCTCGCACATTTACTGTGTATTTTTTCTATTCATACTCTTGTTAAAAGAAAGAAAAAACTAAAAGGGATTAAGGTTTGATTGCACACACCGAAACACAACACTATAAATAGTACAATGCAATGATAATTGTCTTTCCATGAAAAATTACTGAAGTGGCTGTTGGAGACTGTTCATAGAGTGTTTGTTTACCCGATTGCTTTTACGTTTCATACAAATCACAATAAACCCAGTGTTTGGTAACAATAAAATTAATTTTTAAAATGGTGGGATCCATATACTTTTTACATTTGCATCGTGTTTTGTATTATTGTTGTAGTTTAAAATAAATTATTATATAAAAAATATTTTTGATTGAGATTAGTTTAGCATTTATATAAAGGGTGTTTGTTTACGCGATAGCTTTAACTTTTAAAGCAAACCATGTAAACATCATGTTTGGTAATATTAAAAAACAATTTATTATTTGTGTGGGATCCATATGTTTTATGATGAAACCACTGGTTCGCACAAAAGTTAAGAGTTGTTTCTCGTGTTTATACCAAGTGAATTAATTCACTCCGTACTGTTCACTTCAAGAAGTGAACAGTGCCCAGGTAAGATTTATTCACATGCATTGTTCACGCTCAAAAAACCATGAAAATTATACTTCTTATCAGATGAATTTCATACGTGATGAAATTGTAAATAAATTAATGGAATAATAAAAAAATATTTGATATAAAGTATTATTTATTTAATGATGTAATAGTGTAATTAAATTTATAATATTTAAATTAAAAACATCAATATTAATATATATTTTTTTAGTTATTTTATAACCTCAATTTAAAAAGAATATTTAACCAAACCCATTAAACTATTTTTTATTCAACCTCATTTTCAACCATAATTTAAAAAAAAACTATAAAAACCATTATTAACATGCTTTTAATAAATGATAATATATATTTAAATACAATAAAAAATTAGTTTCCTTCTTTTTAATTTATCTTATGTAAATGTATGTTTAAATACAATACAAATTAATACATAAATTAGTTGTCATTTATGGTAATTTAAAATCAATCTTCAACTTCAACCACACTTTTAAACAAACAATTATAACTTATTATTTTTTAAAAAGAATTTTCAGTCATAATTTTAACCAAACACCTATTTAAATCAAACACACCTAATTTTTGAAAACCAAATTTTTTCAAACTTTAACCACAAAAACAAACACACTTTATTACAAGGTCCGTTACTTATTATCATATTGATAAGGGATAGCTTGAAATTTTTTTATTTTTATATTATAGTAAAATGATTAAATTGTTTTTAAAAGTAAGATTTATTTTATTGATCTCTAGGAGTTTTTGTGAATTTTTATTTGTTTAGAATAGAGTGAAATAACTAAATTTCTTTTAAAAATAAAATTTCTTTAACTAGCATCCGGGCTTTTAATAAATATTTTGATCCTTATTTTTTTAATAATAATCAAGTTGATTGAGAGATAATTTGACATTTTAATAAATATAAAATGATATTTTTAAAACAAATTTTTTGTGTGGGTTGTGTCCACGCTATTCGAACAGCGCGTGAGAGGACGTTCGACGACCAAACGGTGACTTTTAGGATAACGTTCGAATTGTCTTTGCAACCCTCCTATCTCTAAGAGAACTGTGTGGAATACTGACCTATAATTTTTTTTATTTTCTCTCTCCTCTTTGATTTTTGTGCCTGCCCTTCAAAAATTTTGAAACAGCCCTATGATTTTTTTCTTCATATTTGGTCCTTATTCTTTTGATTATTATTTATTTTATTTGAAATAATTTTTAAATTGGATATTTGTTTTTCAATTTCATCATCCACTATTTTCATCTATCAAATTTGGTCTTCATTCTTTTTATTATTATTTGTTTTATTTAAGATTATTTTTAAAATAGGATTCTTTTTATGATTTCATTCTCTTTGGTTTTCTTTCCTATCATATTTTATCTTAATTTTTTTATTTCTACTTTTAATTTGAAAATTTTCTTATATTTATATTTTTTTTGATTTCATCTTTCAATATTAAATTGGTTGGAAATTGAGTTTGATGATTGAACTGGGGTCTAAAATTTCATGGGTTGCGAGTTTGGGAATTCACCCAAGTTTGTCTGGTTTTTTTCTTTTTCTTTTTTTAAGCTCATGTTTTTTCAATTTCATCATTCGACACTTATTTCATTTGAAATTGGACTCCATTATTTTTTTTATTGTTTTCTATAGGATTTTTAATTAATTTTGAAAATGACTGAGGTTATCTCTAGTCTTTTTACTTTTCATTCTTTCTTAAATTTAATTGTTTTAAAAGAAATTTTATTTTTAATTAAATATAAGCATGAGATTCTCATTTCATGGTATTTTGTTTGGTTTGATTTCTAAGTCGTTCTGACGACGCGTATAGCCTTTTTTTAGCATCACCGTGCAGCCTTTCACAATGGCGTTAGAATTGTCTCTATGAGCTTTCTCTGGTGGTGTGGTGGTGTTTATAATGGAGCAACAACGAGCCTTCAACAGACTTTTCATTCTTCTCCTCCTAAGTATGATATTGACAGCTCATTTGTTATAGTTAATTATTGTCATTGTCTTTGCTTTATTTATTGTTGATGCTTTTTCTAATCATATTATTAAATAAACCAATTTTATTGAACCCAGTGAAATCAATGATCCAGGTCTTAAACTTTTCTTGCTTCTTTAAAGGCGTTGCCATCACTTAAATATTCTTTTTTAGGTTAGAAAAAACTTGACATGGCTCATGACATGGCGCAGACCATCTATCTAGTATATTATTGTGAACAGGAGCAATGACAATTTTATTTTTATTTTAGTCATCAAACTTTTTTCCTCTTCTATTGTACCCTTTCATGGCCAAATTAATAACCAATTTTGTATAATTTGTTATAAGAGGATAAAATTAAAAAAAAAAAACAGATGATCAAAGTGTAACAGACATAGAAAATAAGTGACCAATCTCAACTGGCATGTAAAATTACACTTTGGTTCACCTACTTCGTATTGAATTCATTTTCAATTTTTTTATAGGCTATTTAGAACCCCTATGAATTGAATTTAATTCACAATTCACAAGATTTAAGCAATTCTTGTGTTTGGAGCCCTTTTGAAGGTATTGATTTGAATTCCATGTTAAACTTAATTCATAAAAAGAAGCAAAATCAAATAAGATAAGAGATTTTTTTTTCTATAGTAATTTCTCTTAAAATAACATTGAAAATAATATTCTAAAAATGCCACCTCTTTCTTTTTTTTTAGTGGAGGAGTCATGTTGTTGGCATCCTTTTCTTTTTAATTTAATCAACATGCTTCCATTCTAATTCTCTATATCTCTTGTGTTTAATTCTTGATTTTTCTCGGGAAAAATTAGTTTTTAGATTGACTTGGATTCAGGGGATGAAACTTTACGGATGGGTTTTGATGAAGTCACAAAACTCAATATGTTTAGGAATAAGGCTTATATCATTGGATAATAGGTTGATCATATAGTTCTATTAATCTGATCTATTCTCCCTAATCATTATGTCTAGTAATTGATGCCTGGTAAGTCGGGTGGCTTAAAGCTGGTACTTGCAAAAGGTCTTTTTTTTTTATGAATGTGGGAACTTTTAAATGCTTAAGTCAATACTTTTGTAGAGAGAGAAAGTGCAATGGTATTTTTGAGCAATATAATTTGAAAATATGTATGCTAAAAATATTAAGAATAAAGATATTGGAACCTTAAACATTATGGATTCATGGGGTATTTATAGCTTATGAGTATTGTCCTTTTATGAAGAGGATAGAGTAAAAAGTCATTTCACCCCTATAAACTAATATAGTATTTTAAGTTGCATTCTACTAAAAATAATACATATTGGATTAATATAAAATACTAAAGGATGCGTGTGGGGGTCCCGAAAACTTACTAAGACACGCACGTGGGGTCCTGAAAAAATCTCAAAAAAGTGTTGGGCTCAAGCGAGTTGCCTAAGCCTGTTAAGAGAGAAAAATGACCCAAGCACACTGCCTGTGCTTGGACAAGTGCACGTGCCCAAGCCCATGGGGTGCTGGGGACATTGAGCATCTAGCGTTGGGCACATGCACTACTTGAACCTATTGTTATTAGGCTCAGTGTTAATGGGCCCAGGTGTCGCCTGAGCCCATTTCTGCTGGGCTCGACCAAGGGGTTGAGCCCAATATTGTGGGCTTAGATTGGAGGGTGAGTCCATGGATAGTTGGGGTCAGGCACGTTGTTTAGACTGTGTTTTTTTAATACTTGAGCTTTTGAGGGTTTCTTTCCCATCAAACTTGAATTTATTAGATTTCAAACCACATTGAAGCAAGAAATATCATGTGCTAATCATCTCTCTATACAAGTTATTTTCAATCCTAAAATTTAAATTGCTTCTTTACTTTATTCTTTCAAAGTTACAACGTATTTCAGTTGCCACCATCTCTATATAGCCTGAAAAGTGGTGAAGAAACCAAAAAATTTTACTAATAAACAAGCCCTTTTCTGCTCCATGTCAACTAGATGGCAGTCATTAGAGGTATATCAGCATGCAGAAATAAGTTTGTGCAAGACAAATTCTGTATGTTCGTAACCTTTTTTTGTTCCACACTTATAGCTATTTCCTTTCCACTTTTATCTGTTCATAAATTTTGTTGCACTTTTCTGATTCAGCCCCTTCTGCAGTATCTATCCCCATTTCCGGTGTTCATTCATCTTTACTGTTTGTGTTGTGATAATTTCTCGTTCTCGATCTAAATATTGTTATTTCAGGAAAGCCATTTTCAAAAGCCTATGGTGTCAAGGTTCTCGTTGTCTGCTGCATGCATGCATTCTTCCTTCTCTTAAGGGTGCATCCTGTGCTAATTATGCCAAGTATGTAAATCAGATTTTGTTGGGCCTCAACAATATGCAGGTACCTTTCTTAATCCAAATCTATTTTCCAATAACTTTTTTTTTTCCTTTCTATACTCTTTCTTTGTTTCTTGTTGTCTTTATTTTTGTGACATCAATTTTCCATAATCTCAATTGAGTTTAATGTCATTTTTAATAAATATTAAGGTCCTTATAGCAAAAAAAAAAATTAATGTAACGAGAATAATTTATAAATTAAAAGTAAAATAGTAAAGATTGGTAATTCAACTCATTTTTACATGTATTTCAAATAGTATAAGTAAATTTCATTACATGATTTAATATTTTATTTCAAATATAAGAATTAATTGTAATAGGTTATCAATTGAATTAAAATTTGTTCTTGAATTGAATTGAATTTAGCATATTATTTGGTTACAAACAAGCTGTTAGGTTTGCAATTTTTATTTCGGTTCAAAAATTCATTTTGTTTATTTTTAGTTCCTAACTTTACATAGAATGGAGAAAATGACTCGAAAACAGGGATAGAGAAAGCAAGTTGTCGGTTGGCCCGATTCTGATGACGAAATAAGATGAAAAGGAATTTGTGAATTTTTTTTATCATCAAACTTTTTCTCTTCAATTGCATTCTTTCATGACCAAATTAATGACTAATTTCATATAATTTATTATGGCAGGATGAAATTTAAAAAAAAAAACATAGGATTAAAGTGTAACACATGAAGAAAATAAATTACCAATCTCAATTGGCTTGTAAAAGTATACTTAGGTCCACTTACTTTGGATCCAATTTCTTTTTAATCCCCTTAGTTTTTATAATGTTTATTTTTGTCTAAAAATTTATTTTATTTAATTTTTAGTTTTTGATTTGACAAAAAAAGATAGAGAAAGTGATTGGAAAACAAGAATGCAAAGACAAAGTTGTTAGTTGACATGATTTCAACTATAAAATAAGATGATCTTGATGTCAAGGGTTCTATTCAATGAGAGTTTGATTGATGTGTTTTTTTTTTTTTTGTATTAATCTTATTAAAAAAAAACACACACACCATGCCTTAAACTTGTTTTGGGCTAATTTAAGCCCACAACGGGTTTAGCAAGCCTTCTAGAATTTATTTATTGTATTTTTAGATAAAAATAAATTTTAAAATTAAAAAATCTTAACCTAATTTTTCAGCCACCTCTTTTGTGGCTATAAACTATGTTTCCAGATGACGTATCGTCTTCCACAGTAAGTAACACATTATCTATCATAATTTATTTTTAAAATAAATAAATGCCCCTCTAGTTTTGATAAAAATAAATAAATAAAAGGCCACATGGGCTTGGCTTTGTCAGCTAGCATACATGGCTTTTTGGTTTTGAGAGGCAAAGCAGACTAATTGGCCCACTTATGGCCGAGCATCTGGCCCCTTTTTAACTTTGTTTTATATATATTAACTTAGTTTAAATAGATAGATTAAATGTAATTGTTTGATGCCCAGCCTAGGTTTTAATTGAGATTAATTAAAATAAATAAATTTGAGATTTTTTTATATTTGTTAATAAAATATCATTTAGTTTTTATTTGGTTTACAAAAGAGATTATAACATTTATATACAACCCTATATATTATTTGTTTTTTTTCTACTTTTTGTGTATATTTGTTTTTGTTATTATTTGATTAAATAAGAAATCAGTTTTTTTTAAAAAAACAAAATCTTTAATTGCAACCAATCCACAATTATATTTCTTAATTTTAATTTTATAATTTGAAATTTAGTTAACATTAACAACTATATTTTTGTATTTATTAATATATATATATATATAATTTTTAATTTATTTAATTATATATGAAAATGGTTTTTTAATTTACAATTAATTGTTTTTTCTTAAAAACACCCATTTGCAAGTTAGCATCTAAACAACGAATTAGGTGCTAACAACGATTGTGGCCTTCACACAAATCGACATTATTATATTAACAATTAACTACATAAATTATAAGCACATCTTCTGCCCGTTCTCCTCTTCTACCCGCCAGTTTTATCCATCTCTTTTACCTTTGTGTTTTTTCACGGTTAGCGACGGTTGGTTACTTCTGAGATTTATTACTGACGTTCCAAATCAGTCCATAAAACCAACCCATTTGCAAGTAGCAGCAGTATAATATCAGCAACAATAGAAACTCTGATTAAATGTGGCTTAAAGATCATAATCATTACATTTTTCGAATTAATCATTGCCGCCGCAGCTCAAAGTTCTAGAGTGTACTCTAACCATGCAAGGAAAATACGATAATTATGCATAATACCATTATCCTAAACAAGCCCCCCTCGTAATCTAAGAAGATCGACAAAGTTAACAAGTCACTGAGAAACAAACAGTATATCTGCACTGAGGAGGCTCCACTATTCTCCTACTTCACTTCTTCCTCTTCTTTGGGGGCTGGAGGGCTTCCTCGTCTTCATCTTCTTCCTCTTCATCCTCATTCTCTACCTCCTCAACTTCTTCCTCATCCTCTTCTCCACCGTCGTCGTCGTCATCGTCGTCGTCTTCATCGTCGTCGTCATCGTCATCTTGACCTTCGCCTTCTTCATCGTCATCTTCTTCCTCTTCTCCATTCTCTTCTGCCCCACCTGCTGCTCCACCACCTGGACCCTTCTTTGAGTTACTCTTGTTATTGTTGGGATCGTTGCCCAAGTCACCTCCATCTTCAGAGGACAACTCCTCTTCACCTTCTCCTAATCCATCACCCCCTTCCTCCTCCTCGTCGTCGTCATCATCATTGTCATCATCTCCTTCTGCATCAACTGGCTTGTCATGGCCTTGTGCCTCATCTCCATCCATTCTAGGTTTGTTAGTCAGCAACAACCCACTGGGATCCTGAAACCATTTTTACAAAATAGCATTTCATAGCAGGTCAAACGGAGACTTTGCATAGCATGGGCAATGAAAGATTGCTGGACACAAGGTCTCCAAACTAGTACATTAAATAGTATAGTAATACAATATAGTTACCGAAGAATGAGCTAAATAAAAAAGCACCATCGCATATTCTTAAATGACAAACAAAATATTAAGAAGACAACAACGGCGTAGACATGTGATGTAGCAAGCAACTATAAAAAAACTCTTCAAAGATTTTACCCTTGAAATCGATGTCTAGCCGCTCGGAACACTTTCACCACTTGATGAATAAAAATATATTTAGGAAATCAAAGAGGCAGGCTTCATTTTGTAAGTTTTATTTCGAAAGTGAAAACAACCAGTAACTAAACATTCTTTGTTTCTATTGGCCTTAAAGAAACTTTTCAACTTCTAACTACATCAATTTAGGACACCTATTTAATCCCACAATACCATAAGCATGTGGGAAAAGATTGTAAATTAGAAAAAAAAAAAAAATAAGGTATATAAATAAGAGTTGAGTTCTCAGCTGGGTGATGAGAAGGTATCAAAAAGTGCGGTAGACCGAATAACTGAGAGCATTAAGGCCCATAAACTTATTAAAGTACCTCCATTTAAAGAGGTAGCCACTAGAGTACATAATAAAGCGCATTACAAAGCGAACCAGGTTCTTCTCTCTCTCTTTTACAGTATATAATTCTTTGTTCCTAATTTTGAAAAGAAAGAGCTACATGACCCCGGTGCAACTGGAATATATACCGCAACCACAATGGGAAAGGGAAATGAGGTTCTCTTCACATACAGGAGAAACATCCCTTCACCGGCCACACTACTCTAAATCAAGATTCCATATATAATTCATCTTTTATTGTTTGGACAACTTTTTCTCACTAACGAGAAACTCAAAGCATCAGTACAAAGATTCCATCAGGGATCATAATAGCAAATTAAGGCTTTTACATCTTTATCGTCTCAATTTAGGCTGGTGACTTCACCTATGACTATTCCCGGGGGGGGGGGGGGGGGGGGAAGAACATTAGGG
>Ga0325411_1004549_pt1 | contig 15526 bp, 15 predicted proteins | sample PopdelMetagenome_13_FD_206181 | JGI IMG/M metagenome (GOLD analysis project Ga0325411, IMG submission 206181) | Populus deltoides microbial communities from Bellville, Georgia, United States - Xylem-PdIQD-R4 | ecosystem: Host-associated > Plants > Phyllosphere > Stem > Wood/Secondary xylem... | reverse complement strand
TTTTTAGAAAAAAAGATAGTTGTGAAAGTATTACAATAAATTTTAGTGGCTCGGTGATACTATTGATTATTTCAAATCCTGAAATAAAGTTTTGCAATCAATTAACCTCGATTGTGACCTCAAAGCATTCTATAAATTTGACTTTCAAAGTGCATGCATTAATAATAAATTCCTTCACACTTTTTCACGATAGTGTTCCTCCAATTTAAAAGAACAAATATCCAAATATAAATTTAAAAAAAAATCTAAATCTGAATAACTAATCATCTCAAAAGGATTTGATTTTATATAAATGGACACGTAATATTTTGTTCCTTACAAGTATTTCAATATTTTCATGTTACGAATTAATTCTCAAACTAACTAGTATAATTTTAGCATCAACTATCTTCAGTGTCTGATTTTCTATAAGTGGACACGTAATATTTTGTTCCTTACAAGTATTTCAATATTTTCATGTTACGAATTAATTCTCAAACTAACTAGTATAATTTTAGCATCAACTATCTTCGGTGTCTGCGGTTCGTTGTGATGCCAAACTATTTTTTTAAACAAAAAATGATAATTAGAGATTGAAATGAGGTTAAAAAATTACAAAAAAAAAAAAACTGGTTATGATAAATATGTAACAATGCTAATTAAGACAACATTGTTTATTTTTGAACAACTTGTGCTACCCATAATGGAAAAGGAGACAACGAGGAATAAAAACATACGATGAAAGCTTATTTTTTACAATGAGGAACCTCTGCACGCGCCGCGCAAAGCTCAAGGCAACCCAAACATGCTAATAGTTTTTTTTTAAAAATTTAAAAATATTATTTAAATGTTAAATTATGTAATCACCCTCAATCAAACCTACAATTAACAAAAAAAAAGAGAGGCTAAAAGACCCTAATAACCCTGACCTCCAATTACTTATATTTATTGGATTCAAGGGCGTATGATGTATGTGTAATTTGACTGTTTATAAAAAAAATTATAAATATCAGACATCTTTGCCCCTGTTGTGTTGATTTTTTTTCCTTGGAGTATTTTTGTTATTTTACTGCAATTAAAATATTAAATAGACCAAAATACCCCCAGTCAAATCTACAATAACTAATAAATTATGTGAAAATACAAAAATACCCCTAACTCCAAGACAAATGTTTTTTTTAGGATCATAGACGTTATTTGACTATTGTAGTGAATTTATTAAGCCAATTAAGAATTTATTTTCTCATTCACAACATCTTTTTATAATAATTTATTTTTTTTATAAAAATTAATTGTAACCTTATTATTTCTATTATCAACAAATAAGCATATATTTTAATTTTTAATTTTTAAAAAATTAAAGATTGAATTTCAACATTGCGAACCCCATTTCATTCATTCATACACATCCATACCTACCTCGTCACTTGAAACCCAACACCTCTACATCTTGTCCTTCTCTTTTTATTAACCCATCAACATTGGCAGCACCTCGCAAGTCATTAGCTGCATGCAATCCCCTTGGCATAACCACTGACCCACCTTACTCATTCACTGCAATTATACTCATGTATATTAGCAACCATGCCCAACGACCTTTGTCTCATTCACAACCCTGCATGCCATGCGTCAATCAACCCTTGCCCGTCCCTTAAGGAAACCCTTTGCATGCATAGCTTCTCCAGATGCCACCATCTTCTCTCCATATATGCTTGTACATGTTTATATCATGTGTAAAAAATACTCTCCATTTTGAGCGTAGTGATAGAGAGATGGGAAAGGGAAATGGAAGTGATGAGGTTTTGGTGGTGTGCAGTGATAGGAATATGGGGACAGGGATAGCAATGTGGGATATGGAAACAGGAGATCGTATTATGCATATACCAACTTGTGCTTCTCCTCTTTATGGCTTGTTGTGTCTGAGAGATCAGTTTCTTGTAGCTTCTCAGGTTAACAAACATGGGTCTGTTGGTGGCGGGGCTATCTTCACTTGGTCATTGAATAAGGTAACAAAACCTCAGAACTCTTTTTGTCCTAAATATTTGTTGTCGTACGTAATTGGTCTATAGTCTCCAGTGATGATCAATCAATTTCACTCAATAATTTCTTGTGATTTTCTTTTGATCGTCACTGGTTTGGTGGATATTGCACCTAAAGCCTGGATCCATTACAGAAATTGAATCAAGTAGGCTGCTTCTCCTTTTAGCTACTATAGTGTTTTTTTTTTCGAGGATCATGGAGGTTCTTTTTTTTATATTTAGCAGCGAGAGCCCATCAGAAGTATTAAGCAGCGTAGTTGAAGACCTGAATTGGGTTTTGAAAATTTTGAATTATGATTCTGCATTAATATAAATTTGTTTATATAATTGATGTCTACAGATGAACTCAGATTTTCCAAATAGTTTTTGAGTTCTGTTATAATTTCCTCAATTTCCCTTCCCAGACACAGAATATATAGAATTATTTGCATAAAGCAGATCATATAAAAAGTTTTCTGCATACTTCAATCACATTTGCTTTTCTTAGCTATTAGATGTAATAAGTTTCTGGTTGGAATCGGTAAGATACTAATATGATGGAAGTGACTTTTTTTTTAGCTGATCTGCCACAAACGTATTAGAAAATGGGGAAAAGTAGACGAAATCAAGCCAGAGATTCTGAATTGCTATAAAAATCTTGTTCATTTTATGTTCTGATGTTTCAGCCTCAACAACCTCTTCGAAGCTACCCACTTGAAGCCATCGGGCCACTTGGTTGCACCAAGGACGGCCTGTTTCTTGCAGGTGGTTCTCCGTCTGGAAATGTTTACCTCTGGGAGGTTTGTTTGCTAAGCGCTTGCTTGTTATTTTGAATAAGAGGAGGAAAAAGAAAAATGGAAAGAGCCCACTTATATAAACGAAATATGTTCTATCCTGTCAAGAAGTCAAAACTCTGTTTCTTTCGACGAGTTCTTTTAAAACTTATCTTGACTGCATTTTTTCTCATGTTCTATGATAAAAATAACCGATTCTTGTTTTTATTTTGCTGAACTTGATGGTAAAAATTAGAGTTTGACTTCATAATATACTGTCCCAATTCTAAAAAATAGATTCTAATAAGATTGTTATAACTCGTAGGTTGCAGGTGGAAGATTACTGAAAACCTGGCGTGCGCATTCCAGGTGCTTGAAATGCTTGATTTTCTCTAATGATGACTCTCTTCTTATTTCTGGTTCAGAAGATGGTGTGGTCTGTGTGTGGTCTATGGTTAGGTAAAGATTGAATCTCTACTGCCAACTCCTTTATCACTTGTAGAAAAGAAGTTTAAAGACCAAATCATATGAATGGTTTATGCATCATACTGATTATCAAATTGATGGAAGCTTGCTAGATACAGAAGATTTTGGAAGCTCATGTTCATTGTTGCACTACTCGTCGGAGCATACATCCTCCGTCACCGGTCTGTTGACAACATCAGGCATTGCAAACTCAACTTTTATATCAAGTTCTCTTGATGCTACATGCAAGGTTCCTGGACATGTATTAGATTCATTTACAATTCATATAAATTTAGCATTGAAATTTCTTATGCTCAGGACAGGATATATTTTCGACTTTTCTAGGCTTGGGACGTGTTCTCGGGTAGGCTTATACAAACTCAGGATTATCCACTAGGGATAACTGCAATCGTCACTGATCCAGCAGAGCAGCTCCTGTTCGCTGGAAGCATGGATGGAAGAATATTTGTTAGCGTGCTTGATATTGGACTCCTGGAGGATCCTTTTGCTGTTGCCCGAGATGAACCAGTTGTGCTAAAAGGACACAAGTAATGTATGATGAATAAAGTTTGTTGAAATTTATTGAAGAATAAACTCCCTCGATATAATAGAAATGGTAGAGGAAAACAAAGGAAAATCTGAAAGTCTAACATGTAAAGTTACTGTTTCTAGTTAGCAAATCAGGTTTTAGAACTAATTGAAAATTCCAATTGCTTCAAGTTTCTGAAATGTGCATTTGAATTGTCAGACTGATTACGCATAAAAAAATTATCTGAGATTTGTGACAATGACTGACTCACCCAAGTTATCTTTACATGAGTTGGTGGATAGATATTTCATGTATACCAACAATTATTTAGTTTTTTTAGCATGATTCTTCTCGTATCTTGCCCCAATAGCATCTGATAGTTATATTGAATGATTCTAAGAAGTTCCTGCCCTCAATGCAGTGGATCTATAATGGCTTTGACCTTCAGCTCGGTGGGTCTGATATCTGCTTCTGAGGATTGCACTGTCTGTCTCTGGGATGTCGTTAGTCAGGTGATCATACGAAGATTTAACCATCAAAAAGGTAAACATGACCCTTTTTGCTTTCTCAATCTCAAGAACTCATTGTTTTTTATGTTACTGTTCTGTTCTGGTACCAATTAAGTGGAGGATCTGAAAACGAATGAAAGCGTTTCATCTTTCACGGCATTCTCATTAAGTGTTGTGGATTGGAAGTTTCTTGTTTTTTATTCAACGTTTGACAGCATAGTTTTCCTGCTTTGAAATTTGAGTGATTCTGTGCTTTCTCAAACAACAATATCAATTGTTTTCATCTGTAAGCAGGGGCAGTAACCAATCTTGTAGTGATTCCACGGTCTTTGCTGCATTCTGCATCAAACCATCGAAGAGTTTCCAATCAGTTCCGCATTTCAGTGCTCAGTAAGTGTCCTCAGCCAGCCAACTCATCTAATGGGATTCTCACTCTCCTTCACACATGTTCTTCCCCCAAGGATCATCAGGCTTCTGTGGATCTCAGAAGAACCAATTCATTGGATCAGCAAATATTTGAGATGGAGGTCTCTTTTTCTCCTGTCTAGTATGTTCATGCCGCTGGTTACATGCATATATAATGAAAGAAGATGCATTGACATGCAGAGAACATACACTATGCTAATTGCAAAAACACACACAAATATCTGCTATCTTATGCAATATAAAGAGTGGTGAAATAGATTTTGCTTTGTTATTTCTTTTATGTTCTTCAATATGTACAAGTAGCATAAGATGCGTTCTTATTACTCTGCTTTGGAATGTAAGCAGCAAGAACAGACACCTGCAGCCATGCAAATGAAGGTAGAAACAAGCATGGACCATCGTACATGGGCTAGAAGGATGACAAATCATGTGATGGAAATGAACAGCCATTTGCAATCTCGTCTGCTCGACTTGATGCAGACTCGATTGTTATTAGCTACTGAAAATGATTCACCCGCTACAGGAAAGAGTAAGAAGCTGAAGATCGAAAGTCCACCACTACAACAACAAGAGAAGATATCACAACCCCCTAGTTAATCTTCCATGATTTCAAAGCAGGAATTACCAGGAAAAGATATGAATCTGGCATTGTATTATGTCTTTGTTAGGGTGTAAACAGGAAAGGATGCAAAAGGTAAAAAGAAGAGAGATCAAGGGCTTTCTTATTCTAATGATTTGCCAGAGCTCATGCTATAGAAAAACTCGAATCACCAATTCGTAAGTGCTTACATTTGCTCAGTAGAAAAGTAAGGAAACTCTCATGCCTGTTGTGTATTTGTTAAGCAGCAGTGCAGCATTCTTCTTAATTATTCCACTCACTGTGGTTGTGTTTCTGGTAAAAGCCATATGAAAATAGTATTGCAAGTTATGGCAAGCTGGTTGCTGGTTTCAGCTACTATGAAGAATCCGCAGCAGTAGCGGGTTATCAATTGTTTCTGGGGATTGTTATTTAAAGTATTTAAAAGTATTTTTTATTTGAAAATATATTAAAATAATATTTTTTTATTTTAAAAAATTATTTTTAATATTAACATTTTAAAATAATAAAAAATATAAAAAATTAAATTTTAAATAAAAAATTAAATTTTGTCCAGCTTTGAAACACAATACCAAATAAAAGCTTGAAATATTTGTTATTATAGGATGATTAGTAATTAAAAAGGTTAATGATTTGGATTTTTTTTTGGGTGCTAAGATATTAGGAATTGAAGAGAAAGAAGAGTAAAGTATAACTATTCCCTTTAGTTTTAATTATAAATTTAATTTTTATATTTTTATGCTTAGTTATAATTTATTTTTTTATTCTTTCTTGAAAAATAGAATAAAGGAAAGATAATTGGGTAAAATGAAGAAACTTCACCACGAAAAAAGGTATTCAAAAATAAAAATAAAATTATTAAATTAATTTTTAAAAACTACAAGGACTAAGTTATAATTAAATGGAGGAAAAATTTACGTACAAATTAAAAAATCAAAAGTAAAAAACGCGAAAATATCCCCAGGGGTGGGGTTCATAATGACGTGGCAGGCAAAACGAGTGTCATTGATGCAACAATCTTCAGTCTAATAAAACCCACTGCCATATCTCTCTTACTGAGTCTCAGGCACCGTTCCACCCTCCTCTCCCTCGAAAGACATATTTCCTCCGCCATGATCGCGCTGAGCCGCCATTCCTCCACCGCAAAAGCGGCTGTACCGGCTGTTTACCGTCTGTTTAACATCACCTGGAGCAGGTTCTTCAGCACTGCAGGCGCAGCAGCTGAGGCGCAGCTGGACCCCGACTACTACTACTACAACGAGCCGCACCGACGCAACCCGCTTGGCGCCATGGATGACACAGAAAATTCGGTTCCAGGAAGAGGAGTGCAGTGGGCGTTTATAGGAAGCCCACGCGCGAAGAAGCGCGTGTATGCTGAGACTCTCTCGAAGCTTCTGGAAGTACCTTGCATTTCCATGGCTAGTCTCGCTCGCCAAGAACTTAATCCTCGCTCTTCTCTGTATAAACAGGTCTCGAAATTAATGAATTAAATAAATGCCTTAGCTTATCTATTTACTTGGATTATTTATTAGTGAATTCATCATGGCAAAGGCGAAGACTTTTACAAAAAGGAAGTGAAGGGGAGAAATTAACACAAAATTGACAAATTGTGTCTAATTTGATTTACATTGAGAATGATTTGTGGATTAAACTGTGAAACTGCTTATCGTTAGTTTTGAAACCAAAAAGGAAATCGGTAGAAAATTGTGGTCCTGAAGATTGCTGAAGTGGTATTATAAAAAGGGTATTTTTATTTTAATGGAGATTTGACAGTGGTAAGCTCTCATCTGTGGTTGCTTGTTGATTGTAGATTGCAAATGCTGTGAATCGTAGGATGCTTGTTCCAGAGGATATAATTTTTGGCCTGTTATCAAAGAGGTTGGAAGATGGGTATTACAAAGGTGAAACTGGTTTTATTCTGGATGGAATTCCTCGTTCACGGTTACAAGCTGTAAGTCTTCATTGTCAAAAACTGGATTCTTCAATTTTTAGAGGGTTCAATATGAAAATTAGCAATATTGGATATTTGAAAATTTTGGGGGAGAGGGTGAGGTGGAGCCCCCTCGTGACTGCATTACATACCGACCCTGTTCTTGTAATAAAAGATAATTCACTTGACATTGTTGTCATTTCCATGCTAAGAAGTACCTTTTTCTTGGAGTTTTTCTTTGGGATAGAGGACATATAGTTTATGTTGTTGAGGTTAGTATTATAGTCTTTTGCACTTTCTGGGATTTGTTTTTAGGTGGATAGCTGCTTATGAAGTATAAATCTGCTAGAGTCAACACCACCTGGTACTGATTTATCTGATCTATTTTCATTTTCTTTTGAATCTGTGAAGGAGATTCTTGATCAACTTGTGGAGATTGATTTGGTCGTGAATTTTAGGTGTACCGATGATTCCTTGGTGAAACACCAAGAAGGTAGTTTCTTTTCCAAATCTTGTGAAGTGACCAATTCCTGTGGTCGAAATATTACCTCATATAAATTATAACTCTCTTCCACTGTCATTGCAGAAGGTATCTGGAAAGAGAGAGTCTATGCTGAACAGGTAACGGTTGTGCTTTTATCTTCTTCCTTGTCATTTTGTTGATTGATTCCTATTGCATGGTATTCCTTTTGTGTGGATTATTTTTGGACAACTGCCAACCTGCACACAAAGACATGGAAAAATGAAGGCTAAAAGAGGATTTAGTTTCCCTTTATGTTTTGCTGGAGATTTTTCATATGTCCAGTTTTTTTCTTTTTTTACTCTAAACCCTTTCTTTTGTGAATATGTAGTTTCCTATGTAATATTCCTTTTGTGTGCATTATTTTTTGACAACTGCCAACCTGCACGCAAACACATGGAAAGAAAATAAAGGCTAAAAGAGGATTTAGTTTCCCTTTATGTTTTGCTGGAGATTTTTCATATGTCCAGTTCTTTTTTTTTTTACTCAAAACCCTTTCTTTTGTAAATATGTAGTTTCCTTTATGTAATATTCCTTTTGTGTGGATTATTTTTGGACAACTGCCAACCAGCACACGAAAACATGGAAAAAAAGAGGCTAAAAGAGGATTTAGTTTCCCTTTATATTTTGCTGGAGATTTTTCATATGTCCAGTTTTTTTTACTCAAAACCCTTTCTTTTGTGAATATGTAGTTTCCTTTAAAGCAGGGTTCTTGGTACTTGATCTATTGCACTGACAATTTAGATGATACTTGATTCTGCAAAAATTTGTATTATACATATCTTACTGATAGGATCAGTACAGTTTGCCTCGGGATTTTTTTATCATTAAATTTTTTATTGTCTCCTCAGAGCAAGCCACTAGAAGATTATTACCAGAAACAAAAAAGGCTTCTTGACTTTCAAGTAGGCAGTGCACCAGCAGAGAATTGGCAGGGGCTGTTGGCTGCATTGCATCTACAACACATAAATGCTGCGTGCTCTTCAAAGAAACCGACCACATCATCTAGCATGCTCTGAAATTCCTATCACCCTATATTAGATTGAGATGTCAACTTTACTGTAAATACAAGTAATGTGAATAGCGTCACGAGGAGGAAATTTCTATAGCGAATGAGATGGGAAATGCAAGTTTCCATGTATTGTCGTGCTTACTAATTGAAAGAACTGAATAAGGTTTGATGATTCAAGTCTGCAATATATAGTCTTTCACTGCAAAATATGAGAAGATAAATGTTCTTGTAGAATAACAGATACATGCAGTATCATCACTGGTTTGGTTTCCATCTTTCCATGGAGTTCCAAGGTATGCTCGAAAAGAGATTTCCCTCCCCAACAATAGAATGAAAACCAAGAGGAGATGAGGAGAGTATTATCCAAGAATTGTGCTGTGGACAGTCGATCCCCATCTGGACATATGTCCACAAGAATCTCAAATGGTAAATTTAGGAGAGTCCGAACTGATTTTGTTTGCCAAATGGCATATCAATGTTGTAAAGCCTTTGTATTATTAACACTATCATCGTTTTTCTGCTTTCGGGCTCCAATCTGATTTTGTTTGCCAAATGGCATATCAATGCAGTAGACATCAACTTTCAACCCATCTCTGAATGAAATATTGCAGAAGTAAAACCTTGAGTGATAACATGAAATCTCTCGAAACGTTGACATTTGTTGCAGCTTTTTCCAACAATATTAAATTAGCAAAAATGAGTTGTGTAAATTTCTTCCTTGCTAATTGATCTTTGGTTAGTCTTTACAATGGATACAGACTCATATGCTACAATTCTTGAAACTGGGAAAAAGTCATGATGCATATTGCTACTTGGATTCTCAGATTGAGGTAAACAGCTTCAAATTTGTGTTGTGCGACTCATGCTGCGAGGATACGAAAGATGGGGAGGCAATCTCTTGGAGCAACTGATACACAACTCATCGATGGTGTTCACCATCTGCTGTTCCCTGGACCTGAACTGCATACTGCAAGTTCCAAAGAATGTCCTCAAATGATGGACGACTCCATGATTCAGAACATATGCATTTGTTCGTTATGGTAACCACAATTGATAGAGATTCTTGTGAGCATGTGGCCAGAACAATTGGGCTTAATAATTTTTGGCGCCCCTCTTGGCTGCTACAAGATGCCTGAAAAATTGCAGTATATTGATGTCAATGTCTGATAAGTTGTCATCAACCTTAAACCATCAAGCATTTATTGAAGAAAATGGCTAAATGGACATAAGCGTAGCTATAAGCAGTCCTTATAAGAGTTTCTGCACCTACCAATTCATCTAGTAGAAACTTGTCTCTTCTGGCGGATACTGAAGGGCCAACGAGTGATTCAAGTAATATGAAGCCAAAGCTACAAACATCATCCTCTAATCTTTCCAATTGCCTGGAAAAAAAGGATTACATGCAGGTAATTATCTATGCACAGGTGAATGAATTTGTTGTTTGCTTATGGTCAAGTTAGTTCAAACCATGCACTTCATGATTTCTGAAACTTGATAAATCGAACCAGAATCCTTGAGGATCATGCCATGATGATATTGTAGATAAAGGAAATTCTTACCATGATTTAGGGCCTTCTCCATTTTCCTGAAGAAAATAAAACCCAAGTCACAGACTCATAAACCACTCAATCAAGAGTTTATTGCAAGGCTGGCCATTTGATCTTATAATTAAGGAGCTTACCCCACAAGTTCCAGCTGCTTCAGAGACGATGGAAAGTCCATAGTCACTCAACTTTGCTATCCCATACTCATCAAGCAGGATATTATTTGCCTTCAATCGATTGTTAAAAAAACCAGGAATAACTCCAGTATGCAAAAAATGAATAGCCTTTGCGACACTAATTAGCACTGCCAGTCTCTCTGACCAATTTAGAACCTTTCCAGGATTGTCCTCTGCACATATAGGGCCGCACTTAGAATTTATAAGTCTATACTGACCGCAACATGTAAATAACTGTGAAAAGACCGTCTCTAAGTGACTCTAAAAGATTTGTAAGTTATAAATAAGAGTGACTTTAGAGGATGGTTTGCTATAAAAGTCAAAATGGGGTCACCAAGAAAGTCAAGATTCTTCCATGTTTGCATGCTGTGTATGGATATCATGCTTCGGAATCGCTTACAAGTTTCAATCACTTATAGAAGATTTCTTTAAGAATTTGTCCAAAAATTACCAGAGAGATAAGCTCCGAAGTTGCCGTTAGAAACATATTCGTATACAAGGAAGACTTTGTTCCCTGTGTAATCTTGTTCCCCACCATCAATGCAGTGTCCCAAAAGGCAAACCAGATGCGGGTGGCGAAGCTTTGCAAGCAAGTCCAGCCTGAGTTTAAGATTTCGCATCGAATATTTCTTTGATGAAGGTATGCGCCTTATAGCAACCTGGGTTCCATTCTCTAATGTTCCTCTGTAAAGCTGGGAAAACGAAGGAGAGGCATGGTTAAAAATGATCAGGAATGGTGTTAATAAAAGTTTTGGTGATTAACGGATACGATCTCGATTGTTTTCATAAGAAAATACACTTAAATATGCATGAAGTATACATTTATATAGGGTATGGGCATATCTTCTTTTTGAGTTTTTCACTTTAATTTCACAGCACGAGTACCACAAATAGCATGCATAGCATAAGCAGCTGCATGTGTGTCAAAACCAGTACTTGGAAACTAGCAACTAGCGACTGAAATGAGGTCTGTGGAATGAGAAAATACTTAATCTGTGTGAATTATTAGCAGTTACAGCTCCTCACTTAGAGCATGCCTTGCATGGGACTAATGAACTCAGTTGGCACATTGACTAAAATCAGAGCATGAAAGGTAGCTATTAATTTCTCTACTTCATTTTCCCTACACCTCCTTGATTAAGGTTACAAAATAGTGATCAACAGCTTTATAAGATCTAGGGGAATCACCATTGAGACTTTTACTGAAAACATTCATTAAAAAATCAGTAATTTGGAAGTTTTAGACACTATACCTTTCCATGTGAACCATCGCCCAAAATGGCAGAGTTATTAAAGTTGTTTGTTGCTTCCTTTAACTCTTCTATTGTGAATGATCGGCAAGCTGGGCGACCATGTATACCCAAATTTGCAGCCTCAGAAATAAAGCCTGAAGACAAAGTAAAAATGAAAACTATCAACTTCAAGCAATATATTTTAGAATTCAATCGACAAACTCAGAAGAGCTTTTTAGACTAAATTCTGCAAACTAAAGCCAAATTTCTGCAATGTCTGCTCGGAGTTTTTCTTAGAGGACGACCTACTTGCATTAGAGAGGATCTCCGAGGAGAATCCTGTCACTGATTTCTCTTGTGCTGCTTTGTGCAACAAATGCTGCTCCGATATCCCTAGAGGGCAATATCTTTTGCACACCATGAGAAGACCGAAAGCCAGGAGAACTATAATGACAAATATACCAGCAATCACACCAACTAATACTACTATTTTTTTCTCTCCAGATGGTTTCCTTTTTACAGGAACATCTATACAAGATGATTCTGCATGCTGATGACGTAAATCAACAGATAAGCAATTTCCACCTAACTTTACCACTCTATTTCCTGATTCAGTACTCAAACAATAAGGCAATCCACCAGTTAATCTGTTATTAGATATATCAACAAGCTGGAGTTTGCTGCCACAGTTTAGATGATCTGGAAGTGAACCACTTAACATATTTGATGCCAAATTCAAGTAGCTGATGTTGGGCAATGAGAGAAGGGAAGCAGGGAGTTTTCCACTTAGTTTATTGAATGACATATCAAAATGCTGAAGCTGACTCAGCTGGCTATATTGCCCTGGAACCTCACCAGACAAGGAGTTGTTGCTAAGGAAAGCCATGACCAACCCTTTAGGCATTGAAGGTAGGTCAGAATCTAAATTGTTTCCACTCAAATCTAGCACATTCAGTTTACTTAACCTGTCAAGATTCGGCAACTTCCCGGATAAATCATTGCCAGAAAGAATAAGATCAACAAGTGTGGTTACTCTCTGGATTGAAGATGGAAATGCACCTTTCAACTGGTTGTTCCTTATGCTTAGAATTGTCAGATTAGACAATGAATCGAACCAATTCGGGACTGTACCATTGAAGAAATTGTCATCGAGGTTAAGAGTTTGAAGTTTCACCATTGTAGAAATCTTAGGGGGGATGGAACCAAAGAGATTATTTGAACTCAAATCCAAATATTCAAGTGAAGACAACCTATGAATTTTGTCTGGAAGGGGACCCCAAATGCCTAAAGACACAAGACTAAGAACTCTCAAGCTGGTTAGCCTTGAAAGAGTGGTCACAAAAGAATCCATAGAGAAGCTCCCAGATAAAGTTTGATTTGGAATTGCAAATCCCACGAAGTTTTTGACCTTGGCTGGCTTGTCTCCCACAACTCTAAGCTCAGTGACAACATTGTTCTGGCATGTCATATTGACTTGTGTGGATGGAGATAAATAGCATAAATCCATTCCATGATTATTCCAAATTTCTAGTTGACTTGGATACTCTAAATGCTTCCTTATCTGAAGAAGGACTTGTGTTTGTGAGGATTGTAATTGATGAGTACCAGTAATAAGAAAACCCCACAGAAGACATGACAGAAGAAACAAACTACAGTGCCCCATGGAAGAACTCTCTTATCACTCCACACACTTTATGGAGCTTTCAAGCATCTGAAAGCGACAAATAAAAGATACTGATTACCAAGAGAACTTGCTAGTGAATTAAAACGGAGTTGAAGCAGACAGTAACCTGTGAAGGATCAAAATAAGTTGGCTCAACTTCAGCATGAACTGTTGGATTTTTGTATGGTTTTGTTAAAAACTGTACGTGACTCAGTTACAATGACTCAAGAATTTACCTCAAATCCATAAAAAGGAATCTGTAAATGGTGAGCTTTGGAACAGGTTCAAAACAACCCACTGCGCAGAAACAAAGAAAACACAGAGTCAAATAATAAACTGATATTTGGAGATAAGCAGGAAGAGAGGTTAAAGAGAGTCTTGCTTGATCCCTTTAGAAGAAGCAATATAGGACTTAAAAATGCTATCGAACAGGCAATTGGAAAAGTTTGCTATGAAAGTTTTTCCTTCCCGATGAAAAACCAACTAATGAACGATAGTGCAGTGAATATTTTGCATTTTTGTTGAGAAGCTTAGGATTTGGTGTGGTGGGGGGACCTGGAGTAGATGCAGTTACGGCTTCCACATGGTGTCTTCCTCGAAGACTGTGAGCTTTTGTCTAACATTAATGGGAAGAGATTTTAGTAATGGCACAGTTGGAAGTCGAAACACTTCCTCCTCTAGTAATGGACACAGCTAGCAGTGAAAAAGGTTTAGCAGAAAAACCAGCTGAAAATAAATAAAAAAAACACCATCTTAGTGAGGGAATTTTCTATTATACTTGCCAGTCCAAGTGTCTCAGCTGTCCTTGTACTTAGACATCTGGTTTTTATAAGAAAATATATAAACACCGACAGAATCTTAAGCAAAAAATGTTTCTTTCATTGCCAATATACACAAGTTGGCAAGGTGGGCTTAAAGAGAACAACCTTGCATGTCCTTGGAACTAGTGATTGCTACTTACCATAAGAGAGACAGGCTAGCTGGATGGCTGCACTGGTGCAGAGTCAGCATCTTCTCACTGAAACTTTCCTATGATTGGCAGACTTAAGGTTGAGGATAAGAAACGAAAAAAAAAAACCTGTCTTTTTGCAGATATGAAAAGATTAAGTGTAAGTTAAAAGATTCTAGAATCCAAGTCTGCTTCAAATTAAAGACAGATTTTCCTTGTATTATCCATGTCCATGGAAGCTAGTAGCCTTGAATGATTTCCCTATTCAATTCTCCAACATGCATGCATTGATAATATATAGCAGTAATGCTTCAATGGTTAATTCAGAGCCGACTTTGGCTAGATTTATTGTTTGTTTAGACCTTTATTTTCACCAATTTGTCAACAAAAAAAAAACTTTTTTTGATTACCAATCTGATTAAATCATCATAATTAATAACACATCATCATATCGTTCAACATGATTTGGATATGACTCCTTACTTTAAGAAAAGATTCGATCTTTACATGCTTGAAAACTAAAATTGAGATTGAAAGACAAGAATGCCCCACATGTATAATATCAGTAGGCCATGCCATGAGCGGAGGGAGGAGCGAGGAGTGGACTGAAGACTTTTACTCCCACCCCATCCGTACCCTCCATTATAGTTTTTAAAAAGGTGTTTGAAATTACAGGAGTAATTATTTGATTTAAAAATATATTAAAATAATATTTTTTAGTTTTTTAAAATTAATACATTAAAATGATTTAAAAATATTTAAAATAAAAAAATATTTTAAAAAAAACATTTTTAAAATAAAATAAAAAATAAACGGGTCTAAGAGCTTATTTGACCACCGGCACCAGAAGAGTTAGCTTAACAAAGGCAGAGGAGCATTTATGATGTAATAAATGAGAATTCAGATGCATAGAGAACTGGACGACGATGGAATATATGTGTTGATGCTTAACATAGGACCATCGGTATGAAAGGAATATTCATATTAAAAAAATCTAAATAAAAAAAATCATCATGGAATCTATATAAAAATAAATTATTAATTTAAAATTCAGATTAATGATCGTATTTTAATAGGAGTTTACAAGTTCTCATCTTTTTTAGGGATATTTTTTAGTTTAAAAATATATCTTTGAAAGGAAATGTGAAAGAATCCCACGCCAAAAGTTATATTTATATAGTTTGTATTGAAATTAAGTTTTTT